>Ga0116227_10005832_pt1 | contig 25477 bp, 25 predicted proteins | sample S1TSphgellanicum_FD_89693 | JGI IMG/M metagenome (GOLD analysis project Ga0116227, IMG submission 89693) | Host-associated microbial communities from peat moss isolated from Minnesota, USA - S1T2_Fb - Sphagnum magellanicum MG | ecosystem: Host-associated > Plants > Peat moss > Unclassified... | reverse complement strand
TCTTGAAGGATTTTGGTTTCTTTTAGAGGATTTTTTGAAGATTATATTGTCGCATGGTGAAAATATTTGAGTTTCCATAATTCTTTTTTTGCCCTAAGATACTTTCAAATGTAAATGGCAAGGTGGCACACGTGTGACACACCCCCTTATTTGCTGTTGTCTTTTGTTTAGGCTTTTGCTCAGTTAGCAAAGCAAGAGAAGGAAGAATATCAAGCCAACTGTTGTGTTTCATGACACGTTTGACTTGCTTCCTTCCCAGCTTCTCTTCTCTCTTATAAATTCACTAGATTGAACCCCGTGCCTAATGCACAGGTGTGTGTGTATTTGACGATACATATTACAAAATTATAATTACAAACTACATTTCCAAAACCTCTTTATATACGACATTCCGCATGTATCCATCGGGACCCTGGCCGTTGAAAATCTTGATGTTTGCACTGCTAGTGACCCGTGAGATAGCAACATACAACTGACCATGGGAATAGACCGGAGATGGCAAATATATTCCAACGTTGTTCAATGTCTGACCTTGATTCTTGTTGATTGTGATTGCAAATGCCACTCAAATAGGAAATTGATGACGATGCAAAACAAATGGTCAATCAGTTCTAGAGGGGGACATGATGATGTAGGGTATGAACACACGTTTGTCGACATTGTTTCATGTGATGATCTTCGCTTCAATGACACATTGACTCAATCTTACAATCAACCTCGTACCATTGCACAATCTTAGTGATTGATTGAGATTGCACAACAAAAGGATTGGCACGCCCACTTTGAGTTCCAACTTATGATTTGTGATACCATTGAATTGCAAATTATTCATAAATTCCACTGGATACAATGAATCCATTGAAACTCTTACAATAGTGCTTGCACCTTTTTCTGTCGGAGTCAAGGAATTTATGCTTAGGTACGTGTGCAATTCTTTAGATATTGATTGTAGAATTGCATTGTTGACTTCATCAACGTCAGTATTTTTGGGGGCCAGAATGTTGTGTTGCATAAAATACATGGCATTTCCAAAGTGGCGTTGGTGATTTAGATAGATGGTTCAGATTAATCCTCTTGGGTTGCAATCTTCTACTAGTAGCCTCATATGGGACGGAGTCTTGATCCAATCTGGGTTGACATCTTTTTTTTCTATAATGGTAAGAAGACTTTCGTCTCCAACATTCAACACCCATTTGGCAAACTTTCAATGCTATTCAAAATTGGTTGCCATAACTCACATGTTGATATGAAGACAAAGAATCGTAACATGTTGCCAAAGATGCAATCGAAGCAATGAAGCATTGACAATGTTTCTTGTCTTCCCTTGAGAACAACAGGCAGGATCTGTCGACAATCCCCACCAAGGACCACGGTTTTCCCACCAAAGATCTTTTCGGTTGCATGTGCGTCATCCAATTGCATCAAATCACTTAGAGTCCGATCAATAGCTTCGAAAGCTTGGCGATGCATCATCGATGCCTCATCCCAAATGATCAGATTAGCTTTACGCACCAACTCAGCCACTTTCATATGTTGTGTGATGTTGCAAGTCGACTCATCATGTAGATCAATTGGGATCTTGAATCTTGAATGGGCGGTTCTGCCACCCAGAAGCAACAAAGATGCAATTCCTAATGAGGCAACTTGAAAGCACGATTTTGCCTTGCCCTCGTAAATGGGATAGAAACGTTATCCAAACAAATGTTTTGCTAGTTCCACCATTGCCATACACAAAGAATAGTTTGCCCTCTTTGTTTGTCATGGCATTCAAAATAGTTTCATATGCATTGTGCTGATCATCATTGAGCCTATCTTCTTACTACGTTATCATCTCTGGAGAAAACCTTCGCTTTTTCAAGCTTGCTTGTTAGCTAACTAGTTTTGGAAAATGGAAGCGGAAAAAGAAACTTCAGATATCAACTACAAAAACTTCACCTTCCCATTTGTATGTTGCTTCACTTTCATCGAATGTTTCGTCTCCAATCTTCGCTTCCGTCGCACGCTTCTTTTCATTGCCAAAACACACATACCTTTATAACAAATACATTTAGATTTTTTAAAGAACTTAATTATTAACATACACAAATTGATCATATTCGAACAAATGCACCAATGCAACATAAATATCAAAAGCATATTGGACACTTCATAATTTTTTTTATTGTTTATTAAATTACCAAGATTTATGCCACATTTTGTCTTGTCATAACATGTTATTTTTATGTTTTTGGCTAAAATATTCTTGAATCATTTATAGACAGAAATCTGACATTTTTCCTTAAATTTTTTTTTTTCTGACTATTGAAAATATTTATGTATGGCTAATTATTCATGTGGATCACACCACTTTGGCTGCATTACAAAATTGACCCAAAAAAAACAAAAAAACACATTACATGTGGTCATGTGTAAATATTATTCATCATACATGGTGATTATTTATGCATCGTCAATCAAGCAAGCAAGCAGCACATGGAGGATGATGATTTATCTAAATAGGGACATGGATGGAGGGCCATTCCTGGTTTATTTTATAAATAAAGAATTTCACTGGCCATAACTTGGAGGCCATTTCAGCTACCAAGTTGGGCATTTGGGAAGTAGCTAGCTGGGAGAGCATTGCATGATGGATAGATTTCCTTCCCATTCTTGGTGGGCATTCTTGGTGGGCAGAAAGGTGCAGTGTCAGACTCAGTAGAGGGATGGTGTGCAGCCGCCAACCTCAGAGCTTCCAGGGTGTCGATTCGCATGGATGACCGGACGGATGGATGACGGGACAAATGGATGAAATGATGCTTCACGTCACGACGTCCTTTACTATATGTAATTCTTGAAAAGCTACACAAAATCTTATTATTTCCCTGCATTGCAGATCTCGTACAGCAAGCAGAGGAAGACCAACAAGAAGCGGCAGCATTGTCTTTTTAAAAAAATTAAATTTTGTTTTTGTTGCACTTTGCCTAAATTATATTACCTAAACTTTCTGTTTCTAGTGTTCCCTGGTAGTTGGAGTTTTGTTTTCTTTGGTTTTCCTGCTCTTGGGATATGTCCAGCAATGGAATAGTAGTGAGAATCAATTGTGACACACAAAGATAACAATGCTTGGTTTGAGAATTTTCCAAAATGATCTTCGGAAGATCTTGAAGAAGAAGTGGGTCTGTTGCAATCAATATTTAGTGCATCTCCTTGTTTTCTCCACTGCAGAACTTGTGGTTTGAGGTTGTGGGTTTTTAGGTGTGTGAGAGAGAGAGAGAGTGTGTGTGTGTGTGTGTGCGCGCGCGCGCGCGCGTGTTTTGTCAGAGAACCAACTTTTCAGTGATGGGTTTGTGAGAAAACACCGGCACCTCTTCCTTCTTCTTGTTTCTGTAGTCTGCCATTTTGTGGTTTTGGGTTTCAGCAGAGGAGAGGAGCGCACATTGAATGAACTAGCAAGGAGGCAAAAGAGAGAGAGAGAGAGAGAGAGAGAGAGAGAGAGAGAGAGAGAGAGAGAGAGTCTGGTTTTGCAACTGAGCTAGCTAGCTGTTGTGAGGGAGGTGATCCGGCATTGTTGTAGAAACTTTTGCAGGTTTTGGGTTTTTTTTCAGTGAAACGGAGGCTGAAGTTTTTTCAAAGAAATTCCGATTTGTTTGTTATACTAATCCCCCCTCTCTCCTGTTGCTTCCATTTTTCTACTTCACTACCCATCAGGACGTGACGCACGAAATGGTCACTGCAGAGACATATCCAAACATTGTTTTTGACTGGAGGTCAGAGACAGCGGAACATGCTCCAGAATCAGCACCCAAAATGGCCTTGGACATCAAACAGGCTCTGTTCCAACTACTTCCTGGAGCATGTCCCTCACGCACAGCAACCAAAATTTCCAAGATCACAGTGGTGGGAGTAGGTAATGTGGGCATGGCTTGTGCACAGACAATCTTGACCCAAAACTTGGCTGATGAGCTTGCTTTGGTGGATGTTGACCCGGAGAAGTTGCGTGGAGAGATGCTTGATCTTCAACATGCTGCTGCATTTCTTCCCAGAGCTAAAATCATTGCCAACACTGATTACAAAGTCTCTGAAGGATCTGATATCTGTATTGTCTCTGCGGGAGCGCGGCAAAGGGATGGTGAATCCCGGCTTGCATTGGTGCAGAGGAATGTTGCCGTTTTCAAGAGCATTATTCCACAGCTTGTCAAATACAGTCCTGCTGCAATTCTGTTGATCATTTCCAACCCGGTCGATGCACTGACCTATGTTGCTTGGAAGCTTTCAGGGTTTCCCTCGAATAGGGTTTTTGGGTCTGGAACCAATCTTGATTCTTCGAGGTTTCGAGGTCTCTTGGCAGATCGCTTGGATGTGAGTGCTCATAATGTCCATGGCTATGTGATTGGTGAGCATGGAGATAGTTCTGTCCCGGTCTGGTCCACTCTTAATATTGGTGGAGTGCCTATCATTGAATTCTTGAAGAGCATGGGCATTCCTTATAGCCAGAGCACACTCGATGAACTCCACAAGTATGTGAAAACAAACAACCCCTTCATCCTTTTGTAAATCATTTGCCTCCTTTGTTCCCATCTTTTTGCCATAGATTCTTCTGCTTCCTGTGATACCGAACCCTAAAGCTGTGAACATAGATATAGATATAGTCTCACTTACATTCTTCTCTGTCTTGCTTTTCATTGTAATCTGTTTTTAGCTCCAACTGGGCTTTGAACCTTAGATCCTGTCTTATATTGGTGTTCCTGTGGCCTACTCAAAATGTTGTCAATGTTTGGTTGTAGGTTTGTGGCAATTGTTGTTCCTGCCTGTAGCAAGCAACTTATGGCTTCCTTTCTCCTGTCGTATGATAAAAGAGGAACAATTGCACATACACATTGGTTTTGATCTTTATGGTGTTGTGAGTGTTCTTGTCTCTAGGTTCTTGCAGACCTTTTTCTTTTCAGCGGTCCTAAAGGCTGAGGACTCATCAGCTTCGGGATCAGGCTTTTGGGTTTTGTCTCAACAGAAAAAGTCTCTAACACAAAAGAGTACATCACTGTTTTTGTTAGAAATTTTAGATGGATGTTGTGCCCCAACCCCCCAATGTTTAAGAGAACCTAGAAATTCTAGCGTTCCCACTTTTGTGTAATCTGCTTCCAGTGAAATTCTCAACATGCAAATGTGCTGTATTTGAATGGAGGTTCTCAATGTGTGTAATCTGCTTCCAGTGAAATCCTCAACATGCAAATGTGCTGTATTTGAATGGAGGTTCTCAATGTGTTCGTTCTCAACATGGCTGCAGGATGGTGATAGGTGGGGCATATGAGGTGATAAAACTGAAGGGTTACACATCATGGGCCATTGGGTACTCAGTAGCAAGCCTCGTGAAGAGCTTGCTAAGGGACCAGCGATGCATCCATCCTGTATCAGTATGTGCTAAGGGGTTCCATGGTATCAAGGATGAGGTCTACTTGAGCTTGCCAGCACAGCTTGGATACACTGGTGTCATGGGTGTGCTCAATCTCCCTCTCACCGATGAAGAACGTGAAAAGCTCCAGCAATCTGCTAAAACACTTGCTGAGGTTCAGGCTGAGCTAGATATCTAAGTTCCTAATGAAGGAGTGATGATTAAGTATGCTTCTGCCTGTGCTGGGATGTAGAGTTGATGAGATAGACTGCTTGGGGGGGCGAAGATCCGAGCAGAAACATTGCAGAACCTTTCAAATTTATCATACTTGGATCAGACACTCAAGAGTCTAACTTAAAATATATCAATTTTGAGGCCTGCAAAAGGATAAGAGCATCAGGATTCTGAAATCAAATTTTCTGCATGTCAGGGACTTTTTGTTTTTTCAGGATCTGCAGTGCCAGGGTTAATAGGTTGAAGGCTTATGGTATCGGTAACTGACAGATCTGAATGTGGGAATGGTAGTATAAAACTGAGTTTCACAAAACAGAAGCAGCATCTTCGGAAACTCAACTCTTTTTGTCTTTTGAACAATCTAATATAAAGTGGTTTGCTCAGATACAATTTCTCCTTGCATTTGGTTTTCATTTCTTGCTGTTCCACACCCAAAACTGAAATTATCTCAACATGTGCATTCCCTTCTTCAAAGCATAGAAAATCTGACCTTCATATAGAGGTTGGATTGATGATTCTCAATATCTAATTCTTTTCTCATCTCTTCTCCATGTACTCAGCTCTATGTGTCTTTTTCCCACTTCCCTGAGACTTCTCAATGCTGACCCATGTTCTGGCCCTACCCCTACAAGCCCCTATGCTTGAGCTCGATGAAAAGAATGAAAAGAATGTCTATCCTGCTGTCTGCTTCTTCTCTCTTGCATCCTCAATTGCCTGCTTGATTCGTTCAGCGTGACCCAGTTTGATTTGCAGCTGGTGCTTGGTCTGCAGTTGATCAATCAAAACTGCAATATCTTTTGTGTTGATGAGTGTGTTTTCATCCATATCTTCCTGCAGCATGGCTTCAATTATGATGCCTGGGATGTTGTACCTCGCAAAGAGAGCCATCAGTGAAGGGGCATTCACATTTCGTCGTTCAAAGTCCTTCAGAGCTCTTTTTCTCTTCCCCCTTGCAAGAATTGGAGAAAGCTTGGGGAGGGTTTGTGAGGTCTGGTCACCCTCTCCACCACCAGCAGATGCCTCCAGGTAGTACATCCTCTCACCTTCTTGCACGGATGAACGAACAGCTCCTGGTTGCCCAACAATCTCTACTGCTAATCCAGGTGAGTCCATTCCTCCTCTTCCTCCGAGGCCCACTACTCCCCCCCGCATGAGCCTTGGATTTGAACCTATGAGCTCCTCCATCATGTCAAAGAATGGCCACTTTGAGAAGGTGCATCCAGAAACCCGTTGCTTCTCCCTCTCCACTTTATAGCGTTTCTTCAAATTGTCAACCTTCATCCAAGAGCCAGCAAATTGTTTCAGAGGTGCACAAGACCTGTGTAGTATAAACCCTCACCCTAGCCTTATGTACAAAGGTCTTATTCTGTAAGTAAGCTGAGATGGATAGGCACTCAGCAGTGATACTAATATTGCACTGTCATGAAAAGTATGCATGCGTGCCCAGATGAGACAATAGACTGTAAGCAACACAGTTTTGGCAAAGTCAGGGAAGCAGATTAGCTGACCTTGATCCGGCATTGCTCCCGGGTTTTAGGAGGTCCCTCCACAAGACTGCCACCATCCAAACCCTGGCCACAGGACGAGGATTCACAAAACACTTTCAAACAAAAGTGCTTCACTACGCAAGAGCATCATCATCAGGCAAGCTATATCTATAAAAATCATGGTCAACAAGAGCTCGATGAAGATGATGAGTGAACTGTGTGACCTGCTGCACTGAGAAGACAGGCTTCAGTATGATGACCAAAGTACTGAAATCCAGTGTTACAACCAAACATTGCTAACACACAAAAATATTTAGTCCTTCCAGCATCAACTCTGCCTCAAGCATTCCTTGCTATGTGTCTTGCAAATTGTTCCATGACTGTGCTGATTTGGATGGATTTTATGTTGATTGCCAGCAATCCATCAGTAAAGAGAGACAGAAGGAAAGAAGAATCATCACAGACGATGACTTAAAAAACCCAAGAAGCCCATGAATCCATTACATAGATACATGCATGTTGATTCATCTTGTCCAATTCTTTTATGATGATAACACAATTGCCTCTTTCAATCTTTCATGTGAGGAAGGGCATCATCTGCCAATCTTGCTTTGCTCTCAGCAAACAACCCACCCACCCAGTTGTCTTCTCTATCTCTTGTTTGTTGCACACATGGAAACTGTCCACAACCACTGAAATGGATCATTCTTTCAAACCATTCATGACTGACTGAGTCTTTGCCAAGACAGGCAGGTACCCAAATCCTCGGGTAGTGGCGCACTTCCAAAACCCTCAAAGCTCATGTGCTCAAATGCATGCACATGAACTTTGTTCTCCCTTATGAATTCTGTTTTCTCCCCAGTAAGCAGCAAGCGGCAGCAGCAGCAGAAGAAGAAGACCTTCTTGGCACAAGTGCAAAGGGTTTGACACTTTCTACTGCTGTTGTCTTTGAAGAAAACCTCTTGTATTCATCCACAAACCAAGAGAAAAGAAAAGAAAAGCAGCCTGGAACTTCTTCTTCCATACCGTCGAGGTGATTTCGTGAGCGTTTACACGCGCCGCGATGTCGGCCCAAATCTTGCTTGTAAAATTGCCGCGATCCAGAGCTCGGTACTTGTCGCCGAAAGCTTGCAACAGCACCGTAGTGGCCCCTTCGCTCCATTCGATCGCCGGCTCCCTGGATGTCCGCCCTCGTCCAGATTTCCCACCACCACCACCACCACCACCGCTACTAGTGTCAGGATGATGCGGACTTTGCTGCACAATCCCGATGTCCCCGTCGATTGCGGGCGGCGGCCTCTCCCGACTAGTGATACTCTCTCCAAGGTTGTTGCCAGAATCAAGCCTAAGCATCACACTCCCAAGCTCCCCGAGCTTCGGCTCTTCATCTTCTTCTTCGTCCTCATGTTGCCTGTGCTGTTGCCCACTCCTCACGCCATACACATCGTCGCCGTTGTGGTGGTGGTGATCCTCCTCCTCCTCCTCACCATTAGTGGCAGCAATCTGCTGCCCTGGGTGGTGGTGGTGGTTCTCATACCCATGCTGCTGCAGAAACTGCAGTTTGTGGGCGTTTCTACTAAGAAGCTGATGCACCCCACCATGGTCTTCTTCTCCTTCTCCTCTTCCACCTTCTTCTTCTTCTTCTTCTTCCTCCTCACCTTCATCCTCCTCCTCATCGACGATCACCTTCTGGCCATACAAGACCCGGCTGGTGCCGTTGTTATCCTCCAACAAGCGCGGCACAATCTCGGGACCCATTTCCATCCTACCCACCACCACGTGCTGCTCGTCGGAGGAGCTTCCATCCAGAGTCTCGACAACGGGGTGCTGCATCATCATCAGCATCATCCGCATCGATGTGCAAACTCTTCCCCACAAAAACCAAACCCGGAAGGAAAAGAAAAACAGAAAATCTCTCGTCGGCGTCGTCGTCTTCGTCGTCGTCCCCGCTCCCTCTTTCTGTCCCTCTTCTGTCCGCAACCCAATCCCTCCCTGCCAGCACGAGATGCGGTAAGTACGTAAGCAAAGGTGCCCTCCGTCGCCCGCCCCACCACTCTTTCTGTCCTGTCACCGGCCCGCTTGTCTCGTTCTCTGCTTCTGTCGTCTCTCTCTCTCTCTCTCGCCAACTGCATCATCCACTTCCCACATCAAAATCGCCATCATCTTCTTCTTTCTCCTGATTCGTCCTCACCTGCTTTTCTTGGATTCTTGCTTTGCGAGTCTGTGGTCTGTGATCTGCTCATGCAGCAGCAGTTCAGGGTGTCAGGCAAAACCTGAAATTCTTTTCTCAACTACATTCCCCTGCAAACACACCACACACACACACACACACACATTGTTGCGGGATTTGCACACTGGAGCTGACAGTATTGAGCAGTGAGAGACTCAAACTCTGGACCAGGTGTGGAACTGGGTCTATGACATCACTGTGAGCTCGCTTTTGTCCTTTCTTTCCTCTTCCCAAAATGGGATCTGTCTTCTTGTGCGAACACCTGGGAAATTGGTTTTCTCATTGCAGAAATCAGCCTCCAGAATCTGAATGTCTACATAATAGAGTTCCAATTTTTACAAGTGATGGGTAATCCTGATTGGAACGAGCTCATGCACCCACCCCTTGTGTCCGTCTGTCCTTCTTAGCATAGCAGCAAGAAACACACCCATTGTCAAACAGATGATCACATTTGCAAAGCTCAGATCTTGCAAAATGGGACCCTCATCTCGATAACTTGTAAAGATTGAAGATGATATGTATGTTGTTGTGCTCGCACTTCCAGCTATGCTTGAGCTGCAGAATCTTACAAAATAATTTTGGGATATCAGGGTGGGGCTGCAAAGTGTGGAGGAGGAGGTAGCAAGGGGGACAGAAAGGGTCATGATGGCAGGAATTAATGGCAGTATTGCTACTGTTTTTGCTGGTGGTAGTCCCATCACAATCTTCACTCACTGCTATTGCAAAGGGTTGGCAAGTGTCAGCAGCTGCTGCTTCTCTCCTGGGTTTGCCTTTCTTTTTCAGTTCCCTTCTGTCGGCTGCCATATTGCTTCCAGCTCTCCACACAGACCCTATTGAGATGACTCCAATGCACTGTGGGTGTGTTTCCAAGCGTGTTGATTGTTGGTAAATTCAGATGTTCAAATGTGTCCTGTGCCCAGTTCAATAATTCAAGTCTGCATGAGGTATTTATTCCCAATTTGATTTTGTTTCACATCATCAATCAATTTTGTTTGTTGTTTTCTTCTGTAAAAAAGTTGCAATTTTACAATCCCAATAGATTGCAATAACAATGATGATAACAGAGATGGGTGATATTTGAACATCACCTTTTCGTTGTCACAGAATATGGAATGCGCAGTTTTGTGATGATGGTGCAGAGGTGGAGCTGCAGGTGCCCATTCCAGTGGAGATGGAAGGAAGTGATGGTGCAACAACTGTGAATGCACAGCACATGCAAGTTGACACCCAAGACAGAACACTCTCCACAACAGTACAAACCTCACAGGTGGACAACTCCTCTTCTCAGCACCATGCCTCTATGGTCGGGTGAAGACCTCTGAAACTGTCTGGTATACATTACTTTCTCCTTTCTCTGCAAACATAATGTTTTCACAGGGAGATCAGTGACCAGAGATGATGATGATTCTGTCTCATGAGAATCGTCCTTAGACATGTAAAAAAATGTGCAGATTTGGGACATGTGTTGTTGTCAGGTGGGAGGTATGTGGATGACAATGAGATAGTTCTAAGCTTGAAGAAAATGGACACAGACTTGAAGTGGCCTCTCCTGCTGGAAGGCTGGGCATCCTTGACAACAGGTGTATCAGAACTGATGAAGGGTACATCCGTTTATGTCATTGGTTCATCAATCACCATCAACTGGGCTGTTGCCAAGGAGCTTGCTACTGGCTTAGAGTATGTTGTTTTCTCATTCCACCTTTTGGCAATACTTTCGGTCTATACATATGTATTTATGGAATGGCAATATGAGGTTGTTCATGTATTTGAGGGGGGTGGTATTTGATCTGTATGAATCCTGCATTTTTCTTCATGATTCTGAAACCAGGAGGTTGTACAGATATGTACCATTGCAGACAGAGCAGCTAATACAGGAGCTCGCAAGCAGGTCACCAATTCAATGTGGGCCTCGTCCTCCTCACCTCTCTGGATTCCCTCTTGCAAGTTGGCGTGGCAGCATTAAACTCGAAGTTTTTTTCTCAGTAGAGCTTCAAAAGATTTTCCATGGCTCTTGATACTTCTTTTGTTGGCTTTGCATCACATAAAACCTCTCAGCATCCATGGAACTTCGTGCTGTGTGGGGGTGGTGGTTAATGCAGTGGCAGCAGAAGAAGGTGATAAGTCAGTGATGGAAGCAGAAGATATGATTCTAAGTAGCCTTAGTTCGTATGTTCTCTCTGCTGCTTTCCAACTTGTCTGTCCCAAAATGGTGGCTGGAATGGTTTGCATGCTGGCTTCACAGTGTGATTATCCCAAAGCAGTAGCAGGTCCCATCTGCGCCCCCCTTTATGTGTAAGCCAATCCTGGTAGAGACAGGGAGGATATAACCAAAAACTGGGAACAGTGTTTTTGCTGCTGTATTCTATGTGTATGCATCAGCTGCATTCATCAAGCAGCAGAAGAGGAGGCAGCAAAAGCAAAGCAGGATGGTGTGGAGGCCTATACACAGGCTGATGTGGTAGTAGCACTTGCAGGATGGGATGAAAACTCAGCACAACCTGCATCTGAGGGCTCATTGAGAGCTCTCAAATACCTACTTGAGGCTGATAAGGAGCTTCCTGGTATGTTGGTAGACCTCCTCCACCTCCCCTTTGAAGATCACACGTAGCTGGATCTATGATGAGAGTCCTTCTGTAACAAAAAATGTTCAAGCTCTCTGTTGTCAAGAGAACTGATACTTTTGTTCTATAAATTGATGCAATGGAACTGAATGTTTACATTCGTCTGAAGCTGGTCGAACTATATTTTGTTGTCTCAAAGTTTCCGAGCACATCATTGAGACTGACCACTGACAAGTTCAAATCAATCTTCATGATCAGTGAATATGCAAGGATTTGATTTCTTTGAAATTGTACTTATCACTCTGGTTATTTCCTTTTTACAGGCAAGAAGAGCTTGTTCTTACATCTAGGTTGCTGTGGTGATTGGCCCAATTACCATGCCACCAGGTTGGGATCCTGCAACTGGGAAGCAGCAACAGCCAGGTCAAGCCATGGCACTGTGAAACTCATTGTATTGCACTGCAGTCTAACTGAAATTTGTTAAAAGAGTTTTAAAGGATTTGGATCTCAAGGACTGGGTTATACTGGTAGCCTGACTGATGGTGTAACATGATGATGAGTTTGGTGATAACCTTATGAGAGTTGCAAGCTCACAAAGTGGCAGCCACAATAAGAGTGCATTATAATGGAAGAACCTACAGCAACCATATTTGCAATGCTCTTTCATAGCCATGCAACTGTTCAAACCACTTGACAAGCCTTGAAAACTTGTTGCTTACACAGCTGCTAAGGATAGACATGAGAGGTCACTGAACACATGGATAGTTTGCAAGAAGGACCCTTGACATCACACAATTCATCAAATGTGATGCCTGCTGCAAGAAAAAATGAAGAACAGCTATCACAATGTGCTTGAATCATCCAATGGTTGTGCCCTGAAAAATTGCAAAGGATCCTGTGCTGCCTTCCATGGTGCTGTTTCAGTGATTTGAGTTTGGATGATGCAAAGACTCATGCAAAGATCTCAAGCCCAGAGTTTGAGATGTACATTTCCATACATCTGTGTTCTTACTGCAACAAACTGTACCAAACTTCTCTCCCTATCACAGTAACCAACAGCATACATATCGGTGAAGAAGAAAAAGGAGAGACCCTGATTCTTAAAAGTGCACAAACAACTGAAGAGCAGAAGATCTATATTAATCTTCACAGTATTATTTCACTTGGAAGGTAAAAATGTTTTGTGTCAGTTCCTCCAAAACCAAAATAAACACAAGAACATGCATGATACTGACCAGCTGCCATACCAGCACATCTCCACTGTCTTCTTCACCATCAGCTCCCTGCAATGGCAAGAACATTCAGCCATGGTGAAGTCCTTCTGCTTTGTCTTCTAGTGCAAAAACAGCTGTGCAAGATCCAAAAGTGGCAGTTTCTGATCCCACCTACTAGACACATCAGAGCAACCCTGCTGCAATAGGTGTACAATTGCGAAGAGAGGAAGTGAGAGAGAAGAACACACAATCAATCCTTGTTGTCAATTTTACTCATTTCCATTCTCACAGTATCTTGGAAGTGTTGTTGTGGAGATTTTCTCTGCGATCATCTCATTACATAAATTATATTTCGCTTCTATTCTTGAATTGCAAGTGCTTGCAGGTAGTGATTACCATGCATCATGATGAAGGGTGATGATGATGGTATCATACTCAAAGTAATATTACCAACTTTGAATGTGTTTTTTGTGTGGAGATTCTTCTCTCTGCAGTCAGATTTTCTACATTGTTTCTATACTTGAAACATGATCAGATTCCTTCTTTGCATGGGAATGGTTATTATGCATGAGGAAACTCGGGAGTGCATCCATCTCATTTCATGTTTGTGTGAATCACTGGGAAATCATGGTGGTTTAGTGTTGTACCACATGATCTGTTGCATAAGCCTGTGTGAATTTCTCTAATGTCTTGGATGTAGTATATATATTTCATGTGTCCAGTGTTCATGTGCTTATTTTTGCAAGAATCATGATCTTTTGCAAGGACCTAGTGTATTGCTAGAAGCAGCTGCTATGGAACAACACACACAAATTGTAACATATCTAATAAGTGCATAATATCTTTGCTTTGGAAGCATGGATTGTACTGCTGTGAATGTTTTGGTATTAGATTCGAAACATGTGTATGGTGGAGTCTCTGTTTCAATGAGTTTATCCAGTTGTGACTTGTCACAATTTCTTATGACATCCTTTTGAGGGGGGAAAAATCTTTGACTAATTGTGACAAAGATGATTGCAAGATATCCACACTTCATTGTTGTCTGACAAGGAGGATTGGTTGTTCCACAAATCTTGAAAGCAGGGCCAACATTTTGAATATGGGCAGAGGATGGTGCTGAAGTTGAGGTGATGATTGCCTGAACCTGTTTTTCCTGTGTTGTATTACTTGCCCGATTTCTTGGAATTACTTCAAACTGTCCTGATTTGCATGCATTTGGTGATAACTGATAAGTGTTTCAGCTATGCGAGAATTGCAGCACTTGTGATTAAGGTATTAGCATTGCAGTCAGGACATATGTGTGGTCACAGGTTTGAACCTGAGATTGTGTAAGTGTGGGTGGGTCTTTGGTTTGGCATCAAGGGAAGATATCCTCAAGAGTTCAAGCTGGAACAGGGGAATGACGATTTCTATTCAGCAATCAAGGAAAATCAAACAATTCAATCAAAGGTACTCCAAATACACTTTCTAGATTGCAATGATTTAAGGAAAGAGATTTTCTTTCAATGGAAAAGTTCTGCTGTAATGAATCCAAAAGTGCTAGCCAATGTGGAGATTTCTCTGCAATCTCACAGATATGTTCTATAATTATCCACTCGCACCCTTGGGAGCTGATGGAGTCAGTGGGGAGTAAATGGCAGCTAGAGACTCTCATTCATGATGAAAGTGATGGTCTGATACTTTGTGAGTGCACTCACAAGGTATGACCACACTCATTCTTGTCATCTCATATATATGTGGGCAATTCCAACAACTAAAGCTGTTCCAGCAAGCAAATGAACTCTTTTAGGTACCAAAAATCTATACCACCACCATCTGCTGGTTTTGGCTGTGGATGAGACATAGGTCAACTTCAAACAACTCTTGTTAAAGAGTCCAAGGAAGATATGTGGAACTTCTGAACGGCAATACATTTTTCTCTACTCAAGTTGTGGTATCTTTGTGTACTGTTAGTATCCATGTTTCTATTTGCATGAGCTCTAACAGGATCTCAAATTATTGAAACCCATCAGTCTTGACTATTTAGCACTGGGAAGGTTGAAGCTGTGATCAGCCAATTTTGGCTACTGGGATGAGTCAAAATGCTGACCAACAGGGATAGTGTTGCCAATCATAACAGATTTGCCTGGCAGGATTGTCATTCAGATGTTGTCTAGTATAGATATCAATTTTGAAGAAAGATGTTAATTTCTGCAGTTGTTGTGCTTGATGGGCTTTTCGTGTTTCCATTCAAAGTTTTGGGTGTTGTAGGCTGGGGCAAAGCATATCTATGCAGTAGAAGCATCACATATGGCACATTATGCACAAAGCTTGCCGCTGGAAGTCACCCTCTTGGCCAACACATTATGCTACTTTTCTTGTAGCCTAAAAATATTTCTTATCCTTCTCCTTTATATCATTTGTGTGAATCCTATTCTGTCTATCAAGCTGTTGAGTTGTTCATTCTTTGGACCCATTGGACTGTGAGAAATCACTGTGATGGGTTCTTGGTTCCAAATTGAGTCTTGAGGCAGACATATAGATTATAGCCAAATTCAGGTGCCAGATGTGCAGATGTTCCACTCTTAACTTCATGTGTTAGAACCTGGTTGCTTGGCATTTCTCTTTGGCTTTCAAGTGGCTGGTTCTGTTTTTGATCCCTTTCCCAATGCCATGCACCTTTGTTTGCCATTCTGTGGGGTACTAGCAGGGTTGAACTTGGTTTACCTAGTTAGTTATGGTTATGTGCTTCATAAGGCTACTGCAGTATGCAATGGTCAAAGTGGGTTTAAAGGGCAGGGTTTAGGGGAGCAGATTGCAGTAGGGTTGAGAGCATGGGTATTTCTTGGCTGCAGGTGATTCATGGCAAAGTTGAGGAGGTTCAGCTGCCAGAGAAAGTTGACATTCTAATTTCAGAGCCAATGGGTGAGAGCTTTAGCTCTCATCAAACATGGGCTGAACACTTTGGTCTGGGAGCTCTAGACATCGTAGGTTAAGGGGTGAGGTTTGGAGCTTGTGCAACATTTCCAATAACAGGACACTGGAGGGAGGCAGATGTAAAATATATGTAAGTCCAAAACTTGCAAATTAGTTTTGGAGAGGTTCTTTTGCTTGGACTGAGAAGTGTCCTTTCAAGAAGATTCATTTGTAGACTTGTCCCAATTAATGATCTTAGTATCTGTTGTCTTACTCTAGGATCTGACTGATATTCAGCAGGTTCTTGTCACATCTGGACTTGCTCAATCTTTTCTTCAGCCCTGATTTTTCTTTCCATATGAAGTGAGATGGAAACAAACTTAAGTGATTTTTGCAGACCCTAGCGGTGTGTACTATGTTTTGGTGCTCAGGTGCTGCCATTTCCGTGTCACGGGATATTGGAAGACATCTTACAAATATTTCTCCTGTATTCAGAAGCCTGAGATGCACTATATGACTATAAGTTCCTGACACATGTGTCTTATCATGGGTATATGGATATCTGATAGTTTTGAACCTGTGAATTGGGTTATGTTCAACTTTTATGCTCAAAAAACAAGGTTGCTGAAATCTTGTGTGTGTGTTTGTGCAGGGACATTGCTTGTGAATGAGTGAATGCTTGAGTCATATATTATTGCAAGGGATCATTTTCTTGTTCCCCCAAAGGGAAAATGTTCCAATCCATAGGAAGGTCATCATTTATCCTTTTAGATGCAATGGAATTGAATTTTCTCATTTGTATTGGTCTTTCTTTGTTATGGGCGATTAGCATTGTTGTATTTGAATGAATGGACAGTTTTGGTGTTTTTGGTCTGTTGTCAAGAAGGTGTTATTTGTACACCAGGATATGTATGTCACCTTTCAGTGATGAGTGTTTGTACAGTGAAATCACAATTAAGGTATTATTCAACAGCAAAATGTCTTTTGTTTGCAGAAAGTCGGATTTTGTGTCAAGCTCATACACTTGAGCTAAATTCTGAATGTTCTCCTTGTGCAAACCGATTGTTCCATAAAAGTACTCCGATTTGTCAATGAAGCAAAATATCATGGATGTCCTTTGTGTTCAACCATTTGTAGTCCTCAGATGGGTCCAATATTTTTCAATGATCTTCATGAAGTCTCATGTATCAAGATTTTCAAGGGTCCCCAAGCATGTTTCTAGGTTTACATTACATGGAAAAGGATAATTCTCTCTAAGCAACAGCAAGTGGCCTGATGCCAGATCGTTTCTGCTACAAAATTAGTGCAAAATTGGTGTAGAAAGAAAGTTATTAGCTTTGTTACCTTTTGATAGTGTTTGATAGTGTTTTAAATCATATTTAAGCACCTTGGACTATTCCTAGTTACAAGTGAAAAAAATAGTTGTTGAGAAGCAAATTGATCCCAATTTGAACATAACTTTGTTATGAATTGGGGTTTCAATTGAGTACCGATGATTGCACTTTAACACCCTCACACCTCAAAAGTGATCAAACATTCAAAAGAAACATGCTATTAATTATAGAAATACCTTGACCTCAAGATGAACCTTAAAGTATGTGAGGTTTTTACTACTAGAATGTACACATAATTTGTTAAGCTTTTTAGATGAAGAGCAGCTCCTCCAGGTACTCTTGCTGCTCATAGTTTAAATGTTATCAATTTTGGCAAGCATTTCTTTGCTTTTAATCATGAAGCTAATTATCACATTTCAATGCATGTTCAAATCATTATAAACGACACAATATGCTTCTCCTTTTAATAAACCTTTGGATCATATATAGCAAGCCAAAACCCTTGGATTAGAAATGACAAATATGATTAGGATGATGTATCATAATGAGATCAATATGGAACTATATGAATGTACTGCTCTAGAGCTTTTTCTTAAGAAGTTGGTTGTTTGAGGATCGGACAAAGTCTCCAAACTAGTCTAGCAATTTTGAAATCCAGGTTTTGGTCTTACCCATCAAGGATAAAGCACTTGGAGAAATTTCCTAAGTGTATTTAAGGGGTACACCTTATATCCATTAATATCCCTCCAAGAACAGAATAGTGATCTTACATCTACTCTGAAAGAGTGGGATGAAAATTAATATGCCTAGATCTCTCCCTCTCTCAATTACTAGGTGTAAGAACCCTCCTGCTCTATGATGATTTATGTATATTTAAGTTGATGTGATAACATTCACTTTGTGCTATACAGTGAGTAAAGCCCACATATGAAGGCATTACCAAAATGCAAGGCCAAAAACTTGTATACCACCTTGTCCTAAGCCCCGTATTTGGGAATGCCCTCATTGTACATAAGGCAACCCTCTACACACACTAAAATGTGTAATATGTGTTATAACTAATGTTGAATAATAACTTTAATAAAGTATATGTGCCACAATAAACACCAGATTTTGTGCAGTGTTATGGATGAAATCACAAAGTTTACTTCAACACATGTGTCATGAGGATTTCCCTTTGCGTGAGAAAAATCACACTCCCTTGTAATGACATAACACTAGGGTTACTAAGGGTGTAATGAAATTACTAGCACTAGATTTTTTGTCACATGGTTTCACCATTTCTGAAGGTAGTCTTCATACCAATGGGTGTCATTGTACACATGTGCAGTTGAGAAAGCTCTTGCAGGTTTCTCTACATATAAGGTAGAACAGCTCATCACCAAACATGTACCTATCATTGAACAGTTTCCAGTATTTTCCTTCCTTAACCAACTTGAACAATTCTCATGTCGTTAGACTTCCAAACTGAAGGGCTACAAATATTCTTGGAGCCTCAGAAGTAAAGGAGCAACACACAAAAACACAAGAGGAAGAGAATGAGTGATAGTTTGCTTCAATTTTTTCGAAAATACAGCCGTAGACCCCTCTCTAGTTCCAGCCCATATCTTCCTCAGTTTTAGTCCATTTTGAGTGACTTAAACCTGATAGGTGCCCCAACTAGGGCTTTACAAAATTCCTGTGTATTCCAAAGGCAAAGATCAAAGCTTTTAAGCTTGAAATCCTAATCTGTTTTAATTCACCCATCGCCAAACACTGAACCCCCTTACACCAAACACTCCATATCTTCCCCATTCCTTTACCTAAGGACCTTGATGTTTGTTGCTAATGTTGGATTGCAGCTAGGGTTGATCTCTCTGTTGAGGTTGAGGAGACGTATGTGAACCTGACATTCATTATGAATTACACCCAAAGATTACAAATCTGCTTGCCTTGCGGCATTGGTCTGATCTGTACGTGATGGTATGCAGAGACTACAGACCCAGCCACCCATGCATCACAGAGGGCTTTGAGGTTTTTCTGAAACAAAGCTATGGGGTAGTATGGGATGCTCCTTGGTGATCATCATTGATGTCAACTTACCCTAGTTTTCCTCATACATTTCTCCTCTTTGAACAATCCAGTAGCACAATGATCTCAAGTCTGGATCATATGCTTAATGCGATGTCAAGACTCTTGAGAAGACAGACTGAATTAGAGATGAGAAGGGCCCAGGAAATCTGTCATATGTAAACTGCTGCTATGTCTGTAGTATGAACTGAAAACATGATGTGTGTGTGGCCGTTTGTCTCAGGAAAGTTTTGTTCTTTCCAAGCCGGAATCATGAATCGTATAAGCAATTCTGTGAGATCTGAAATGTAGCAATGCGGAATTGAGGACGAGAAATGATGAATCATGAAGTATGGAAGCCCTCTGAGATGATGTAAGAATGTAGAAATCGGGACTTGAGAAAGAAAAAAACGGAATCCAGAATCGTATATAAGCAAGTATGAGATCTGAAATGTAGCAATGCGGATTTGAGGAAGAGAAACGATGGATCATGAATCTATAATTACTATGAGATGATATAAGAATGCAGCAATCGGATTTTCAAAGGAGATTCTAAAACACGGAATCATGAATCGTAGAAGAAGTCTGAGATGTAGCAATAGGGTTTGAGAAAGAGAAACACGAGATCACGAATGGTAGAAGCATTAAGTCTACGCGATGCAAAACAGAGTAATATTGCAGATTTGAGGAAGAGAAGCGATGATGCAAAATATATACGTAGCAACGCGGATTTGAGAAAGAGATACCGGCGCACTGGAGTCGTGATTCATATAAGAACTATGAGAGCAGGCGTGCAGGGATGTTTGGTTTCCCACAGCTTGCTTTGCCAGACCAGCTGCGATGGCGGAAGAACTTGTCTCGATTGTACAGGTTTGCAGTAGTCGGCTGTGAATTGACGCTGCAAGCTTGATGACCTGCTCACCAGTACTGCCGTGGCCCAGTACTCGCGCAATGCCACTAAACGGCCCTGTTCTACAGTCCAAATGTGTGCCCACGAGACTCCTGACGCTGCTGCTCTCGACGGCGCGGGGCCTTGACCCTCCACGAACACACGGTCGCGGTTGGCGTGGATGCTAGCGGGAATGAGCGACACGGACCGAAACGATGTGCTACCCGTGAGTAGCTTGCTCATGTACTGGTGGCAGCGTGGTCCGTGAAACCACAGCTCCAGATCCGGAGCTAGTAACGCCTTCACCAGTACCACGTTGCCGGCTGCAAGCGCATTATAGAAGGCACGGAGAAGGCTCTCGTTTTGTTCCTGGTAGATCAGGGAGTGATCGTAATTGTCTTCCAAGTCGACGTCTAGTAGCAGCCTCGAGTGATCATCCGATGCAGCGGGGCTGAGAGAATTGCTGGAGCCGTGGTAGGATGATGATGATGATTTTGAGTTGAAGCTGTCAGTAGTGCCACCTGGAGCACCAGCTGATCGAGAGTACTCCTTGCATTCAGCCTCGTCTTCCTCCGAGTCGGAATCTGTTTTCTTGAGTGCAGCAGTTGATCTGGACTCGCGGCGGCTGCTACTAACAGTTCTGCAGCTACTTATTATGGACATCTCTAGCTAGATTGCCGCAGCAATGAATTGATCGATGATGGGTGAGAATGTGGAGCTCAGGCTCTAGTGTCTCAGCTTGGTGGAGAGCGTAACGGCCACAAGGCTAGGTCTGAAGTTATTCCTGGAGCATTTACTTTTCTTCCTGCAACTCTATCAAGAACACTGTAGCATTAGAAAAAACAAGTCCGCGCCAGGAAAATGTAATACTCAAGTTTGGTTTCAATCTGTGAAACTTAGATTTCCAGGATCTCTTCTAGCTGCGTGGTGGAGAGCGTCCAGGATTTCCACAATATTCCTATTGCATATTTTTTCCTCAAGGATGCATTCTTAACACTAGACATTTTAGAGATCCGAATTCAAGTAAACATTTTTCTGTCGCTGCAAGCAAATAAAAAAGCTGCGATCGTAGTTCGATAGGTTGCAAAGAAAAGATCCGCTATTAGCCTCGCAACGACTTCAAGAAGACCTGTTCCACTCTCTAATAAGTAGGATTTCTCAGTCAGGCATTGCCCAAAAAGCTGGCATCCAGACAACAACAGGTGTGCCTGATCACGTATAAAGGTAGACGTGGGTAGCTACACAAAGTTGCTAGAATGCTCAGGATGGAGTCCGGGAAATGAAAGACAAATCCCCGCAAGATGGATATGCACACCTACATGTTGTATGATTTCAGAAAGGGGCTTTTGGTACACTGTAGACCTCAGCCCTATTGCCAACAACCACAGGCTACGATGAAGCCAGAAAAGCTCTACAGGTCTGAGGATGGACTTCCTGGAAGGACAAATCGATCTTGCAAAAGGACACGGAGTCTACCTCTCTAATTGGGCCATGTGTTCTGATCTGCGGGAGAAAAAACAAAAAAAAAAAAAAAACTCTTCAATCTAAAGAGACCGCAGCAGGTGAGGAGATTGTGGGAATTGTGGTAGGTGCGACAGAAAGAGAGTATAGTACAGAGGTGTGGACAGAAGATGATGACCATGCGCTCTGTGCCCTCTTGTGACACAGGCAGTGCCTGCGAGGGGAGCATGATGATGCAGGAGGGGAGGTCACTTCCCATCCTGGCAGGTACACCTTCCCCTCCTGCTGCCATGCACCCACACCACTGCTTACCTTCCCCCTGCACAAACGGTTACAACAACACCCCAGAAGAATTGCCTGGATTTGGTTATCAATCAAGCAATCAACAACAGCAACAAGCTTGCCGCTTGTTTGACGGGGAAACTAGTCAGCTTTACTATCGAAGCCACCACTGCAATTCCTTCATGGATCATTATTTTTTGCACAGGATCAAACAAAGATAGTTTTCCTTGAAGAAAAAGGACCAGCTTAATATTTACCTAACACCAAGTAGTACCAGAACATCTCTAGAGTTTGGAAGCTGCTTTGAACATACAAATCAACTTGCAAACATGTTAGATACCATGCACCTGGGTTTGAGCATACAATCAAAATGCCAAATTCTCTTATAGTGCATGATCTGCACACTGAACATACAATTGACTTGCAAACATCTATACTATGCACCTGTTGCTTTGAACATACAGTAATATTCAATTTGCAAGCATTCTGTATATTGCTATCAACATACAATTACAAACATATCTACTTAATTGTGTTCAAAGTGCTTGATCTCGAGTTGAAGCTCAGATGCATGAGTTTCTGGTCAATGAATTCTGGAAGAACCCAGGCAAAAAAATTATGATTTTAGTCATGTTCATTTCAGCTTTGTTCTTATTATGCTACAATCCCAAGTGGTTTTGCTGGCTCACCACAGTATCCTCTTTTCACATATATTGTAAAGTGAATCCCCTACAGTCTTCTGTATCTTGGAGAATGATTAAGTTTTTAGTCTGGTTCATCTGTCTGACCTAAGATAGTAACAGAGATTACAAACTCCAGATAACAACTTATGGTGAACGAAGTTTTAGAGCAGGGGCTGATGTTTGCTCCTTGAGATGAATGTGAACTTTTTGTTCTTATTATGCTACAATCCCACGTGGGTTTGCTGGCTGACCGCAGTATCCTTTTTTGGCTCCTTCACTCAAACACCTCTCCATTTCTAAATCCAATTAGTGACAGTTGGGGCGGTGGCTAGCTTTGTGAAAAGTTGACAAATTGAAGTGTATCATTATCACAAGCTCATTCACTTCAACAACAAACTTCATAAAATGACAATGTTTACTATTATCACTGCCAGACTCTTTCCTCGAAAGAGACAAAAGGAAGGCAGTTAACAAATGAAGGGATTTCCTTCTTGCATTTCTCCCATGCCTCCACGCACTAATAAATCAAAATGATAGTTTCTTCACCCCCAAATGACAAAACAGTCAATTCCCTTCTTGCACCCAGAATTCTATCCAAGAAATTTGAGACATATCCAGAAAGAAGCTGCCTCCTGGTTTGGCAGTCAACTTGCACTCAAGAGTGACCTGTCATCTTCTTCTCTCCTTTGACAATAAATGTCAAGACTCAAACTACAAAAATGTAAGGGAGAAACACATTCCTACGGTTTTCAGGTTGTGAAGCCCAATAGTTCTCTGGGTTATTACTGTTGCAGTTGCTGTGGAACCTGCTGAGGCACTTGACCAATGCTTGGGGGATAGTGAATTGCTGTTGAATCTGCATCAGCATGGTTGTGATTCCACCTGCAAAATCCCAACTTGCTGAAGTGACATCCCAGCCTGCTGAATTGACATGACATCAACCTGCTGTTGCATCTGCCAATTCCAAACACCCCAAAAAAACCATAACCACTAGTCATAGAATGTTGCTCACCCTGGCAATACCACAAATCTAGGTAGATAATGTTATGGACGTGTCTCTTTTTTCTTTGGGTTCAGTTTATTTTCTGTTGATTTGGTTGAGCTAGCCATCATCATGACTGAGTTTTCCCATTCCTTGTGGTCTTGTGACAGAAACTCAGTCAGTGCCTTGGGTAAATTTGACATTACCTTTCCCTTGTTGCTGGAGCTGATGAATTTGGTGGAAGTGTTATGGTGGTCGGTCAATGTTATACATGTCGCTGTGGAAGGTCTTTGAACATGTATTTAACTATTGCTGTCGTTGAAACTGCTCCCTAGTTTTGTTTTTCCTTTGAAGTTGGGTTTCCTCTTTTTTATGCTGCTTTATTGGTTGCTCTTATGTTATCAGATCTGAAATATCCAGAAGCTTATTATTGGTGTCATTTCTCAATTCTTTTTCAGGTTGACTCAAATTGTTAAGTATGGAGCTTTAATTTTTAGTACTAATGAAGATATACTTAGGGACTATAGGTGAGTGATACTGCTTAGAGTCTGTTGCTGCAGTGTCTTGGGCTAGGAGTGCTGCAACTCATGAAATAGATTTGACTTTGCAATGGTGTTTAATATTAAAGAAAGAATATATATATATTTAACAAGAATTTGACTGCTAGGTGAAGGGATTTTAGTCTGTAGAAGATTAGGGTGCTACTTTTTGTGTTTTCAAAATATAATATGAAATCAGTGTGTCTTAAGTTGTGTAGATGCCCAGTTGTGAGGCATTCTTGCACACCTTTAACATGAAGATATGCATTCACAAACCCGCTTGGAAGTGAAATTACTATGTAGTTGTAGTCTAACAAGTAAGGTGGTTCAATGTAATGCAATGAAGTTCACTAAGAATCTAATGCGTTGTGTCCACTTGGAAGATACAAAAATATTGTGGGAGAATCATAACTCACCATGATGGAATGTGAAGGGGCATTATGTTGATGTTCATTCAATGTCACGCTTGATGGTTGAACCCCTTTTGTTCCATTCATCATAACATCTACACATAACCTCTTAATCTAACATGCATTGGATTTTTGAAAAAGTTAATCTAAAAAGGAGCCATGGTACAAAATCTTATAAGTTTTTATTCTTTTGATCAAGAGTTAAGCCCTGGGTCTAGAAATCACTTTGCTTAAATTGAAGAAAAAAAAAACAGACAATTTTAACCCCCTCTACTTCCGGTAAATGTAGCACCCTTACAACAACCCCGATGATGCTGAAAATTAGAGAGAACCTTCTGCACCTCCTACACAAGAACTATTTTAAGTTTGACACAAATCTAATGGTGGATTTGGGAGGAACAATTATTTGAAATAAAACTCCAGAGGTTTTGTCATGGAAATCCTTCCATGAACTCCACTACAAACACCCTCTACTTCCGGCAAGTGTAGCTCCCTTACAGCAACCCCGATGATGCTGAAAATTCGAAAGAACCTTCTACACCTCCTACACAAGAACTATTTTAAGTTTGACACAAATCCAATGGTGGATTTGGGAGGAACAATTATTGTAAATAAAACTTTAGAGGCTTTGTCATGGAAATCCTTCTATGAACTTCACTACAAACACCCTCTACTTTTGGCAAGTGTAGTTCCCTTACTGCAACCCCGATGATGCTGAAAATTAGAAAGAACCTTCTACACTTCCTAAACAAAACTGTTTTAAGTTTGACACAAATCCAATAGTGGATTTGAGAGGAACAACTATTTGAAATAAAATTCCAGAAGCTTTGTCATGGAATTCCTTCCATGCTTATTTCTT
>Ga0116227_10005831_pt1 | contig 25478 bp, 20 predicted proteins | sample S1TSphgellanicum_FD_89693 | JGI IMG/M metagenome (GOLD analysis project Ga0116227, IMG submission 89693) | Host-associated microbial communities from peat moss isolated from Minnesota, USA - S1T2_Fb - Sphagnum magellanicum MG | ecosystem: Host-associated > Plants > Peat moss > Unclassified... | reverse complement strand
GACCAAAAAACCAGATCTGACACAGAGTTTTCAAAAGCTCTTAACTCTCACAATACAAGTCCAAATGACATGAAATTTCTCTCACACATATATTCCTATATGATCTATAAGATCACAAAGTTACAGACCCAAAAAAACTTAAACAAAGGAGATATGACCAAAAAACCAGATCTGACACAGAGTTTTCAAAAGCTCTTAACTCTCACAAAACATATCCTTTTCTTTTGAAACTTTGAGAGTAGAAACGTCCTATAGGCTTCTATAACCTTTCCAAGTTTCACCCCAAGATACCTCTAGCTACTTACTGAAACAACAAAACAAACAAACAAGAAGAAGGAGGAGATCAAACTGTTATGGACCGACTACAAACAAGTGCAGAATTACAAGACAAGACAAGCTTTATTGATCCATCAACTGGTGTTGATCTGCTAAAGGGTTGTTCCCCAGACTATCTCTTTTTATAACCCTGAACCATACTAGTCCCAAAATATCTTAGGCCATGATATTGCAAAAAGTATCCCAAAATATCCTAGGCCATGATATTGTAAAAAGTATCCCAAAATATCCTAAGCCATGATATTGCCAAAAGTATCCCAAAAGTATCCTAGGACATGACATTGCCCAAAGTATCCCAAAATATCCTAGGCCATGACAATATCCATCGTTATAGTTATCACAAAGTAGCATCTAATCAGCATCGTCTGTCCTTTGACATACCTGACATGGATAGTCAAGTGGAGGAATCCAAGTCGACGTGATGATGGTAGGATCCAAATTTGGCAAGTGGCAGGGCGCACAATTTTTAGAGTTATCCCGAATTGTGCGTCTGTTAACTCCTTACAACTCCAACACACCAAAAGGCCTCATTGCCTTAATCCTTAAGATAGTGTGACCGGAAGAAATGTCTAGAGTATCATTAAGTTGTCATTGGAGATACACGAAGTCACCAACATCAAATTGTCTCACCTTAGGTTTATAACTGCCACTTCGTGTGTGTGCATACCATAAGGTGTCTCGATGTTGTGCAATGGACAAGTTCTCCATGGCCATGGGCATAACCTTTTTGAATAGAACAACATTTTCTTCGATGACTCTGGCCTAAGTGGATAGAGAGTCCAAGTTCATAACTTGGTCCATTTGAGTAGCAATGAAAGAAGGTGGAATGGGATGTCTCCCAAAAAGTAGAAAGTAAGGAAAGAAATGAGACAAAGAGGTGTGTTTGGACATCCTGTAACCCATGGTGATGTAAGGGAGGGCCAAGTCCCAATCCTCTTTGTTCCTAGTGAGGCAAATCTTTCGAAGTCCCTTCTTGCATGTTTGAACCATCCTCTTTGCAAGGCCATTAACTTGGGGATGATCTCTTGAAGTCCGACGATGGTCAATGAAAACATGGTTAAGTAGGTTTCAGAATTATCCCTTGAATTTTGATCCTTGATAAGTAAGGCACTCAACATAAGCCCCAAACCTATTTAGGACCTGTTGTTAGAAAACTTGGCTAGTGTTATGTGATGACTTGTCCAATAGCGCAACAAGTTCGACCCATTTTGAAAAATGTTCAATCATAATCATGATGTAGACATTACCCCTACAGGTCTGTGGTAACTCTCCAGTTAAATCACATGACCAGCGATAGAACATGCCCTGAATAGGGAGTGGAGAAAACGTGAGTTGTCAAAAGGAGAAAGAAGTTTTCACCCTATCACATTGTTCACACCTAACAATGATGTCTTGAACTTGAACATACATACCTCTCCAATGGTAATGAAAAGCGAAAAGGCTATAAGTATGCTTAATTGCAAAGTGTCTAAGCTCTGAGTGTACCTTCTGAATAAGTCTAGGCCGTTCATGTGATGGAGGAACCACTATGTCGCCTTGTGGTAAGCATTGAACAATGTGATTATCCTTCCATGAGTAACGTTTGGACTGTTGTTGTATGCGATACCGGTGACTTGATGTAACTTGGGGAAGGTATTTGACGTGCTCCCAAGTCCTAGTTAGCCCCAAGTTGGGGTTAAGTCACTCAAGTTGCTAAATTTTTAGGACTCGGGGCATGCTCCCAGCTTCCAGCACTAAAGGGGGTGAAAGGGGCGTGCTAAAAGCTCCAGGATTAGACTAGGAAGAGGGACAAACTTACTCAATTATTCGGTCCTGTATCCAAATCCAACCAACAAGTTGGTTAGAACTCATTATGCACACTTTCAGTGTTAGGACAAGCCACGGGCGACCTTGGACTCACTTGACTCACCATGGCCCGGACTTGGGGGAAGCCACCACCTTCCCCCATATAATATTCTCTGTAGCTCTCCGCCACACTTGCATCCAAATGGCTCTTTTTCCCGGGACTCCCAAAGTGGAGTCCCGAAACTGTCCCGATTTGGACTCTCAGGACTTTGAGCATTCATAACTTTTTGCTCGAACTTGGATCAAGACGAGGTCTGAACCAAAGTTGTAGCTCTCCTCGAGAGTTTTCCAACGGTGTGTCGCACTTTACCTGCACACACCGGAATCGGGTCGATTCTCGACTTTTAGTGGTCGGGAGTCAAACTGCTAGTTTGACTCCCGACCCTTCTTTCGACCATAACTTGTGCTACAGATGTCCAAATGGCTCATGCGAGGCCATTTTGGACATCTACACTTCAAGACCTTTCTAACGGTATAAAGAAAGCTTTCATGCAAGGTTTTTTGACCCCTTCAATCGCGCTCTGAATTTTCGAGAGTCCCGGAGGACTCCCAAGTCCCATTTTCGGGAATGTGAGTGGCGACCTCACACTTCCCTCAAAATGGGGTTGCGATGGTATTCCCCATGCTACAGAAACCTCAAAGTGTCCAAGTCCTCCCATATATCCATAATGGGATGTTCAACCAAGTTACATTGTAGTAGTGCAAGATAATTATATGCATCAGATACATGTATTGTTAGAATTTGGTCGAAATCTTGCCTAGCTTTTAAGAGATCTTCAAAGGTAGTGAGGGGTCTCTACAACATGGTATCTGTGTTCTAATGTGTAATACCAGGTCAGTGAATAACCTTGAACTCATACTCCGAAGTATAAACGCCCAACGAGCTAACTTACTAGTAAGCTTGTCATTGGTCATCAACCATTTAATAGGCTAGTGGTCGGTATACAAAGTGAAATTGGTGCCATAAAGATAGGGCCTAAAATGTATGATGGCCCATATAATAACAAAGCACTCCCCTTCGTATGAAGAGTAGTTGCTCTCAGCTTTGTTGTTGCTTCGAGATGCATAAGCAATAACATATTCTTTGCCTTCCTCATCAAGTTGGCCAAGAATAACTCTAATACCAAAAACACGCCAGTTAGTGTGTAGAATGAAGACCTTGTTAAAATTAGGTCTTCTCAAAATGGGGAACTCTAAAAGCTTTTCCTTGAGTGTGTTGAAAGCTTCCTAAGCCTCATCATTCCATGTCTAAGCAACATCCTTTTTTAACAATGCATAAAGAGGATGAGCAATAATACTAAAATCTTGGACATAAATTTTGTAGTAATTACATAGTTCGATGAAGCTCCTTAGTCCCTTGCTATGCACTAGGACGTCATTTATGTAACACTTCAGGAAATATGCCCCTTCGAGAACCTGGTCCATGATTCGTTGAAAGAAGATATGTGCATTCTTCAATCCAAAAGGCATCACAAGCCATTCCCACAACTTGTTACTTCCATGGAATGTCGTTTTTTTGCGATCCTTTGTAGTGAACATAATCTGGTTGAAGTTTTGCCTCATATCCACAATTGTGAAGATATTTGAATCTCCAATGCTATCAAACAATTCTTCAAGGATGGGCATGGGGTACATGTCTTATGGTGTAAGTAGGTTCAAAGGCCTATAATCCCCACACATCCTTTTCTCAATCCATAATCCAGTTGAATCCTTTTTTATTAGCATTACTATAGCGGCTGCAAAATTAGAACTTGATGGCTAAATGAGACCAGCCTCATGGAGCTTTTTGCATCTTTCATCTACCAATTCCCATTCATGCTTGTTCAACTTATGCCTCCTTCAATAGACGGATGTCTCATTTGTAAGGTCTATAAAGAACTGCATGGTCTTACACCTACTTAAATCTTTCATTGAGAATGCAAACACATTTTCGTACTTAATTAGCAAGTCTGGGACTTGGTCTCTCTCCTTCTTAGTGAGCTGGTTCCTCATAATGAAAGGGTAGTTGGAAACACATGGAATGGAATTGGAAAGTGTGTTTGAAAAACCTAGTGTATTAGGTTCTCCACTATTGAACTTGCAAACAATTTTAGTATTTTCAACATCCACTTAGTTTTTAAAATAATGCACATGTACATAAGATGAAAGAAGCACCAACCCTAAGTGTCTCAAATTCCATGTAGACCTAAAACCAATTTAGGGAGCTTGTTCCATGGCCAACTTTTCAAAAATGAGGAAACTACATTTAATTGACTACTCTCTTGAAAATTGAGGATGATTCAATTACAACATCTTGGTCATCCTACTATAAATAAAGTGTACTCTTGAAATTTGTTACAACCTTGTTTTTGTAAAGAGCAATTATGTATTCACTATTAATGAACTCAAGATAATTTTTTTTTAAAAATGGACCACCAAATCTAGCAACCCCATTGGCATTAAAAAAATTCTATGACTTGATGATTTTATCACCAAAATGGTGGAAAAAAACCATAAATCTAATTAGCTAGGTCTAAACCTAGGCACCATTTGAAGCAACACTTTTGTGAATATGTTACATGCCAATTAAGATAGTGGCCAATTAATGTTAACCACTGATTATGAGTAATCTACCAATTTTGTATCTTCACAAATCCATGACATTCCAACTACAAACATAAGGTGAGAGAGGCAAATTAAACCTATGTACAACAAATGGAAAGACCATAAAACCATGGTCCCATGTCTACCATTTCAAAATAAACTTGATATAGTGTTTGACATGATAGACTACTAGTGTCACCCAAATTGCAACATCCCAAGTTTTACATTATACCTTTCAAAGTATAAGTTTAGGGTTTTCAAATGATAATTCACGTGTGACATGAAATAAGATGTTTTTACACATTTCCATTGTTGAAACCAACACCATACAAATCAATACATTGCCCCAAAAAAAAGAAGTTAAGCAAAGAACCTAAGTTATGAATCCCATCCAAGGACATGTCAATCACTATAGAATCAAAATCCAACAAAAAATAAGGAATAGAAGGATTTAAACTAGAGAGCCTAAATGTCCATTATTTTGTTGCCTTGGGCAATTATTAAAACCATACTTAGGAAATTAAACCAAGTGCGAGTAAGAAGAGAAAACTCAAAGAGCAAAATCTAGTCATGCATTAGTTTGGGTACCTTTGCACGGGATTTCCTTCATAGATAGATTAATAATAAAAGGGTTTTTTTAATTAAAAAAATCAGTTATTTGATACCATGAGTGATACAAAAATTACTCCGTCAACATTAGGATTTTTTTTCCAGGCGAAAAATTTCATCATTTGGCGACCCCAAAAAAACGAAGGTTGAATCCTACAAAGGATCTTCTTGGGGAAAAAGAAAAAGGCCCCAAAGCTGCCATATTTGAAGCTAAAAAAAAAGGTTGGAATCGCCATATTTAGAACCTAGCTTCTAGCACGTTGGCAGAATATAGTGAGATTTCAAAATATTTTTACTTTTCTCTTTGACCTATAGCCAAATTTGGTTAAGTCATCTTGTGGATGATCGCCAGTCCACCTACATCAGAAATTTGGCTAAACATTAAATATTAAATTATATACAAATATTATTTATTTATTTATAAAAATAAATAAAAATACTTCTGGGCATCATGAAAAAAAAGGAAAAGCCAGCCAACACAGACTTTGAACCTGTGCCACAAGAGGCAGAGCCACAACAAAGTAACGAGAGGCGCGCGCGCACACACAAACACACCGCGCACTGTTGTAACGGAGGTTTCGAAATGGAGCTCCAAAGACGAGGAACAAGAGAAGACGTGCGAGGACTTTTCCCAGATGTATCATGGCAGGTGTGTGTGAAATGTGCAGATTTTTGTATAATGAATTGTCAAGAGTATTTTGGCCTGATTTTGATAGACTTACCTACACTCACCGTCCGGAGCTGATGAAGTCAGTAGAGATGGTCATGGCAGTTTCTCACTCACTGCTCTCCTCTTGTTTAGGGTCTGACAATTTGTGAGCAACTCTCTCATAAGGTTATGACTGCATTCATTGTCATGTTGCCTTCAAATTGTTGCTGTGGAGATTTCTCTGCTGTTTCTTACAGATTTGTTCACGGAGAGAAAGGTTATCCATGCTTTCTGAGGGTTTAGGCTTCAGTTTTCTGCATGAGGTCGGTTTCAGGTTGGGACTTGGTCTCTCTCTCTCTCTCTCCCCTAAAAGACTAAAACGATATAAGGCTGTGGGATTAACTACTGGCATTTTGATGTGTGAGGACGAGAGTAGATAGCCTGTAGTGAATAGTATGCTGTTTGCTAAAGTCCAGTGACAATCATGTTTTCTGTACTGGTAACTTTTGCTAGTAGCAAGGCACTGTACCCTGTGGCTGCAGCTTTACTCTACTGACACCATTTTGTTCTTGACAGGATCAGTTATGGGTTTTATCAATGATAATGCTCATATTTCCTACCCTTGTAACGTTGGAGGGAAACCCGACACCAAAGCCATGGCCGCCTCAATTTCATGCCCTCCTGTATCAAAATTCAACTGGAAAGCTTGCAATTGTTGATCTGTGGTATGATTGGCCTGGTGGAAGAAACTTGAATCTCATCCAACACCAATTGGGGAAACGGATTCATGATGTCGAGTGGACCAATGGCACTTCATTTTACTTTGATTTGGAACATCAAACCTGTCTCACAATGACATTTCCTGTTGGAATCTTGCATCCTGACTGGTTGGCAAATGCCACTTATGTGGGTGAGCAGGAAATTGAGGGGTTCAAATGCAATGTCTGGGAGAAGTTAGACTTCATCACCTATTACGAAGACATTGACACAAAAAGACCTGTGTCTTGGGTTTTTTTCACTGGTATGTCTCTCCAAATCTGCTTGTTCATGTTCACTATTGATCTGCAGAGCTTCTACATACTTCAAACCGTATCAATTTCTTTTTCACTTTTTTTTTTCCCGTGAACATTCCCAGGGAAGAGATCAAGAGCTATGTTGTTATAACCAGTATGCAGTGGACATATCTAGTAGAACATGGACTGCACACTACCGAAGGTCTCAGGATTGTAAGAAAACAAGCACTGCAAAATTAGGTGCAGTGATGAGTTTCCTTGACCACAGTGTTTTAGAGCTTCACAATTGTGTGAAGGTAGTGTGAGAAGTTAAAACTAAAGAATTGTAGACCAGTTGTTGAGAATCAGATGTGTGGGTTGTGTTTGACATGTAGGACAAACATTGCATGTGATGGCATTTGAGGAGGGAAACATTCTGGAGGATCAGCAATGGCAGGCCCCATCATCATGCTTTGAGAAAGCTTTGGATCTTCCCCAAAATCATGCACTTTCATCACACATGGGGCTTCCAAATGGCATCTCACAACATTCTCTGCAGTCACTCAGAGAGTTGTCCAGTACAGAAGATGTTCCTCAGAAGTGAGATTCTCAGACAGTTCATTATCACTAAATTCCTTAATATAGACAGTCCTTGATTGTGGTTGTCTTCTCAAGATCCATGTCCTTCACACACCCCACTTATATAAGCCACCTCTTGCCAAAGTTCTGCTGATATGGTTGCACTTTTCCCTATCTGTATTTAAAGCTGTTGACCTGCTTAATGTCTTCCCATGCTAAATGCTCTGTGGGTCTGCTCTTCAACTGGAATGAAGCCTAAGAGAGAGTCTAGTAGTGAGTGCAATAGCAACATGTTAGTGTCCACATTGTAGAAGTTGAGATCAGAAGATCAATGCAAAAATGTCATGGGCTCAGTCATTCCTCTCCAGTACAATTATATGATCCTAATTTCCTAGTTTGATCACCCTTTTTTTCTCCAGTATCATACTTTTGTTCAGAAGGGTCTAATGAGAATGACAAACATGAAATGCAGACAAGTTTCTACACTGTTACAAAATACTGCTACACAGATGACAAAAGTCAACTGGAATCTGGCAACCAACCCTCATGTTTCAGGTAGGAATGAAAAATCCAAAGTCAGTCATTCTATCCACTGCCGGAAAGGTTTGCTCAAGAGAAACACAAAGAGCTGATTGCCTCAGACACTACCACAACAAGCAGCCTAAATTTTTTTATGTCCACATGTTTGGTTTATCTGTGTTGCATCTGTGTTTGTCATGGGTTGCAGCTCCATGGTCACTCTTGGTGAGTGCATTTGCACCCCTCAACCTATACCAACCTGAGCGCTTGTCTCCTGTGGTTTTCAAGGGTCCTGAAGCACTATGACGCCTGAAAGAATCTGAAAGCTCCCACAAGTATCGGCCTGAACCTGTGAAAATAGCTGAGGCAGAGAGAGGCCACCCACGCTCAACATTGCGGAGGTTGAGAGGCCCTGAATCTGAACCAATACTAATAAAAGAAGATGTCTCTGGCAAAAATCGTGATCTTGGATCAAAGACGATAACCCCGCCATTATGGTTCTGTACTGAGTTGTCTCCAACACCAGAGTCACTAGCATCTGACCCAGCAGAAAGAAGTTTGAGAGCTTGGACAACTTCACCCATGAATGGCCGATTTGATGCTTCAGGTTGCACACACCTGTAAGCTATGGCAGCCACCTTTGTGAAACTGTCAAGTGGAAAATTGTTCCTGAGCTCAGGATCTACGAGAATATAAATCCTTTCATTGCTCATCAGCAGTGGTCGTGCCCATGTAACCAGATGCTCTTCACCTGGTGGTTGAGACATGTCCACCGGCTTCCGCCCTGTCAGAAGCTCAAGCAACACAACCCCGTAGCTGTACACATCACTCTTCACTAGCAGATGACCCGTCATTGCATATTCTGGAGCTACATACCTACACCCCCACAACCATCAAATCAACATTGAAAGGCAAACCAAAGCAAATGCAAATGTAGGTTTTTGATGCTTTTTCACATCATCCCTGCATCTTGGACTAAGCATAACCAGAGAAAAACACCAATTGAGAATGTGCTTCAATATAGGAGCAATTATATTACTTGTGCATGATTGGAAAAATTCTCTCTCTCACAAAGTTTTCGGTCAACTTAGAAGAGACATAAAGGAATGGATGGGCTTACCCAAAAGTCCCCATCACTCGTGTTGAGATGGGCTGGCTCTTGCCCACCTCACCAGCTGATTTAGCCAAACCAAAGTCAGAAACTTTGGGAGTGAAATCATCCTCAAGCAAAATGTTGCTGGCTTTGAAGTCACGGTGAATCACTCGTGGATTTGAATCCTCATGCAAGTATGCCAGTCCTCGTGCTGAACCCAGGGCAATTTTGAGCCGTGCTTCCCAGTCCAGAGGCATGTCTGGGCCTATTCAACAGGGAAGATGAACTGTTAGCATATTTGCAATATATCTAAATTGAAAGGATCAACTCTTTCTCCTATGGAGAGGACTGACCCCTGTTTTTGGGTCGTCTCAGATTATGAGCAGCTCTTGTTAGATTAGAATCAGAATGTCTCTTCCCAACTGAGATTTTCAAGATTCCTCAATTGAAGCCTTGATGATAATATACAGTGCTTTGACATTCTAGGAGATAATTTGAAGGCATGCAACACATCCATGGAATCAGAGGGACTCGATCTTTACCACATTGGTTAGAAAAGTCTTCAATTTTGCACCAAAAAAGACTGCTGAATATTAACCTACCATTAGACTTTTTTCTCAATGTCAGGTGGTTTGGATTTGAACGAACCATGCAAGTGTGACTCCACACTGCCATTGGGTATAAGCTCATATACTAGGCAACGCTCAGGGTCCTCTGTGCAGATACCAATCAGCTTCACAAGATTGCGGTGGTGCAACCGACTCAGCATCTCTACCTCAGCATCAAACTCACGGCCTCCTTGTTGGTTGTCATGGGCCAATACTTTGACAGCCACGAGCACACCATTATCTAGCACACCTTGATACACCTTTCCAAACCCTCCCTCTCCCACCACATTCTCAGGGTTAAAATTCTCAGTCGCTCTGTTGAGCTCTGCAAAGGAGAAGCTCTTGACAGTTCCTGCATATGATGGCATGCTCGATTCAAATGACGATACTGTTGAGCTGAGAATGCTGCCTGACAACATGGAACCTCCAGCTGCATGGATATGGAAAAAATGTCATGATCAGGAGGCACCAATTGCATCACTGTGACCAAAAAAGGAGAGCAAAATTCTGTCAAATGATGAGTGAGGAAAACCCAATTCAATGTCCTCTCTCAAATCTGGAACTCAGCAGTTCACCAAAGAAGCATACCTGAGTGTGCAGAATATTTAGTGGAAGCAATAAGGACAGGTTCAATCGTTGCAGTAGACCCTCTCCAATGCAGCACCAGATAGCCCAAGACCCCAGCACAGAAAACTGCAGCCATGGCAGATGCCAAGACAAAAATGACAATTTTGTAGGTTCCTCTGTGACCCTTCTTCTTCATAATAATACCAACAGGATGCTCAGCAGCCCCTCCATCTCCCTGTGGTGCAGCACTGGTGTTGTAATAAGGAGCTTGAGATGGTGGTGATGGAGGGAGACCTACAAAAGATACACACCAGAGATGTTAAGCTGATCCAGCCACCAAAGCCTTGTTTCTGTACAATACCAAGCATTGAAAGAGGTTTCATGCCCACTGCATCAGTCAGTCAGGTACCAAAAAAACAAAATCTTTGTCTCAGAGCTTTGAGAGGCCAAGGAGCATACCAGGCCAGGTGACAGATATGACTGAGTAAGACCCGAACAGAGAGTCATTTAGCATCACTTGATGGTTCCAGAAGCGTGAAGAAAGAAGGTCAACAGTAGTGTTATCAAATGCCATATCCAATGGCACAAAATCTGCGTAAACATCAGTCTCTTCCTGATTCTGGTCTGCAGCTTTTGCTCCTACAATCCGCACTTGGCTTGGTTGGAGAAAGAGGCCGAATGCAAGCTCCTTAAGAAGCTCCGACACGAGAGGAAAAAGGGTGTCAAGATCAATCCCTAATTGTAATTCTACTTGAATTGGTATCACACAGCCACATGGTGAGCCTGGTACAGAGTTTGTGTAGCCATCACCACATGGCAACGTACATTCTACAACACAAAAAAAAAACCAATCAGTACTAGGTCAACACCACCACTTACTGTGAAGCTCTGCTATGAACCTCTTCTCTCACATGGGTTAGTGGCAATGCTCACCAACAGAGTACCAGATTCTCTGTTGCATAATTTTGCAAATCATTGGGTGTCAAGAAACTGTACCTTGTGAGTAATTTGAAGGCCGAGGAAAACCCATTGGTATTGGAGGTAGTGACTGTGTATTGGGTACAGGAACTGAAGCAGGAGCTGCCATTCAATAATGGACCACAGACATGAGTGCATGACCATATTAGCAACTGAGTGAAGGCGAGAGTATAAGCAGAAGAAGTTCAAAAAGAGAGTAAAAACCAACCTGGATGTAGATGATGGTGGTGCCCTCGTATGCGTGGAACTGGAGCTGGGGCTGTTGCATGTGGTGCATGAGTATGAGCAGGTGCTTGGGCTGTGACTCTGGGTACATGAACAGGAGCTGGGGATGTGGCTCTTGCTGCATGGATGGGACTCAGGTGATTTCCCTCATCATATCTTGTTACAGTTGGAGCTAATGAAGAAAGTACCTGATGCTCGTCCTGGGTCTCCTGTGCCAGAGTTGCTCCTGGTGCTGGAAGTGGTGCAGCTGCAGGAGCCCCAAAAAAGAATTGGAGCATCAGATAGTTGGTACCCCCAAACCAATGATTTAGGGTGGTGGATTGACTATGGAAATTGTTGGAAGACCAAATGGAGAGGGGCATACCAAGACTTCCAAGGAGAATGGTTGCCAGTAAGAGACAAGGAAGAAACCCTGCAAATGTGCAGGCATTGCTGCACATGATGTCTCTCACCAATCTTCTTCACCTCCTCTGTTTTCTGCATGTTCCTCTTACTCCCACCCTCCCGCAGTGCTCCATTTGCACACCTAATTTGAACTCATCAGAGGAGGCAATTTTCAAAGTGCAAAATTTTCAATCCAGCAGCAGCAGCAGCAGCAGCTTTTTGTTCCCATTGCCTAAACTTATCTCATTCCTACTTGACATCATCTGACATCCTTGCAGCAGCTTGACCTCAGTATCCATTCCCACTACCATTCAACTTCTTCCAGCAACACATACAACAGGTGGAGAAGCTGTTCTTCCCCCCCGTTGCTTGTTCGCAGTGATTCCTGCAGCTCGTCAGCATTTTGTTGCAGGCTACCAATACTTCCCGAACGAAAATGAAAACAGAAGCTTGATTCCACCAGTGACAAAGAAAACCGTTTTGTGACCTGTTTGCTTCCAGTCATACCCTGTTGCATTGCAACCCTCAGAAACCCCCACCCTCCGTCCCCACTTCACGCAGCACCTCACGGTACAGAGCAGCCGAACCTCAGCTCTTCGCAATCAGAAACGCTATGTCGTTCCTCATCGCAGCGTCATCCCAGCTTCACCTCTAATCCGAAAACCCTAGGGGAAAAAAAAATCACTACCACAGATGGTCACAAAACCGATCCCCAACGCCCCCTCGGTTCCATTCCAAGTTTTCTATTTCCCCGCATCGACCACCTCAGACAACAAGTACACCAGCTGAGAGCACTCAACAACCAACGCAGACCTCTAGGGGGACGGACCAAAACAAATCCAGCTGAGAGGAAGGGCAAAAAAGAGCAGCAAACGAAACCGTCGAAATCCACAAGTAATCCCGAGTTGTTGCAGCGACCTTCGTCAGACAACCACGATGATGCACCCACCAGGGCAAGAAACCTCCAAAACTCTCAGGCTTTTTTTTTTCCAAACTACGAAAGCGCAACCAGAACCCAATGCCAGCTTCTGCGCAGCTCTCCAGTGCCCGGGAAGTCCGTAAGGGACGCAGCTAACGAACCCGGTGTTCAACAACTACTGGCGAACACACAAGGGGACAGCTCTGGAGATGGCGAGAGACAACAGCAACAACACAGCACACTAGAGTAGCAGAAGAGAAACAGAGAGAAGAGAGAGAGAGAGTGATGAAGCCTACGGTGGAAGAATACGTATACTAGTAATTATACGTATTATTTATCTGTATTTCTCACCCTTTCAAACCAAACAGTAATAACTGCGTCAATTTACGTACACGGTCTTGAAATACATTATCCCAGTACTGAACTTCCTATTTAAATATACGTATATTAGGAAGTATATTCAGTGTCACGTACAATACTCAGTATATGTCTTATCGTACGGTATTTCTCACCCTCAGGTGCGTCGATATATGTACACAGTCCAGAAATTCAGTTCCCACTTTAAAATACCAAGAGTAGGAAGTATACGTAGTAGCATGTATACTAGGTAGTATACGTATTATCATACTGTATTTCTCACCCCCACAAACCAACCAGTAATTGCGTCGATATATGTACACGGTCTTGAAATACAGACCCGTTACTGAAATTCCTATTTTAAAAAAATAGCTAGAGTAGGAAGTACAAGGAGTAGCACGTATACTAGGAAGTGTACGTATAATCATCACAAAGGTATTTTTCACCCACACAAGTCAAGCTGTAAACTGGTTTGATACACGTACATGGTCTTGAAATACAGACCAGTTACTGGAACCTCATTTTAATTTCCATGTCATGTATTTTTATTTTTTGCTCTAATGTTTGAATGAATTTTTTAAATTTTATTATGCAATTATTCAATATGTATTTTAGTTATTGGTCGCATGTATTTCTAAAAATTTCATTTTTAGGGAGTAATGAATTATTGCAAGGCAAATATGTGGGTTTGAAATTTGAGATAGATACTTGCTTTGCTTGTTTGTTCTAGTTGACAAAAGTGAGGCTATTGCATGATGTATCATGTGGCCTAGCCTAATATTAGGGTTTTCTTTAGGGTTTTCTTTAGCAACCCTAACTAATAATGCAGGCGTTGCTTATGGTAGGTGCTTGGGGAATTGCTAGTTTTGGAGGCAGATGGACTGACCAGTTGGGATTTTGTTGTAATATATTGGACCTTTAGACTCCAGTTTGTGACAGTTTTTTTTTTTTTTTTAATAAATTTTACCTGGCGAAATTTCACTGCTTTTCCAACAAAGAAATTGGGAAAATTTTGGAAAGTTTTTTTCGGGGGTGTGAATTTGACTCTTTTTTTGGGTTAAATCTCGCCAAGTTTTTTATATTTCAAAAATTTCGACAAAGAACTTGGGAAAATTTTGGAAATTCTTTTTTGGGGTGTAAATACAAATAATTTTTTTCTCTTTTCTTGGGTTAATTTTTGCCAATTTTTTGATATAAAAAATGAGGAGAAAAAGAATTTTTTTCTTCTTTGGTTCTAGAGTTCTGAAGGAGGAGAAAAAAGCTTCAGAACTCTAGAGCCCCAACACAAGTAGAAGCTCCAGGTGGGTGGGTGGGCGGGCGGGCGGGTAGGTTTTTCTTTTATAAAGTTTGGCAGGGTTTCATCATCCATTTAGTCTCTTCCTCTTTCTTGGCGACCTCTAGGACCAAAGAAGAAAATCGCAGGCAGAAGCAGAAGTAATGTGCTGGAGACTTGTTCAAAGTAATGTGCTGGAGACTTGTTCATTCGGAAGAGGAGGAGTTTGCAAGGTTGAAATTGTAATAGCAATGTTAGGGGTTGGTGTTTGCACTAAAATGTGTAAACCTGAAATCAAAGAGGCATGTGTTTTAAAAGGCTCCAAATTCTTCATTGTTCAAGCTCCTTGCATCATCATCCAACATGTAAATACTAGTTCACCCAGGTAATTCTTTAAAACCATTCAAGGGATGGATTTGAACACTCACATCAGGACTGTAAATCTTTTCTTCACACTTAGCCTTAACCCTATAAAGATATTACAACATTTAAGAGCCAATTTACTGAAGGGAACTCCTCAAACCACTTCAAAGCTCTCATTCTAGCTATCTCCATTGACCATATAGGGTGTTCTATTTATTTACTTACTTATTTATTTATTGGCCTTGCCTACCAAGGCAAGGATATTGTGCTTATATTCATTATAGAGTATAGTAGTAGCTTAAGGGATTTTGGCCCCTAAGTTATAGGTCTATTTTTATATGAGGATTCTGAAAGATGATATTTTGGCATGTGTTGAAACTTGAGATTAGTTATAGAGTTATAATATCTTGAAGGATTTTGGTTTCTTCTAGAGGATTTTTTGAAGATTATATTTTTGCATGGTGAAATATTCGTTTACTCACTTTTTCAATATACTCAGTGAGAATCTATGTGTTGTAAGTGCTCCTCCAATTACACTAAGAATTTCTTTGAAAGTTTTTCCAATTGTGTAGTAAGTACTTACACATGTAGGGTGTTGTGTAAAGGCATTGACTAGAATGGAGAAGCTTTGAAAAGACACTTATTTGCTAGGCCCACAACCTTAACTTCCATGTGGGCCATGAAAATCCAATTTTGAAGAAAACCTGGAAAAATTGTGTATTGGGAAAGGCCGAGGGGAGGTTTAATTGGGTTTGCATTCGATCTCTTTCTTCACATCTAAATTTCTATTTGTCTTAGTAAGTCTTGGGCAATGAGAGGGGTTCCCCAAACTACATGCCAAGACAAGAGTTTCAATCCATGTGGTGGGGTGTGCCAGTCAGCAGCAGCAGCAGCAGGAGGTGTTAATGTTTCTAGTACTAAAGTGAAAGTGGTAGTTGTATAATGCGAACAGCCAATCAATCATGCTTGATAAGTGACAAATTATAAGTGCCTTTTTTTCCCTTTGCTTTTTGTAAGATTTTCTATGGGGTTGTTGTCATGGATTGGAAAGGCCATGTTTTTCACAACCAACTCAAAGTTCATGGAAGAAATTGAGATCGAAAGTGAGTCACTCGATCATGCTTAGGTGGTGAAAGAACTAAATGTCTAAGATTTTTCTAGGTGGTAGTTGTATCTATTGGAAAGGGTATTTCTTCACAACAAAGTTGCAAACTAAATCACATTTGTGAAAGAAATTGAAATCCAAATATATTATGAGGTGACATTGCAACAAAGCAAGGTAGTTGTCATTCATTGGAAAGGGTATGTTGTATGTTCTTCTCAATAAACTAAATTGAAAGAAATGGAAATCCATAAGAGATACACTATGAAATTGTAACCAACCAAAAAGATGATAAATTTCGATTGATGTAACTTCTACTAGTACATTCAACAACAAAAGTAACTTCCATTTTCCACTTGTTTATGATTTTCATATGATAAATAAGATGGCTCAATTTGTTTGATATTTGTCAACAATACGTTCTTGTGTGAGTTGTTTACATTCATCATTATACATTATTCTCGTGATGTTTTTCCCATCCACTTATTTGAAGAGTTTTGCATATTTTTCACTTATAATTACAAAGTATTCCATTTGTTATCATATTTATTAATGATGTTAAAATTGTATATATAGTGTTTTGAAAGATTTTGAAATTATTTTTCATTCAAATAAACATCTTTCCAAATTTCATGATTATGTTTTAGATTATTTTCAGATTCATGAAAAGGTTTAAGCATTAATAAAGATACAATATATATGTTTTTAGATCTATGTGATTGTTATATCATTATATTAAACCTAACAAATATTTCTTTTGTTTTGATGTTTTCAACATGTTTTAATACATAATTAGCAATAAAATTTTACTAAACATAAATTGTATATTGATTTTTATGTTTATATAATAATGATTTGTAATGAATTTTTGTTGAAACTGAAGGTAGGTTATGTAGTATTGTAATTACTATGAACTTAACAATCACAAATGAAGTTAATTATGGTTGTTGGATAAAACATAAATAAATAAATAAAAATTAGAATTATGGGTCCAATTATTTCAAAATCTCAAAAAACCATGTAACTACAAATTGCCTTCAAGATAACACCAAAATGAAAGACAAAATAATTGATTCCACGGGCCTATAAAAGGTAATTACCTTCCTACAACAACATCTATAGGAGGTATTTCTATTTCAAAAGACAAGAAATAAAGGAAGCGCACATTAACTACTTGTCGTCATCTTAATTAAAGAAAAATCCAAGGAACGAAAAAAAAAAATTACAAATACAAAGCTAATTATTCTTAATTATTTTCTAGACACAAAAGAATAAGCACATACACACATAGACATTTGTTTCTCACATGCCATAAACCTAACTTCATTGCCTTGCCAAAGCACAATAGTTTTTTCATATTCTAATTTCCTCTCACACCATAGCCAACATGCTCGCCAAGCTCCGCCTATAAAAAAAATGATCCTCACTTGGATTTTGCCACCGTTCATGCACACATGAGAACTTAATCTCGTTTTAAATCAATGGGCTTCCAAGTCCTCTTCAAATTCCACCTAACTAACATTTAAATAATTAACTCCTTACATTTTAAAAGTATAACTAAACTAATTGGCATCCTCTCCCTAAATCTAGGGAAGTGGTAAGTAAACTTACCACTTGTAAATTTTAAACTTATTCAACTACTCTGCTAGCCTAACTAACCCCTAGAAGGAGGTGGAATTTACGCTTTAACATCATCCCCATCTACTTTGGATTACATCCCATTAATCCCACTTAGGTTTATTTTGTTCAAGCTTATAAAGAAGAGTTACTTGTCATCTTTTTGGATAGTACCTTCAAGGGTATGGTATTTAGCTAGGGGGTTCAAAGCTACAATAGGAATAACATAATGCAAAAGGTCTCATTTAGGTGTATGTTCCCCATTGCTCTCCTTAAAGCTATTAGAAATAATTATCGGTGTCGATGTTGTGTCGATGTTGAAATTAGGGAATGCATGTTGGTAGGTTATCAGGTGTTGTAAGGTTAATGCCTCATCTACCTTAGAAGGCAATAGTGTTACTTCCAACAAAGTCTTCAACTCCCCCATAAGTTCATTCCTTCAAGGTTCTTTGATGCCCTTTATTTTGCCTCCAAGCTATTACCTCCAATTTCAACATTTCATTTTCCCATAGCAAGGTGTCATAATGGGCCAATTTCAAGTCACTTACCTTGGCCATCAAAACCATTCTTCTCCATTTGTCATGTTGCACCTTCAAATGTGTGATTATTGTCACATAAAGACTACTTGATTCATTCCTAAATTGAATTACATCTTTCCTTGTTTGGACCAATTCTACCACAAGTATACCCTTCGTGGATGTTCTTCACCATCCATGGCAACTTTGCATTTGTCCCTCCTATTTTGGTGTCTAGTGATAATTACATATTCATTTAATTCTTGAAAATGATATGTGACTTCTCCTTATCCTCATGTTCTTGCCTTAGTTGCTTCTAGTTTACGATAATCATATTACCTCCCATCATGGTCTATTCCCCAATCTTAACTTCAATTACCTCCTACAAGTAATTTACTCCTCCTTTTAATCCTCCCACTTGCTATTGTAGCAATTCTACTTCCTAGAATTTTTGGGTCAGCAAATATTGCTTACCTTCAACTTCCACCAAGGTCTTGGTTAGCATCTAATTCTTTCTTCATTCTTCTTTGAGGTGTTCCTCCAAGTTACCAATGCACTTTCAATGTTGTTAAATTACCATTTTTGCTTATTAATGGCCTTTTCATTATTATTGTTTTGTCATTCCATAATGTTTCCAAATTGCTTGTTACCATGCCCACAATTATTACCTTCCTCTTTGTTTGAAACAAGGTATCCCTTAAGTTGAATAGCTCTTCCACCATGGTAGTTATTTCTTTCTTGGTTTCCTTAGAGCTCAAGGAAACTCCCCTTCTTATTTTTTTCCTAAAAGGTTTTTGTTGGGGTAACAACAACTCACTATTATTTGTATGAATTGAAGGGGGAGAATGTTCTTTAAACTACCTTTTTCTAGCCTTAGATGGTGCTACCTCTTTTAATGTAGCTAGGGATCCTCTAGCTACACTATGTGTGTTAAATTGGCTTGGAAGGTTACCATATGAGGTGTGTTGCGATTTAGTTCAAGATTCTTCTTTTGAAGAAGACCTAGGTTGTTAATGTGAAATTATTTTCTTTTTGGCTATTACCTTCCCAAGGGACAACCATGTGTGGGGATTGTTGCTACTCCGTTACCTTTTTAGTACTTACCCTAATTTGGGGTTGGACAATAGTGGTCATGGAAGGGGATTTTTGTTCAAAATGTTTTCTATCATGGATGTTGATGCCATGGAGTTCATTCATTTGAAAATTCATCCATGACTTAATAAACTTGTACTTAATTTTTAATTTAGTTTCAATTCATTATTAGTTAGCTACTAGTTAGTTTTAATTCACCTTGAGTTGACTTTTAATTCATTATTAATTAAGTCCTAATTCACTTGAAGTTAACTCCTAATTCATTTTTAGTTAAATCCTAGTTCATTTCTAGTTAACTTGTAGTTCATTTTTAGTTCATTTTTAATTAACTCTTCGTCCACTCTTAATTAACTTTCATTTCATTTTTTATTAAGTCTAAGTTCACTTTTAATTGAATTTAAGTTCACTTTTAATTGAGTTTTAGTTCACTCTCAGTTGAGTTTTAATTCATTCATAGTTCACACATGGGTGAACATGGGCCACATGTAAATTGGAAGTTTATTGAAAAACTTCCATGAACTAGGTGCCTAAAGGTTGTAAATAGAGGTAGAATTATCCATTACATTTAGTCGATTCAACATTAGTTTTGGGTATGTTTCTTGCCACAATTTTGTTTTATTCTTATTTCGTTTTTGCAATAAAATCTTGTTGAATTTTTGTCTTGCACTTATCATGTTTTTGTTTTTCTTGTTTCATAATCTAGATTTGGGATTAGGCATGCCCTTGTTAGTGTCTTGGTTTAAGAGATCTCGTAAATTTGGTTAGATTTGGTTGTTTTTGTGCTTGTGACACCTTCACTTGACCCAAAATCGCCTTTTTTTTAGTATTAACCAAGATATTATTGAAATGGATTTGTTTAGGTGAGTGGAGATGATTTTACCTTTTACCCTAACTTTTAAGTAGATTTGAAAAAAAACAATCATCTAAATCCTTTGGCTCTAATACCTCCTTTAAAATTAATATTTATCATCCATGTTTTCCCCCATCTCCAAGTTGCCACTCATCAACCCTATTTACATTTCTCCTCCACATCAACTACCTTTTCAAGATTTACCTTCACATCCCTCATGGGCATAACTTCAACGAGGTTACCTTTTATTGTAGAAAGTATTACATTTAGTATACCGCCATCAATGATTTTGCCTTCACCTCCTTTATTGTTGCCTTGGTAAGAGCAAATTGTTGGGGGGTTTATTCTACCTTAACAAACAGTTTTTAAACTTGTTATGTTATTGAAGGTACTTCCATCTCCTTGTCCAAATTTTAGTATTTTTAATAATAGGAATATGTCTAACAATAGTTTGGACCCCTGATCCTTTTTTGTTTTCTTTTTAGTTCCAATCTCAGCAAAAGGTTATTTAGAATTAGGAAACATGATATGTGGCCTACTCTAGATACTTTCACCTTTGACATGTCCTTCACAAGATGTTGGAACTAAAGGTCTACATACATCATTCCTCCCCTAAATGGTATTACACACAAAAGGAAGGGGTTCTAGAATTGTAACCTCTTCATCATTTTCATCTTCTCCTCTCGCACCAACATACCGTCCAATTTTTTTTCCTTTTAGTAAAAATTAGTTTCTCAACATGTCCACTATTTGAACTACTTCTAAGATAGTTTATTTTTACTTCCAAATAGCCATTTTTCCATGTTAGGGCAAAGGCACTAGTACACAACCCCTGCTTAGATTACTTCCTCCTTAGATTATGCCTATAACATCAAAAGTGCCATGGTCTTATATTGTAATAGATTTGGTGATTTTTGAGTTGAACTACTTACAAAATTATTCCCATGCACTTAAAGTATTTACCTTCCATCTTGTGAATAGGCCAACCTTCCTTTCCAAGCCTCACCTTTAAACCCACCATATGTTTGGCCAAACTCTAAAGGTCAATTACTTTCGTAACATCACAAACTTCACAGCCATGATTTGGTAATAATAGTCATGCAAAATATACTTTTCATAGGTTATTGTTAACTATTTTAAGTTATTTTACCATAAATTATTTTTGGTTATTTTAGGGTATTTACCATAAGTTATTGTTGACTATTCTTGGTTATTTTACCATAGGCTATTAGTGGTTATTCTATCAAAGGCCATTCTTAATTAGTTTACCCTAAGTTATTATTGGTTATTTTTATCATACACTACTATTAATTATTTAAAACTATTTACCATATGTTATTGTTGGTTATTCTAGGTTATTTACCATATGTTATTTTTGGCTATTTTATCATAAGTTATTATTAGTTATTTAATGTTATTTACTATAGGTTATTATTGGTTATTTTATCATAGGATATTGCTATTAGGTGAATGGCAAAGATTTAAGAAGGCAAGATTAAAACATTTGATTAGTTGGACAAAATTAAAACATGTGATTTGTTTGATTTCCAAATTACTTTTGGAAGGAAAGGACTAAGGGTCTAGTTCTCGATTTTGATGAAGTTTGGGAGATTGTTTTGTTTTACACATAAAGTTATACTAAAAAGTTGTTGGAGGGTGAAAGCATGGTAAAGTATGCCCATGAAAGTTTTTTTTTGGGGGGTAAAAAGTATCCATAAACTAAGACTTAATACATTGAATTCATGAATATTTTTTTATTTTAATTATCAATAAAAGGAAGATCTTTAACTTCATTACATAATACTAAATAATTTCATGTTTTAATATGCATTTAAGTACATTTTTAGAAATACAAGTACATGAAAGTAGGTGTCACATTCTTGCTTCAAGTATATGAAATATGATGAAAATACAATTTTAATTGAATTTTTTGTACTTTCAAATGGATATAACACTAATAATATCAATGTGTTTTTTAAAATTTCATATCATATCAAAATTTTCATATAAAAGTATGTTGGAAAATTTGAAAACTCAACTAGTTTAGATAGAACATACTTTTCATCAATTTTTTTAATATGAAAATTCCTCACATTTTATGTGTTGTTTACCATAAATTCAATGGAGTGCACCATTACTTCATAATGAAAGTTTAAAAAGATTTGAATAGGTTTTTTTATGTTTATGCCATAAATGTGACCATGACTACATGTGTGACTATTTTTTTGGCATACTTTACCACGATTTCACCTTAGAAATAGAATAGAGACACAATATGAAGTTAGAAGTTTTGTTAGATTATGAACGACAAATTTTCCATTTTTTCATTTGTGATTTGTACATTTTACACTACAAATGTTTGATATGTTCAATTCTGAGTAAAGATGATAGTAGAATATTGATGAAAAAATAATGATCATACTTTGAAATTGTTGTGTTTTTTAAAAGAATTGTCGAACTTTAATCACAAATTTTACTTATTTAAAATAATTCAAAATCTAGGAAATAATATAACGATAAATGTAATAAAAATTTTGTTCGAATGTAGTTTACATATATATTTGAATGAGTTTAAACACATATTTTTTGTGTTGGAAGTACTATTGAAAGTATAACTTGTATTGTTTTTAAGTAGGCAAAAAATAATTATAGGTAAAATCTGCACCTACCAATTATTATTAATTATTATAGGTTATTTATCATAGGTTAATCTTGGTTATTATTAATTATTCTATCATAAACTATTACTGGATATTTTATTGTAAGTTATTGTACATTGTGATAAAATAACTTATAATAACATAAAATAAAATGACCTTGAATAACCTAAAGTATAACTTGAAATAACATATATTAGTTTAAAATAAAATAGTTAGGGTGGCCTAAAATAACATAGGGTACGACATAGCCCAAGGTATTTAAAACAATAACATTTTAAAAAATCTATTTACCATAGTAAATTATAATAGTGAATTATGTTAACTAATAGTGAAACACGATGTTTACATGGTGACCCTATAATGAAATAATTTTAACCAAGGTGAAATCACTAAGGTATAGTGAACTTATTTCATTTTTTAGTCCCAAAGTGATTTAAGCTAATGAATTGCACTTCATTTTTGTATTAGTGGTTGGTGACCAAACATTGACCTTGTTTACTTTTGACAACCATATCTTCATCATTTTGTGTCCTTTTTGAACAATCTAAACAATTGTGGGTGCAACAAGTCAAAAGTTTTAAAAAAGCTTTTACATTTGAAAGGTAAAGGGACAATTTATTAAAATCTAAAGCTATTTGAAAGCTTAATTTTTCACTCATTGGCATGTCTTGTAATAGTTGCAAGTGAATTGCAACCAACTTTTTTATCCCATATTGTTTGTCCTACCTTGAAAAATGATTATTTCTTTCATTCATGTCCAAAATAGGAATAGTTTTATAATGTGAGTTGAAAACATTGAAAAATTAATACTTAAGGTGTTGAAGTGCATTTTAAGACATTAATTATTCAATGCTAAGGTGCCAAATCCATTTGAGTAATACAATAGTTTTTGCTATCAATCAATATTTGATTTTTTTTGCAATATGACCCAATGGAAAAAAGGATAACAAGGCTTAATTCCATTGGGTATGGTTTTCAGGGTTACTAACTATCGACAAGAACCATGCTTTGTAGGCCAGGTGTGCTAAACCCTAAACCCTAAACCACTGTTGGGTGGGATATTAAACATCCAATCAGAATGGGTCTGGGGTTCAGACCCATTCTTTCCCAGAGAACCTATGGGTATCAATATCACTCATGAGAGTGGACACAAAAAGGGAAGGGTTTATTAACCATTTGTCAGGTCCATCTATTTTGCATGCCACAAACCCAGAACTCTCAAAAGCCAATAATTGAGAGTGGGTTAAAAAGTCTTCCAGAGCTTCAAACAATGGGGTTGGGTAGGGCGCAGCACAACAAACTGAAGACTATGGCACACACAATTCTTGGCTATCTATATATTAAGGAAGGTAATATCCTTGTTGGCCTTGCCTACCAAGGCAAGGATATTGTGTTTAGATTCATTATAGAGCATAGTAGCTTAAGGAATATTGGCCCCTATATAATAGGTCTATCTACTTTTATATGAGGATTTTTGAAAGATGATATTTTGGCTTGTGTTGAAACTTGAGATTAGTTTATAAAGTTATGATATCTTGAAGGATTTTGGTTTCTTTATTTTAGAGGATTTTTTTGAAGATTACATTTTTGCATGGTGAAATATTTGAATTTTTGTAGTTCTTCTTTTGCCTTAAGATACTTTTTAATATAAACGGCAAGGCCATAGTGAGACACACCCCTTGTTTTGTTTGGTTGTTTGTCTTGTTTGTCATGTTTGAGTTTTCCCAAAGCATGGCACTCCCCCTTATGCAATTGATACTGTTGAAAAGTCCTCAAATGAGGATGGTACTCCTCCCCCTCATGCAATTGATATCGTCGGAAAGCCCTCAATGAGTAGGAGGTGCACCAAGGTGATTTTGTAGTGTTTAGACTTGCATGCGAGAGTTGTTGAATATTGAATCTTTTTATCATTACATTTTTAAAAAAAATCAGAAACTAAATGTTTATGGAAATTAGGGTGCTCTATTGATATTGTTGGAATGCTCTCAATGAGTAGGATTTTATGGAGATGATTTTGTAGTTTTTAGACTCGAGTTGTAGACAATTTTTTTGAAAAAAAAATTCACATTGTTGCAATTTTAAAAAAAAATTGTTGAAAATTCAATGAGTTTGTGAAAAAAACTGTTGGAAATTTAACTTTTTATAAAAATCTTTAAAAATCATCAGATTTTTACACATGGTTCAAATATGTATACAAAATCATGGAAGCATATTAAAACATTTCATATTTTAATAGCCAGAATTTGCTGTATCAGCTTATGGATGATTGCAATCTTGACTACATAAAAAAAGTGGGAAAAAGAGAGAGGAGAGAGAGAGAGAGAGAAAAAAAAAAAAAAAAACTGCTCAGGTGTGGGAGATATTGAAATTTGAGCAATTTTTGTCATTGAAATTTCAACTAAAAAGAAATACTGATTCCCAAATGAGAAATTAGTTGAGCAACAACTCTAAAATTGCCAAAACCATGGAATATGATGAAGGTAATTCAAAGGAAATTTCCTGTTGTAACTTGTGACCAGTGTTTGTTTTGTTTTTTTCACAGAAAAAATAGGAAATATTAGGAAAATATTAGTTTTTCTGGTGTAAATTTGACTAATTTTGATAAGTTTTTGCCAAATTTTTTATATCACGAAATTGTAAGAAAGAAAAAAAACCTGGCTTGTGACTAGTCTATTTCTCCTCCCCCCCCCCCCACCCCAAAAACAAACCCCACCCTTTTTACACACTTTCTTCCCCTAACTATAACCACCCTTACCAAAAAAT
>Ga0116227_10005830_pt1 | contig 25479 bp, 20 predicted proteins | sample S1TSphgellanicum_FD_89693 | JGI IMG/M metagenome (GOLD analysis project Ga0116227, IMG submission 89693) | Host-associated microbial communities from peat moss isolated from Minnesota, USA - S1T2_Fb - Sphagnum magellanicum MG | ecosystem: Host-associated > Plants > Peat moss > Unclassified... | reverse complement strand
TTTTCATCAATACCTTAATTGAAAGGTTGATCCAATATTCTACATTGTGATGGATGAAATCATAAGGTTTACATCACACATGTGTCATGAGCCATGGCCTCCCAATGTAATAAAAACCACATTTAATTGTAGTGTCAAAATCTTATCATATGTGATTTAAAATTTCATATCAATTTAGATATAACCATGGTGTAAACAACTGTGTTCTTAGAAAGTCTTTTCTATTTCTATTCTAATAGTCATTTTATTATTAAAACACTTTGACACTTGAATTCTTTTTGCTAGTAACTCAAAATCCAATCAAGTTTTTCTGCATACGAACCTATATATTTAGTTAGTTAAATCTTTTGACCACATAAACCACTTAATTACCTTGGATTCACTTGTTATATTCATTAAAAATAATATCATACTAAATGGCACAATTTGTTTTATATTTTTGATCCCAAAACAACATTATATAGACATATATGTTAATTAAAAAATAATTTCACATAAATGGTTTTGAAAATCATACCCTTGAACACAAATACATTTATAATGCATATTATTATTATTATTATTAAACATTATTTTTAAAGGCACTAGCATACACTATGAATTTTTACATATCATCATGTGTAACAATCATAACAAAAAAAATTCTTAACACAAAGAAGGCTTCCACATTTGGTATTATGCTTTCTAAAGGGTCATAAACTAAAATAAGTTGAAATTTCATTAATTTTATATCCATTACTAGCTGAAAATTTCAGAATCAAAAAACCAATTTCCAAAGTTAAGATTTAAATTTTAATTAATTAATCATCAATTTGTTGTTGAATCCGATTAGGGATTAAGGTATTATTCTTCAAAAATATAATAGTAAAAACTCCTAATGGTGGTAATTTTTTTTCTATGGTATAGCTATTTCATAAGGTTAGGAGAATATGGCGACCAACATAAATAAAAAAGAAGGAAAAAAAAAAGGGGGTACTAGGGCCAATAATTCTACCTTTCAATAGAATTATTACCTCATTGTTACATGAATAAGGCATTAAAAAAAACCCACAAAAATAAAGGAAAAAAATCTAATGGGACCTCCGGTCCATTACCCCTTTGTTGGCCTCCTTTTCCTAACTATCCCCATGGTAATAGTTTCTTTCCACACCTTTACCTCATTAACACATGCACATACACCAAGACATGTATTCAAAAGTCCTTATAAAACCTTTTCTTTTTTGTTATGCTTTCATAGCCAAAAGAAATATCACATGTTGCCTTCCCTATGGCAATATATTAAAAGAAGAAGAATGAAGAAAAAATCCAAAGAGGAGAAAAGAAAAAGAAAGAGCTAGAAGGAACCACACCCCCTCTTTAAATCCCTCAAGTTTTCATTTTTTTCTCACTTCTTTCTTCAAAAAATTAGTTGATTCTCTTCCTTCCAAATTTGCCCTAACTAGTTAGTCAATTATCTTTTCAAAGACTAGGTTATTGATTTTCCATTAGTGGAAACAATGGATAAATTTGCTATTAGGTTGCCCATCTAGTTAAACTAACCCTCATGTCAAAGTAAAAAACTAACCACCCTTCACAACTAATGAAAAAGAAACATGAAAAAAACAAGAAAAAAAAATGAACACCCAAGTGTGATGGTTGGTGATGGTTTTGGGCAACAATTAAGATTTCTAAAGATGTTTAGGAAACAATGGCAAAATGTGTATCAAAATTCATGAATTTCATTATAGGAAAATAAATCATTGAAAACAACCCCAAAAATTCAATAAAATTTGCATGCATGAGGTAGATGAGATGTAACCCAAAAATTGTTATGGTTTTAGAGAGTATTTTTTTTTCTAACCTTATCAAATACTTTCATCTTAGAGAAGGTGTACTCATGGAACTATCTCTATAAAATGATCTTTGTTCAAGGATTCACAAAAGAATTAAAAAAAATTGTTGACATGTGTGAAAAAACACCAAATAACAAACATATAGTTGTTGGATGTTTAGGGTTTAAAGTTTTCTCACCTACATAGGAAATGGTTACAAATATGGTTTTTCTCCCTCAAATTTTTGATGTCACACATTGACAACAACTTTTTAAAGATTAGTGCTAAAAATAACAAACAATTGAAACGTGGCAAATAATTACTGTAGGATTTTTAAATGTGTTTTAAATATGAAAATATTTTCAAAAACTTCACTCATATCATTTGAGCAATACATGAAGAAAAGAGATGTCTTCCAATGTTTAGATTTGAAATGGACACCAATACCATTTTTTTCAATTTTGTGATGTAACCAAGGTGATGATCATCCATAAGCCAATATAACCAAATTTGGCTATCAAAAAATGAATCGATAATTTTCATTATTGACAGATAAATACAATTGAATAGGGTAAATAATGTTTAATGGTTAAAAAATACTATTTTCAAATAGGCATATTCTGCCCACCAATGAGTGGCCTCTTGGTTCATTTGAATATTGTCTAATCGTAAGGTCCTCTAAGTCTTAGTTCCTAATTAGTGCTTGGAATAACGTTGACAAGTTTTAGGTTTTAATTAGGTTCAAAATTTCAAGAATCGACTCAATAATTTTCTATGCAAGAAGATTTGTTGGAAGATTCAACTTAGGTGATATGTCAAATAATGTTATCATAGACTTAACCCCATATTCGAATTAGGCTAAAATTGAAGGTTTTTAAAATGAGGATGTTGCACTTCCCATTGTCATTAAAAATTATGAAATTTAAAAAAAATGAAAGTACAATGCATCTCTCATTGTCATTGATGATTGTGGCTTGCAAAAAAAAAGTGAGGGCAATACCAAAACTTTTAATTTTTAACCCTAATCATATGACCATGTGTGGAGGTTTCTAACAAAATGAAGATAAATAGCAAAATATTTGTCACTTTTGAATTAAAGTAGCTACTAGCCCTTTGGTAATAAAAGGAGTGCTCCAAATGCGCATATTGCACATTCACATTCACTTTAAAGAAGGAAAAAGATGCCATGGCATGTAAAGCACTCGGGATCAAACATGTAGACAAACTTGCTTGCATACAAACTAATCACCAATGACCCATGACTTTTGTTTTTTTTGGGTTAGGCATGTAATTAATTGGTACAAGTGGTCACTTTTTATTGGTCCATTATTAGAAAACTTTGAATTTTGGGCTATGCATGGGTGGGTAAATTTGAATTTAGTTTGGAACTAGACTCAATTAGGAATTTTTTTTGTCAAAGAACTCAAAATTAGAAGTCTAAAAATGTGAAGAACTAGTTTTCCGAATTGGAATAAAGGTTCTATCAAATTAGAAAAAAACCAACACAAGTGTGTCACAAACCTATTTATTAGTGAGAGGAAGAGTTTGAAGGGTGAAATTTATATGCATAAACTTTTAAAGTTTGTGCATCCCTAATTCATATTTTTGTACACAACCATTAAAAAATTGTAGGTAGTAAACAAACTTGTGGCAACATGCTCCCTCAAAAAAAATTTAAAAAGGTGAAATTGATGACTCATTTTTGAATTTTTTTTCTCTTTGCTAAATACATAAGTTGTTGTTGCCTTTTGATAATTTTCCACCCCAAAAATAAATAAAATTGGTTCTAACAATTTCATTGGCCACATAAAGTTTTTTTTCCCCACCCTTAGGCATAACCCTATTCCACAAATCATGTATATTTGCATGTATATTTTTAAACTAATATTATATATGCTTATTTGCATACAAATTAATGGGCCCCTATGCCATTGGCCCAAGTATATTAAACCTCTTTTAAAGTCACCCATGCCGATGCTATTCTAGTCAAAATGGGTTTAACTTCAAAGTTCAAAGTTCATGTAAAAAAAAACCATTTAAAAAATTAAATTTAAATTCATATACAATTGGGCCCCACCTTTTTTTTTGGTCGAATTTATACTAAAAACCAGAATTTTCCAAAATTTTCTAAATGTTTTTATTTGCCAAATTGTTTTTCACTGGGTTGGACCTTTTAAGTGCGGTTATAGGGTGGCTACTAATTAGGGTTTGGGGGACTAGCGAAGGAGCGCGCGTGTGTGTGTGTGTGCAGGAGAGATTGTCGAAGAGAGAGAAATCTTGTCGAAGTTTTTGTTGGCGAAGGCAGATCGGAAGCTCTTCTCTCTCGTTTTACAACTGGTTCGTGTTCCTTGCTTCGATCTACAATCCGGCAAGGTATGTGATTCTCTGTCTGCTGTTTTTTCCCCCCCCCCTTCCTTTTCGTTTCCTTCACTTGTTCTTTTAGCTTTGAAACAATCCGTCTTGCGTTGTGTGATCTGCATTTTTCTCATGGTCTATGTTTGTGTGGAACCTCTGGTTGGTGGTGGTGGTGGTGTCTTTGGTTTATGAATGGTGCATCTACAGAAGGCAGATGAGACTGATTCATGAGCCTGACAAAAAGGCTGATGAGACTTTGAGTGCAAAACCATTTGGCAGATGAGCTTTGTCATTCTTTCTATTGAGGACTTAGCTGGATCTTATATCTTATCGTGGTTTGTATTTGGCAGCTAATCTTCTGCCAAAAAAACAAATTTCAGTTATGGTTTGTGTGTGTGTGTGTGTGTGTGTGTGTGTGATGCTGCAGATGATTGATGATACAGATCTAGGGTTTTTTGCAAATTTCTTGGGGATATGCATCTTTGTGTTGGTTGTTGCATACCATTATGTGGTAGCAGACCCCAAGTATGAGGTGCATTAACTGAACCGAGTGCTCTGATGATGGCCAACAAAACATGGGAGTGGACGGTAATTTGTCCATGGCAAGCAAGGAGGAGGAGAAAACCTAAGGAGTCTTCTTCTTCTTTTTCTACAAAGGTCTGTAAACCTGGGAAAATACATACAACATTTGAGGTTTTCTGTTACTACTGGCCGGTGATTTCATTCTGGGCTGCATGACATTTTCTTATGCAGCCTGTGAGTTCCAAGACCATATCAAAAGGCATTTTACAAATGTGCTGTGAGCATTTGAGCTTGTTTGTATTGCACTTTTGAACTAGGAGGAGTTATGGAGTAAAGTCTCATTGTCCAACATCAATATATCTTTCCAGGTCATATATGTTTTTCAGTGTATCTTTCATTGAATATTTCTTTCTTCTGCTTGTTTGTATAAGATTTCTTTCCATCTTCATGCCAGCTTTGTGCAGCAGCTTCACTATCCCTTCTGCTGTTCATTCTTACTCTGTATGGACATGACTTCTGTGTAAAACTCGCTCCTTGACTGACAGGGTACGGATTGGGTGCTAGGTACAAAGTACAAACCTTCACCTTGAATTGTTCCTCTGTCTGAGACTCCTCTTCTCACATGGTTATTTCCTCTGGTGTACTGGGACTGGGTGATATATGGGTGTTTGGGAAGGTCCAGAACTGGGGTCTTGATGATGTTCTAAGCAAGCACAGACTCATTAGGTGTGAACTCTGAATCTGTAAATGTCACACAATTCATGATGGAAATGGACACATTCACAACTTTCCATGCTCATTTTGTTCATGTGTCTCACTTTCCTGCTAACTTTTCACCTCTTAAGTGTAATGCAAATCAAGAGGACATGGACAACGAATTGTTTTGCTACCTTTTGGTCCTGCAATCGCAGATGTCAAACAGTAGTAACAGGTTGTCTTTGTCATACAGCTCTACTCTACAAGGTGAAACTCCTTTCCTCAGGTTGCTCACACAGAAATGGAAGTAGAAGCAATGATGATACACTGCAGTATGTGAATGAGAGTGCCAGCAGGTTTCAGAAATTCACCTACATTGCACCTGGAAGTTATATGAGTGCTGCCCACAAAATATGGCTGGAACCCATATTGATATTGTCCTTCATCTGATTGGCTCCTTGTTGCCTTTCGGCACACCTTCCACTGTGAGAGGTTGCTGCATGCTTTAATATTCATCAACCCCACAACTAAGTTGACATGGACTTGTATAGATACATACCATTTGGTGCTTACAACCATCCTCAACCTGGCCCAAGTGTTTGTGCAGCAAAGATTTAAAATTCCAAGAAAAGCCAGATCTGGCTAGTCAGGTGTTTATGTTACGAGTCAACCAGCACCCGTGAGCACCCCCATGGAGGATGGATGGTGTGTGGACGCCAAGTATTTCCTGGCGAAACTGAATGAAAAAGAGTGTTTCCTGTCCATCCTACTGGATGTTGGTGGTGTAAAAAGCTGGGATAACAGTTACCTAAATGCTGGTGGTTTTGGTGATTTGAATTCGCAACCTCTTGGCTGCTTGCCAAGTGTCCTAGCCACTGGGCTAATATCAAAGCAACCAGAAGATCATAGACGGAAGGGCGACAGACAGCAGCACGACCCACGATCGTGTTCCAGCCAGAGCAGCATTGCGGCTGTCGAAGATTTGGAGTGGTGGGAAAGCTTGGGGATGGAGCAAGATCTACAACAGAAATTTGACTTGCAATTGGAGAAGTAGTAGCAATTTGTTGCGAACGACCCATCTAAGGACCCATCTCGGATTCAGTCCCGGAACTTCATTGCAAAGAGTCCGTGGGTTGGTGGATTCTTCATCGGTGGAGGAGGGTGTGATGTGAGGAGAAGCGGAAGGAAGGAAGGAGAAGAAATCTAGTGGAGAGTTTCAAATGGGGGGAGTGGAAACGGCTGTGATCTTGGTCGTAGCTATACTGTTGGGTTGGGGTGCGATGGAAGTGGCTTGTAAGCCGTGCTTGGAGACTGGCCGCTCTGCACTTAACAGGTCGCTGGATCCTGACTATGATCCTGACGATGAAATCGCCACTCCTTATGTGGAAGTTCCATCCAGAGCCGCGGAGGAGGAGGAGAAGGAGCCCGCGGCGTTCCCAGATAATAGTCCCAAGAAGCTCGCCAAGAAATCATTTAAGGGCGAAAGCTGAATCTTCTGCACTGGTGCTTTTTTCTTCTTGCCTTGGATTGTCCTAAAACCTGAAGACCTTCTTCTGACGGCAAATGTTTCTGGTGCACATTTGTGTCAAAGTACAATCTGATGTAAATCTGTAGAAAATTGGTAATAGTTCAATCCTCTTCTTCCTCGAGTCCTGGAATTCTCAGAGAGTTTCTTTACCTATGCATTTCTTTGTCAGTAATATATATCTCAAGAAATTTGAACATGTAAGCGATACTGGATAATGGAAAGATCCTATTACAAATATGGTGAGTCTGGGCAGATTTTCTTCATCAGATTCTCCTGAAACTCTACAGGTACCCTTTTTGCAATGTGTTTTGTTTTCTTCTGTTTGCAGTTCTGTCTGTTCTTCCATGCTGTGCATTCCTTTAAAACCTCACAAACATGGTAGAATTTCAAGATCTTGCACAAGGAAATTTTGTCTCTTCCAGCAGAATCTCTCCATGATTTTTTTCTTGCAAAATTGTCTCCTCAAACTGAAGATCTTCCTTCCAATGCCACCATTCTCTAACTGATATCTCTCTGATTGTGTGTCTCTCTCATCTCTTTTTTTTTAGGGTTTCAATTGAAATCCTAAAAGCAAACATTTCTTTCAGCTTTCAGTTAGAATGATCAGGGAACCCTAAATGTCACTCTTCATGTGCTCTCTCTTCTTCTTCAGCTTCTTCAAAATTTCCAACTTAGGATTTGTAGTAATTTGATAGGCAGACTTGTGAAATTGGAACTGGGTTTTGTAGTGGTAAATTAATCTACCATTGATGTTTTGAATATAACCTTGGTCCAACCTGAAAATCTTTTTGAAGCAGTTTTTGAGTTGATTTCTTTTGTAAGATTGAAATCCTTTCAAATAGGTAGGTGGACTGAGTTTGTTGGGTATGTGTGAGGAGGACCTTGATGAGTTCTATTGTTATGCTCTTTGGGTGAATTAGGTATATGCAATCTAAATACAGAAGCTTGGGGTTTGTGGGATTTCTATTGTGGCATTGTTCTGATTGTGTGTTTTGGGTGAAGGTCATTCATCATGCTAATGAGTTTTAAAGAAATTTACAAGTGGTAGTTTGGTATGAACCATGATATGTTTTGTGTAAATGTCACTAAGTCTTGGTGAACTTGACAAGATCCAACAAGTGTGGTGATTGGTAGTGGCTATGAAAAAAAAGCCATTGACAATTTTCTACAAGTCTCCACCAAAATCTCAATGCTGAAATTTATTGATTGTAGTAGAATGGTAGGTGGATGAGTAATGAAACACCTCAAAACTTTCGTGGGGGTGTTGTGAAAACTTGCATTGTGTGCCTACCACCTACCTAGTTGTGGTGAATGGGAGGTGCAAATTAAACTTGAGTTTGGCCTTGAAGATGTTCAAGTGATCACAATCACAAACCTTTCGAATTTTTTTGTATAACTTTTTTTTGCTTGTGTTGTTCTTTGAAGAGTTAATGATATGGGGGTATTTGGCCAAAGTGAACTAGCCCCCATGATTGCATTTGTTGGTGATGTATGTGGTTGGATGGCCATTGATTTTTTTGTTGGTCCCTATTTTTGTGCTAATCACATGCTAACACAATTCAATTATTTATTTATTTTTGGCTTAACCTTGCCCTTCCTTAGAAACCTTTTTTTTTTTTCCCCTATTTTTTTCAAATTCATCCACACCCACTCACCCACCTACTACCTTGCCTCTACCTATGAATTGACATACTTGCCACCTTAACTTACTTTTGAAGTTATTGACCTACTTTTGATCTACCTACCTATTTAAAAGACCTAGCAAGGTTTTGATATTGTTGGTGACCAATGAAGGTACTGCAATATGCATAATGTTGATATTTATTTTAGCTCCTTTTAGACCTACCTACCCACCAAGGTCATGATGTCATTGACAACAAATGAAGATATTGCATATGTATTATCTACACCCAAATTTTGTCTAATGAAACCTTTGTTTTATTCGTGTTTGACAATACATGAAACATCATCCATGAAAATATTACATACAATAGATTGATCATGATACGATGAGGACTTAAAATGACGGTGGACCAAGTTTTCACAATATGTTCATATGAAGCCACAATGACATGAGGCACATACCATAGAGCTTATTAAAAAAAGATTAATTCTTTGCAATTTGCACATGTTTGATGAAAAACAAAAGAGCATCAATGATTTTAGGTGAATGAATTTTGATATTTGTAAAAGTCATGGACTTCACAATTTTAAATATACATTACATAAGGGTTGTCAAATATAAAAACACATAAAATATTTTTTAAAATGTGTATTATATATTGTTTATTGTTAGGTATAACTATCATCTAGAAACATAAAATAAAAACCTTGAAAAACATTACAAATGTTTATGAAAATAATTGATCTAGCACAAAGCTAGTTATCATTTCATTCATCCTTTTAGCCTTGCTATAATTTGTACCATAAGGTGTAAACTACTTTCATTGTCATGAACTTTTGTCCATCATTATTGTAACTATCATCTAGTGACCATTTGCAAAGGAAAACAAAAAATCCTTGACTATAATAGGGTATAACTCAAATGTGAAACAAAATTCTAGAAAGTAACAATTGTTTATATATATATATATATATATCATAGAAATAAAATTAATTTTCCTTGGAACACATATATCTCTTATGTTACACATTTTGATCTCCAATTTTTTTCAAATTTATTTCAAAACCCCATGACATCATGATAGAATTTTTATCCAAGCTCATTTTAAACAAATGTTAAGAGAATGTGCCCAACCCCCAAGAGGTTTCTTATCACATATGGATTTGCCTCATCTTTTTAAAAGACATTTCAACTTTAGTATTTTATATTTTTTCACATTTATATTCAAAATGAACCTATCAACTCACCTTTTCTAATAATATCCAAGGTCTAATAAACACCACTTCTTTTTCTATAGTTGTTAATGAGCACTTATTCCCAACCAACCTCTACCTTTGGGACCCCCTCCTTCCCTAACAACTAAAGCAAAACCTATCTTGAAATTATAAACACTTAGTGTTGAAGTTATTGTTACAAGCAAGTCAAGAGCTTCACCTACATGTGGCAATGAAATAATGAGAAAGGGACTCATGTTGAAAGATGTTTAAGTAGGGCCAAGGATTGCATCATTGGCTTGAACAAGTGTAAATCTTGCCACATCAACTATAGTTGCCATGCTTATGCTTGCCAAAGATTTTTGGTTTTTTCCTTGTTTTTTGTGTTCATTTTTGGTGTCACCTTAGGAGTTGTGTTTGGAAAAGTAGCGCATTGGTTGACATATTATTATGATTTTTTTTCCTTTTCATTTTGGATATATTTCATTTTTAATTGAAATCTACATCAAAAAACTTTATGCACTTTGTTGCAATGTGTAGGATGGCATTAGCAATGGTAGCAAGGTCAAAGTAAAATAAAGTATATAAAAAAAGTAAATATCTCCACTTTAACCATGCATTGTTCAAATAACTACCATAAAGTAGCATCAAATTAGGTGAAAGTATGTGTCAAATAGCATTTGTTTTATTAAGTTAATAAGAATCTAATTCTTAAAAAATAAAAAGCAAATGAATTTAAAAAGTAGATTAAAAATACATTTGAAGCCGATTGAAAAATACGTGTTCAAACCTACTTTTTGGTTAGAAAAATTAATGAAATTAATATGTCATAAGTTAAGAAATGGTGATCAACATATCTTTTAGCAAGTCATCAAATATATATATATATCCTATTTGTAAAAACCTACTTTCACCTACTTGAAACCAAAAGCCCATAATGAAAAGTAAACGTAAAAAACTACTTGTATTTTGAAAACCTATTTCAAACCTACTTTTACAATTTGAAATATGAAAATCAATGCACATTAGTTGAAACATATATTATATTTAATCATTGAAATGAAAACATTTAATGTTCCACAATTCTATAATGGGTTTTGTTGTTATTTTAAATCTACTTGTTTTAGTTTTGACAAGGAAATCAAGTTGTTCACTTTATCTTGCTTACACCTAGCAAGCCAGGGAATATGCACATCAAGGTTGGAGAAGACATGTTCCTTTTCATCCTTAAAATTGACATAACAACTTTCATCGAGCAATCCTATCTCGTCATCAGTTCCCACAAGTATTCCAATTACAAAGATGTTCACGGGGAGTTCTTCAACATGCATTTAAATACTATGAATTGGCACATTGGTATATTAGGCCTCAAGCTTCATGGTAGCATGTGGATTGAAACTAAACAACCCAATGATGTCAACCACTGAGTTTTGAACCTCACATGAGATTCTCCTACTTCCATATGAGGAGGCATTCACTTGTGAAGATTGTACCCCCAGACTCTTTTATGATTGTTTTAGATTAGTGAGCACACTTGTCAACTTGATGGAACACACATTGAGTTTCTTTGTGGAGTTTCTATCCCTTGGGAGTCAAGGTTTGTCATCTTTCCATAATAGAAAATTCCCACCTTTTTATTGAACCCATTTTTGACTTGATGAAATGTTCAATGGGATCAGTGTAGTTTTGTGATGAAATCAAGGATTTCAACTTAAGCCCTTTCATAATGTTAACATGTGGTAGGGGATTGGCAAAACAAAGTTGGATTGACAAGATATCCTTATGTTTATAGTGGAATATTTGTTGTAAGTGAGTGACAAGATGCTTCTAATAACCTTATGAATCTTTGTGAGATTTTGAATCTAGACAACAAACCAAGAAAGTTGATGTGATTGATTGTATGCATGGGAGCTAAAAAGCTTAGTGAAGAGTTCCCTACTTTGGTGTTGGCTATGTGGATCATAGGACACATTGTGATCTGGTTCAGTGACCCTGTGCATGGAAGCACCATCAATGTTGCATCAGGTCTAAAGACCTGAAGATTTGATGCCATCCTTGTGAACACCCTTTTCCATACCATGATGTGTGGATGAAACTTGCTTGGTTTATTTGGGTTATCCTTGAACAAATATTGGGACATGGTGTCCCCATAATCTTTTTTTCTCTATTACCCTTCATTCCCCATTGTTTGCCAAGTCCCTATCCCCATCAATTTGAATAAGAAACATATATTCTTTGAAGTACCAAATGGGACCACAATAGACATCTTCACCTTTTCTACATTTGTGTCTAGCTAAGACCCAAGAAACTTGACTATTAGTTTCTTTCTCAATAAGTGTATCAACAATTAATAATTCAACAATTAGTGGTTGTGAAACACCTCCTCCTCCTTGTCGTGGTGGTATGCCCAATGGCCTTGTTTGGTTTCCAAGGGTAGGTAGGGAGTTGGCATGATTCAGCCCACTTTGATTACCTAGATTGGTAGTAGGAATCTTCATTGATTACTCTGTATTCATATTCAAAGCTAACAAACTTTGAAATGGGTTAGATGTATTGTTGGGAATTTCTATTGAAAGCTCCCCAATGAATTTTGCCAAGCTATCCATGGAGCCATGTTGCTGAGCAAAGGCATTGACTCCCCATTGCTGATAGTGAGATTAGAAAAGAAGTTGTTATTGTCTTCCTTTCCTAGGTCTAAACTTTTTGTTACTAGATGTGAATACAAAGTCTCATTTATCGCAACCCTAGCCTTGGGCTCACGACCAAGGCAAGGGTTTGCAAAGGTGCGGGCCAAGATTAAGCCCAGGAGTCACATTTCATGCTCCTGGGAGTGCAAAAGAGTGTGAGGGAATGAACCTTCACACTCCCAAGTGAATTCCCATTTTGGGAGTTGGAACAATGGACTCCTAAATCTTTAGAGGGCGATTGTAGGGGTCAAAACTCATTGGATTGAAATGTTCCCTATATCATCAGAAAGCTCTTAGAACTTAGATGTCTGAAATGGGCTCGCATGACCCATTTGGACACCTGAAACACAAGTTATGGCCAAAAGAAAGGCCGGGAATCAAATTGGCAATTTGACTCCCAACCACTAAAAGTCAAGAATCAACCCAATTTCCTTGCGTTCAGGTGGCATGCTACATATCGTTGGAATTTTTTTGACAAGGACAATAACTTTGTTTTAGACCTCATCTTAATCGAAGGTCTACATACAAAGTTATGGGCCCCCAAACTCGCGGGAGTCCCAACTTTGAGAATTTCAGGACTCCCACTTGGGAGTCCCGGGACAAAATGTCATTTGGATGCTGGTCTCGTTACCAACCACAGAATATACTATAAGGGGGAAGGTGGCGGCTTCCCTCAAATTTGGGCCGTGGTGAATCTTGTGAATACGAGTTTGCCTATGGCTCGTCTTAGCACCAAAAGTGTTTCAGCTATGCACTAACCAACTTGTTGTTTGGTTTGTGTAGGTCCATGTGAGCAGTTGATTGTTTTTCATTCTTCCTAGTCCCATCCCGGAGCTCTAGCACGCCCTTTACCCCTAGAGTGCCGCGAACTAGGGAACGTGCCCCAAGTTCTTACTCTTCTGTTGTTTTCACTTCAGATTCACATTTGAGTCTATCAAGGAGTTTGGGAGCGTGTCATCACTTATGTGCACATTGAAACCTAAAAACAAGTTAAGAGAATTGAACTAACATTAGCTGCAATTTGAGATTTGGGTGAAGGGATCCCCAACATCAGTATTATTCACCACCTTTGCTAGATTGTCAAACCATGCAAATACATCAACTAATGCTGTTGAAACAAAAGATGGGACTGTAGTTTCATTTCTTGAAACTTCCTCTTGGTGTGACTATGAGGAAATCCTTACCAATTCATTAGTGGATTCAAGTAAATCATCCCATGTGTCAATTAAGTCGAGGCCTCGAATAGGAGGAGCAAGTGAAATAGGAGTTGGAGCAAAGGTGGAACCTAGTGGAGGAGGGATGTTGCCTAAGGTTCCTTGAAGCTTCTCACCGTCATTTTAGTTGCCTAACCCAAGAATGTCCAACACCTTCTTGGACTTTTCTTTCAATGAAGCTTCCAATAAATGTGAATAGGTGCTAGTAAATATAATGCAACCCAATATTTTCAATTTTTTGTTGTAGCATCGTTAAGACATTAATTGGAAACATGTACTATGGAAATGGGCCCATTCCTCTGAAGAAAAAAATGAACAAGTAACATGATAATTTCCTGAAGATTTATCATTCCAATGTCCATTAGTTGACAATGCACTCATTTAAGGCATGTTCTAAAACATAACTATTATTTTAAAATTAACAATTTGCATTTATATTGTGTTAGGAATGGTCAAAGAAAGGGACTCATCATAAGTAATTCCTCTCTACAAGGTCTTCCCAATAAAACATCCTACTTAATACATGGTAATGAAACAAAATCCATATGAAGACTTGTGTTGCTTATGGTGTTGAGTCCTTGTTGAATTGAAAAACAAAATAGCAAACTGTTCAAAAGAAAAAATTCTATTAATTCAAAAAAACTTATTGTACAATTGTGAAGTGCTTCATGCAAAATAATATAATCACTGAGATTGAGAAAGGATGAATTGAACAGAAACAATGATCTAATTTGAAATGGTTTTCCATGATCAACTTTTATAAGAAGATGCATGGATGATTTACATAAAGCTTGAGTTTGTACTTTCATTTCCCACAAGTTTGCTTTTCATGAGCTTAGATTTTGATGTGATTTCATATTTCAAAGGAAAGGACCATTTGCTGGCTACTTATGAACTTCTAGTTATACCTATTTTTGATGTGACAATGTCCCCATAAAAGGGTAATAGTTGCATCCTCATCTGCATGTGTTCCAACAAAAATACGTAACTATCTTTAAGCCTTTTTGAAAATGAATTTCTCCTGGATTGTTGGTAGTTTTGTTCAAGCAACAAAACTTCCTGAAATAGTAAGGTGGAAAAAATTTGTGCAAACTTAAGTTCTTACAAGAGTTTATGGCATTTTCAAGGTGAAACCACATTAAGGTGGTACACTTTGGATGTTTAAGAGTCCATTTTCATAGTTTTAAAATTTTCAATAATAATTTATTCCAATTGATATGTGCAAATGATGAAATGGGACTCATGTCAAAAATGAACCCACATATCAAAACATTATGTTAAAATTTCATGGTCAAATCTTTGGTATTGAATTTGTTATGGAGTTTTGAAATTGTATAAAAAACCTGTCCAATCAAGGATAATTTAAATGGACTCAATACACCTTGATATAATGTCCTTTATGAATAAATGATTCAATGGTAATATAATATTGTGGCAAATTGATAATAAATAAACACATCTGAAAAAAATTAATGATTAAATTTTGAGATGTATATCAGGTATGAAACTTTTTAAGGAAGTCCTTCATTTGTTGAAAATAATGATTTAGATGCTCATATTTCAAGTATAAGACTATCAAAAAATAAACTAAAAATGTCTAAGTCCTTATGGAAAAATATCTTATAATGCTTCGCCACATGGCCCATTTGATTCAAAATTTCATGGTTTTACTTATTTTTGTCATACCTTCCCAGTGTATTTTATTTCATAATGGACTAAAAATGAATTGTCACGATTTGCCACTTTTGTTCCACCTTAGTGTGCTTTCACCTTTCAACTATTGTCAAAACCAAAAGTTATTGTCGCAACCCTAGCCTTGGGCTCGTGACCAAGGCAAAGGTTGTTAAAGGTGTGGGCCAAGAGTGAAGCTCGGGAATCACATTTCATGTTCCTAGGAGTGTAGGAAAGTGTGAGGGAATGAACCCCCACACTCCTAAGTGAGTTCCCATTTTGGGACTTGGAGTCCCAATGGATTCTTAAATTTTCGGAGGGCGATCGTAGGGGTCAAAACCCATTGGATTGAAGAGTTTTTTATATTGTTGCAAAGTTTTTGGAACGTAGATGTCTAAAATGGGCTTGCATGATCCATTTGAGCACTTAAAACATAAGTATGGCAAAAAGAAGGGACGAGAGTCAAATTGCCAATTTGATTCCCGTCCACTAAAAGTCAAGAATCGACCTGATTTCCTTATGTTCAGGTGGCATGTCACATACCGTTGAAAAGCTCTAGATGAGGGCTAAAAATTTTCTTTTGAATTCACCTCAATCGAAGGTTTACACACAAAGTTATGGGCCTCCAAAGTCGTGCGAGTCCCAATTTCAAGAATTTCGGGACTTCAACTTGGGAGTCCCAGGACAAAATGACATTTGGGTGTTGGTCCCATGGCTAGGCACAGAGAATACTATAAGGGGGAAGGTGGTGGCTTCCCTCAAGTCTAGGTCGTGGTGAGTCTTGTGAGTTTGCGTTTGCCCGTGGCTCATCCATGCACCAAAAGTGTTCCAACTATGCACTAACCAACTTGTTGTTTGGTTTGTGCAAGTCCACATGAATTATTGATGTGTTTGATACTCGTCTTAGTCTCCATCCCGATGCTCCAACACGCCCCTTTACCCTCGAAGTGCTTCGAGTTAAGGAGTGCGCCCCAGCTCCTGATCCTTCTGTCGTTTTGACCTTAGACTCACATTTGACTCTATCAAAGAGCTTGGGAGTGCATCAGTTGTGCTCTTCCAACTACAATATATTTCATTTTAAAATGGGACAAAATAATTTTGAATTTTGACTCAAAAGTGTAGATTTCAAAATCCTACTTTGATTTTCCAAAGGTTAATTACTTAGTATGTGATGTGTGAAGTGCAGAATGTGATTGAAAGGATTGCAAATGTAAGTACATTGTTAAGTCAATTTGCACAATTTGATATGTTTCATATGTTTGTAAAAATGGTTTATTCATATTGTGTTGTTTTAAGTTCCCATTCCTTGAAGACAAAACTACATATGACAGAACAGATCTTGGTGGCAAGAACAAGAGAATTCTTAAAGATTGTAATATTTCGGCAAGGTTTTATTATTGAAAAATGATGTGATTCTAAGAAAGAGGTTAAATTTACCTCTTATGAAATTCGAATGTTCCAACCCCACCTTCATAAATAGCCATGTGTCCCACCCATCAATTAATAATATCATCAACCAGTTGTTCTATGTCCCAATTGGCATGTGAATGGAGGTTCATGATGTAAAGGACTTTTTACAAAAGCCAAATAGTCCACCACTTAGAATAGGACATTACAATTTTCTATACCACCCCATTAATACATCAATGACAAAATTCATGATCCGATTGAAATATTGAATGTAAGCAACAAGTTCATTGACTAATATAATTACTTTTGGGTGTTTGCACACTATGGTGACCTTATATGGACATCACAATGGCAATTTTTCCTGTATTCCTTAGGTACAAGAATGTCCCAAAGATTTTAAAACCTCCATGCCCAGTAGTTGGTGTATACCCATGGAACATCGACCACTACCACTAGGTTTCTACAACTTGTTAGAGATTCAAACTCCTTATTTTTGAACCACCTATGTTGCACATCAAACAACAATTCTCTTAATGGAAATACCCATTTCGAAAAGGGTTATTTGTTTTAATTATGATGGTTTTCTCCAAATGTTGCTCTTGTTTTTTGGTTCCAAAAGGCCTAAAAAGGACACATGTAAAACTTGTTTCACTAGTGCACATCTCTTGAGGCGAACAACTACCAAATTGGCAACCTCCATAGGTATTTCAATTTGAAACTTTCAATGTCGCAACCTTAACCTTGGGCTCGTGACCAAAGTAAGGGCTTGCAAAGGTGCAGGCCAAAAGGGAGCTTGAGAGTCACATTTCATGCTCCCGAGAGTGTAAAAAAGTGTGAGGGAATGAACCCCCACACCCCCAAATGAGCTCCCACTTTGAGAGTTGGAATCCAAATGGACTCCTGGATATTTAGAGGGTAATTGTAGGGGTCAAAACACATTGGATTGAGACGTTCCTTATATCATTGAAAATATTTGGAACATAGCTGTTTAAAATGGGCTTGCATGATTCATTTGAGTACCTAAAACACAAGTTGTAGCCAAAAGAAGCGGCGAGACAAATTGCCAATTTGACTCCTCACCACTAAAAGTCGGGAATCTCCCCGATTTCCTTGTGTGCAGGTGGTGTGCCACATATCGTTGGAAATCTCGACAAGGGTTACAACATTTTTTTTAACCTAACTTCAATTAGAGGTCTGCACACAAAGTTATGGGCCTCCAAAGTCGTGGGTGTCCCAATTTTGGGAATTTTGGGACTCCCACTTGGGAGTCTCGAGACAAAATGACATTTGGGTGTTAGTCCCGTGGCCAGGCACATAGTATACTATAAGGGGGAAGGTGGTGGCTTCCCCCAAGTTTGGGCTGTGGTGAATTTTATGAGTCTGTGGTTGCTCGTGACTCGTCTGTGCACCAAAGGTGCTCTAACTACTCATTAACCAACTTGTTGTTTAGTTTGTGTAGGTCCATGTGAGTAATTGAATTGCTTGTCATTCTTCCTAGTCCCCATCCTGAAGCTCTGGCACGCCCCTCTACCCCAAAAGTGCTACAAGCTAGAGAGCGTGCCCCAATTTTTGATCCTTCCGTTGTTTTGGCCTTAGACTCACATTTGAATCTATCAAGGAACTTGGGAGCATGTCACTCAACCCCACTGAAATTGAAGACCTCATTAATGCATTGGATTTGTTACCTTTTCTACCTAAACAAAGTCCAACACCTTCAAAGTGGATTCAATTATTTTAACCTTAACATTATTAAGGTACCAAAACCACTTTAAGGTTCATTCACAATCTTGTTTCAAGAAGTTTACAAGCATAGCTTCTAGGATAATGTGTTGTTTTGCTTTCCCCTAATCAACCACTTCAATGAAAGTGGTCAATGCCAATTTCAAGATCATTTCATAGCGTCAAATCGACAATGAATACATCAATGGGTATTCTCTAATAGTTGCAACCATGTTCAAATGCAACCATGACATACATTGCCTCATTGGTGGAGATTGATTTGATGTAACAAATTACATTTGAAGTACACAACCAAAAACCAAAATGAGTTTATGAATATAATTGCCCTCCATTTAAGGGCATTTGTGGTCAAGAGTCTAACCTTCCTAACAATGTAGCTATTAACATAAAAGGATGTTAAAGGATATCAAACATGGTGTGCTCTATGTTTCCTAAGTAAAAGATTGTAATTATGATGGCATGCCTATATATATCTATTTTAAGGTGGTCTCTTTTACGAGTCTCATGAATTTGCCATGTTATTCATCAAACACCTTATAGATATTTTGATGAATGCAAATATCATGGAAGATTCACTTGTAAAATTAGAAAATGGAGATGTGGCTATCTACACACCTACTACAAATTAAATTCATGTTGTCCATACTCATTGGAATATTTTTCCCTTTATGAATTCATTTCAACTTAGCAAAAAAATGCTTCCATCAAACAACTCTTATTCAAAGAACCCACCTTCAATGAACTTCTCACCCACTAAAGGTTAAAACCTTTAGATGCATTGTCAATGTCTTTGGAGCTCAATTGTTAAATATATCATGAGAGGATTTGGCACTTGAAAAGCACCTTTGGGTGTAGTTATGCTATTAGGATCCAAAAGCAATTGTTATAACCATTGTTTAATTTTGTGTTTTTTACACCAAATTTTAAAAATAATAATTTTAACTTGAAAATAAATTAAATTTTTTGCACATTATCAAATTTAATATCTTATTCTATAAATGTCCAAAATATGAAATTATTTCATTAACATGTGGACCTTCAAAAATAATCTAAGAGGACTTGTAAATGGATTTGGAAAACTTTGAAAATGACATATTTTTGCAAATTATTAACATAAACCTTAACAAAATGGTAAATTTTTTTTTTAAAAAAATTTTAAATACTTTTTCTAAAAGTATTCCCCAAAAAGTAGGCGACTAAAGGGGTGCTAGTGCCTCCTATTAGCCTATTTGCACCCTTTTTCAACTACTTCTAGACATTACTTATCTTTCACAAACCCTTTTGCTACCTAAACAATCTCTTAGGTGGTCATTGAAGTTTACGTGATAACAAAACAAATCTTTTGCTAATGATTTTGGAACTTGTGGTGGGAATGCCTATCATGTGCACATGAAGAAAACAACTTTGGACCAAAGGAAATCACTAAGAGCACCTTGGGTCATGTGATTGGCTACTAGTTGCCAAAAATTACAAATACACATCACCAAGTCATTGATGAAACTTTTGGGTATACAATACTTGTTTCATCCACGTTACCTGAGATAATTTTCACAAAATTGCTTGGCCATGACCAACTTTTAGATCATGAACCTCCATTTGACATTATTGGCATCCACCCAATATTGGAATGAAATGTATTCATCAAACTTCCAACTCGAAGTTTCATTGTTTTTATTGAACAAATTCCTATTGTCCTTGCCTTTGTTCTCACAATTGACAAATGCCAAGGACCGACCTTTTCAAGAACTTTCCTTGGACTATTCTTACATCCATCTTGATGAAACGTGAAGAAAAACAACACATTCTATGTAGCTTTATTAGAAGCAAAACATTTGGTATACTTGCAAGTTCTTAAACCCCTTTCCTACATTGTTTTAAAACATTTCCAACTAGGAAATGTTCACCTTGCAAAAGACAACTCTAGACCATATTGCTTGATGCACATGTTTGCATCATGCATTATGGGGAAAATAATTATATATATATAACAACCAAGTAGTTAATATAATTTGGATTTGCAAATAACTACATATATATTTGTGCATAACTTATGAACTTTGATGGGTGATCCCCATATTAAAAAAAAATCATTTTGATGTAACTTTCACATAAAAACTTTAGAATACCTTGGTACTTAAATACTAGTAGGTAATTCAATCTACACTTTCCCATCCTAGGCTACGCAATCATGTAATCATATAATTTCCTAAATGACAACCAATCCAATCATGGTTGTAGTCATGTATTGGGGCTTATTAATATTATGTGAATAAGAATTTATTCACCATCATTGTACTAATTGAATTTTGCAACTTTAAACAAAATTAAAGAAAAATAAATTGTTTGATACACATGTTTGCATCATGCATTACATTGCATACAAAAACATCTAGTAATACATTACATTATCTATAATTTAAAACTAAAGAAAGATAAAATGCATATAAAATCATTACTTTTAATTGTGAGATTCTTGAATTGACATTAAAAACCTCTGATTAATTTAGAATTTTTTTCCATGGTCACGGGGTTCTAATAATTATTCTACCTTGAAAGTATTTTTGTGATGACAATTATTGTGTCAAGCAACAATATAGCATTTGGTGAATTAGATGTGCTTGACCTAAACCTTAGGTAATGAATGGGTAAGTTTTAGCAATACCTACATATTTAAACCTTGCCATGCACCAAGGGGGCCTCTTGGTGAAAATACATAATATAATTCTATGCAAATATCAAAATACATTTTTTGCTTGAGGTTATTGTGTGGGTATTGTATCATAATAATAATGATAAATTTATCAACATGATGAAGATGTTGCATAGACTAGCCTTAATATTGGTTTTTTCTCTACCTAGTCGGTATTGGTGTTGGATACTTTTCAAAAACTTTCATATTAATTTGGCATTGATTTTAGATTCAAGGCTGATTTTTTTCTAATATATGACAAGTATAAACTTGATATTGGTATGTCTTAATATAAATAATTTATATATTTCATATTATTTCTGTCACATATTAGATTGGTAGGGTCTTTAATACCCATATTGATATTAGTACCATATACCCAAGTTGCACCATATATATCAATACAACATTGGTTTTTCCCTTGTTAGTTGGGGTATTTCGTAATTTTGTGATATCAATTATGACATCATTAGTAGTTAGAAACAAGTTTGTGAAAAAATGGTACTATTTTAAAATGGTATTGATACAAAACTTTGTTTTCATTTATGTTCATTATTTTTTTTGCAATTTTGCAAGGTAAGTGGATTGGTGATCCATTCCCAAGAAAACTTAACCAAATTTGGCTAAAAGTAATAGAGGATAATAGAAAAGTTTAAAAACTTCACTATACTTTGACAACATGTTAGAACTTATGGTCTAAAATTGGTAATTTCAATTGTTTTTATCTCAAAATTGCCATAATTTTGAGGGAATTTTGTATAAGTAGAAGTTTTTTTTTTGGGTGGTCAAGTGGCAAAAATTCGTGACCAGTGCTTAGATTACCTTTGAATTCAAACTAAGAACAAAAATGAATTTGAAAAGCTATCCTAAAGAATCAATTAAAACCCCCTTACAAATTCAGAATGATGAATACACCAAGATTACAATTCTCTTCACCATTATTTTACTTAAATTAAATGCTTACAATTTAACAAAGTTGTTAGGCACTATATTCCCCTTGTCCATAAATGGAATTAAAAAACCCCATGTAAAAAAAAAAGAAATCTATAAAAATTATGTAACCTAATTCTAAAAGTAATAGTTTGACAAATTTGTCCAAATTTTGCCTCTTGTCCATAAACCAGTGAAAATCAAATTAAAGACCCATTAAATAAAATACAAGGGTTCATATAAATAGCATTATAATACGGATTTCATAATCGCCTCTGAATCCTCAATTAGTAAGTTACTAGTTACTACTTGCCACGTGTAAGGTGTCATATAAAATCTGCAGATGGTACGTTCTCGTGTCGTCGCCGCTGTAGCCACAACAGCGAGTAAACCAATCGGCAGTCGACCGTACGCCGCCGTGCCACTTGGCAACGCAGACGCAAGGCGGCTGGGTAGCAAAGCCTGTCGCTGCGCCTGGGTCCCAAAGAGACGCAGCCGTGCAGCCTCGGTACTAGCTGCCACCTGCAGCCTCGCAGGCACAGCCGCAGGCAAGCAAGTGGAGCCCGCCGTGTCCAAGGACGCACGGCGGCAGAGCAGCGCCCTTCGTCCCTACAGGAACAAGAACAAGACGAGAAGACGACGGAGAAGAGGAAGAAGACCTTGACGAAGAACAAGAGTAAGAGAACACGAAGGAGAAGAAGACGAAGAACACCTTTGTGGTTGCGTGGAGACTGATTTCAAGGAAGATTGCGACTAGAGAATCAGATTGCAGGACAGGAAAAGAAACAGGGGAAGGAAGCGAGAGAGAGGAGAGATTTTTTGGTCCTCTTTGGCCCTTGATTTCCACCTGAAGGGTCGAAGAGGGAACGAGTCAGGATTCTAGTTGGTACCGGATTGCTGTTATGCATGGCTGCACGAGATGTACAAGGAACGTCGGTGCAACAGCCTCTACTGCCAGGCTTGCCGGATCATGTGGCTTTGTTGTGTCTGTTGCGAGTGCCTAGACAATACCATGCAAGCTTAAGCAACGTGTGCGTACAATGGAACTGGATTTTCAAGAGTTCGGAGTTTTTCACTTACAGGAAGAAGCTGGGAATAGCAGATTCTTGGCTGTTCGTGACGAGCACGAATCTGTTACCGTCGTCGCAACCGGCCGCGTGTTACATGTACGATCTGGCGTCGAAGCAATTGCTATGGAAAGTCTGGTCCTCCAATTTGCAACGAAGAGCGGGATCCTTGGACGGCTTCAAGTTCGCCGCCATTGACGAAAAATTGCTCGTGATCGGCGGAAATCGGCAGTGCGCCACCTTAGGCCGCAAAGTCGGTGACGATCAGCTCACGATTTTCAACACGGCGACGAACAAGTGTTCACAGGGAGCCAAACTACAGATCCCGAGATGCAACTTCGCTAGCGGCGTCATAGACCGCTCCCTATATGTAGCAGGGGGATACAACGACAACGGAACAATAGAGCAATCAACCGAGGTTTACAACTTGGAGGATAACGAGTGGTCAATGGCGACGAGAATGCCAGTGGCGCTGAAGACAATTGATTGCGAAGTTGTATTCCGGGGCAAGCTATATGTGCGAGGAGCGCGGCAGATCAATATCAACAACAACAATAATCTGCAGCGAGAATCGACAATCCTGGTATTCGATCCGGTGAGCAAGAAGTGGGAGATCGATGAGTGCATGAGCGATAGAAGCCTGGAAGATGGACAGCTAGTGGCGACAGAGAATTGTGTGTATAACCTCAGTGCTTCCGACGTTCTTCACAAGTACGATGAAGACGGGAAGAAGTGGGAAGAGATAAGCAGCAGAGGGAGAGGAGTACTAACAAGTCGATGTGAAACATCTGAGAAAGCTGCAGCAGCATCGGCTACAAACAACAACAATCTGAATCGTGTACCAGTAGTGCATACGATCCCGCGCGCATTTGGTCTGGGGAAGGAGATCTTCTTGTTGACAGGAGACATGGCTGGACCACCATCGCAAGAGCTTCGCGAGGAAGGCGTAGTCTGCCATAATCTGTACATCGGAACGCCGTCCTTTCACAGAGAGGGCGCCATAATACAAGCTTGAAACTTCCACAGGGAGGGGCTTCATAATCTGCTGCCGTGCGGTGGCAGCAGATTATGCCATTTTCGTCATCACGTTAAATGTATCACATAATCTTCCTTCCAGTGACGATTATCACTCGGAATAGCGACCAAAATCTCTGTGCACAGAGAGGGTGCTGTAATTGTAAGCTTGAACTTCATAGGAAGGTTTCAGAATCTTCCAGGGTTTCATAATCTGCTTACTCAGGTTGTGGCAGATTGTCATTTTTGTGAGCAAATTATACTACGACATAATCTTCCAGTGACGATCATGCACTTGTAACTATAATACAAGATTGAACCTTCCACAGGAGGGATCCATAATCTGCTGCTGGGGTGGCAGATTATCTCATTCTTGACCCCATTATTATATGACATATAGTCTTCCATCCAGTGACAATTATACACACTCATAATAATACCTAGTTACCAAATCCTCCACACAGACAGGGCGCCATAATACAAGCTTGAACATTACAGAGATGGGTGTCATAATCTGCTGCTGGGGTGTCATTTTCTGCTGCTGCTGCATATCATGTCTTTTTTCTGGAGCACATTATTACATACCATAATCTTCCACTGACAATTCTACACTTGTAAAAGAGACCAAAATCTCTGCATAGAGAGGAGGGTGATAAATATATAACTTTGACACTTCATAGGAGGGCTTCATAATCTTCCTGTCAAGGGGGGGTGGTGGCAGATTATGTCATTTTCTTGACCACATTATGTGACATAATATTCAAGTGACCGTCATATACTTGTTGAAATGCCTAGTGCTCACAATCTCTCAGTGGAACATGAATTTTTTTGAAACAATTGTTGAATTCTGCAACAACCCTAGATCTTAATGTCATGGAATTGTCACGCCCATGAAGCCCCTTATTATGTTTAATGGGTTAGCCTGGTTGGCTGGTGCATTACGCAGTGTAATGGGCAGAGGCTTGACCATTCTGTAAATCATTAAATATTACTTCATGGTAGCGTTTTCCTATTTGAACTGTTGCTTTCTTTTGAGCGGGTGTTGGAGTGGGTATTTGAGTTTTTTTAATAACCTCCCATCCCCCAACATGGGTTTGAACTATGGACCCTTTGTTTAGGGCGGTTATTAGATTCTTTTAATAACCTATGGTGTCTTCATTTTTTGGTCAAAATTTTTTGGAACCAAAAAACCTCCAATTCCCTTTTTTTTTTTTTTTGGAAATTTTTAAAACCCAGAAAAGTTTTTTTTTCTGTTTTTTTTTTAGGAATTGGGCCCTGTTTAATCCCAACTTGGAATTTTTTTTTTT
>Ga0116227_10005829_pt1 | contig 25487 bp, 18 predicted proteins | sample S1TSphgellanicum_FD_89693 | JGI IMG/M metagenome (GOLD analysis project Ga0116227, IMG submission 89693) | Host-associated microbial communities from peat moss isolated from Minnesota, USA - S1T2_Fb - Sphagnum magellanicum MG | ecosystem: Host-associated > Plants > Peat moss > Unclassified... | reverse complement strand
TGACACCCTTTGAAATTTTTCTTTGAGTTTTCATTATTTTCTAATTTTTCCCCCAAAAAAACCACCAACGTGCAAAAATTTGCTACCAAAGATCAAATAAAAAAAAATTGTTGACTAAAGGGGGGTTGGGGGTGATAATTTAACAGTTTAATGCCAAAATATCACCCATTTTGTTTCTTTTCTTTCTACAAAAATTAAATATATTACTAAATTATTAAAAAAGTAATATAAACAATATGTTGCAATATTGTCTTTAAAGTGTATAATTAATCATTTTTATTAGTTTATAATTAATGTTGTTAAACATATTTGATGTTGAAAAAAAATGTTTACTTTGATTATTTAATTAAAATTTCTTCTAATGGACAATTTTTGCCAATTTAAAGGAGGGGCGAGGGGAGGGGGGGGGGCATATCAACAATGATTTTTTTCCAAAAAAAATCCAATTTTATCAAATTTAAAATTGATTTTTTTCAACATATTATTTAAGGATTTAAACAATTTTGCAACTTCATACCTGTTTTAAAAGCAAATGTGGATAAAGTTACTTATGGGTAGTTACTAGTATAACATCACAAACTTTTTATTTATAAATTATTCATAATAAAATAAACCATTCCAAATTTTTAAAACTTGAGCATATTTTTCTCACAACAAAATATGTTTGTTAAAAAGTCAATGAAAACAGTTATTTTACATGGAATTGAATTCCATTTACGAAGGTTGTATATGAATTTAAAGAAAAAGGATTTGGTGATATTTTATTATTCATAATAGTTATTTTAAGTTGCTTTTCGAATTTTAATTATATTTGTAAATAACTTATTGAATAAGTGTAAGATCCTGTTTTTTTTGGTAGCGTTTAAATAGGTAAATTTGAATATATAAGTTTGAATTTTAAAAGTAATTTCTTATCAAAATTAATAGAACTCTTTTTTAATGTTATCAAAATTTGAAGTGGTTTAGTGAAGACATTTTCTCCATCAAGTCTTGGATTTGAGTGCCAATGAATGTGTGCATTGTTGTATGTAATATATACATATACATTGCCATTACATATACAAATACGATGTATGAAACATTTATGACGATGGTGAATAACTTCAAAATCTTTTGTTAAAAAAATCCAAACCATTACAAGTTTCATGCCCTGACCAGTACACCAAAACTTTGGGCTTACTTTGTGGCAAAATTGTCAGATGGGTAGAGGGATAGTTTTATCAGAATGAGAGGGACATTTTCTTCACCAAACTTACAATATACTGTAAACCCTATTCGCATATGAACTAGTTTCAACTTAAAACACAATGGACTATGTTAAGTCATCTTATCATTAATTTAATTATGATTTACCTAAGTAGCTAAACTAATGTTCATGTTTAATTATTATGATTTGTTTGTTTGCTTTTAAGCACAACGATAGACCCTATCAACAAGCTATTGGCACCCCCAAGTCAAACTCTGTGATAAAGGGCCAATAAAGCTTTCAATTGCACACAAATAGTTTGGAACTCAAAATCATTAAGGTCCCCATATAGGAGCTATACCAATAACCATGGATGATGACATAAAATGGTTTGTATGGCAAATTTTCAATGAAATCAACACCACATGATTATGAAAATGGGCTCAAGTCTTGCAAATTTGCATAAGATGTTGTGGGTGTCAAAAAAAATTGATTGTTTCTAGTTGACTGGCCACAAATATAGACCCAAGTGTGAAATTTATATGCTCCTTTAATATATATTGTCCCATATTTATTGTGTTCAAGTATCAATGGGAAAATGAAAACATTTAACATTAAATTTGACTCTCATAACTAATGATATTGCCTCAAATACAATACATCCTTGGAGCTGCCCTTACCCTTAATATGTAAACAAAAACAATGTCCAAGTAAATGGCAATGGTAGGTAAAACATTGGGAATGGCTGTCCTGGTGGGTATGTATATAACCGTCAATTTATACGGATATAACACATAACCTGCACCCTGCAGGCCTTGCCCTGAAAAACCCTAAACCCCAAACCCTAACCCCGGAAGACGGTGCAAAAATGGAAGCCTAGTCAGCGCGGAGCAGCTTTGGTCCGCACTTTGAGATTGCCTTGCGCAGCGGGGTGCGTAGGGAGGAAGGGAGCGGCGATGGCGGGCGTGGGTAGAAGCATGTCTAGCCGTTTCATTTCTACCACGAGGTCCGTGCTCAGAGTTTGTTCGAACTGCAGTGAAGTTGCGGCGGCGGGACCGAAGCGGGGTGTGGGAAGCCGGAGCATGGCACCTGCAATGCCAGCAGCCAGACCTGCTGCCTTTTCTCATCCGTCCACCAAATCTGTTTCTGAAGGCAGGCGCCCTGCTTCCCTGTTCTTCAGGTACTTCAAAGCCTGCACAATCCTTGGGAGAGGCATAACTGTTAGTCATGCATTCCGTCCTTCAATAACACATCTGGCCATGGCAGTTCTGGGGTTCAAACCTGCTAAAGTTGAGCAAATGGTAGCTTTAGAATAGTGAGCGGGTTAGTTTTGTGGCAATCATAAAGATGAGGTCAAGATCTGTCAATTCCAACGAGGGTTCAGAGTTTAGGGTTTAGGGTTAAATAAAGCATAAAGGATGATGGACAAGATGTCTCAATTCCAATGACAGTGTGATATGAAAACAGATTAGGAGGTGAGATGGCATGTGCACAGTCGCTTTTGCCATTACACAGTGCAATTGCAACATCGAGAATGGTGGCGCAGCTAACTACAACAGCTGGGACAATGCTCCAGGGTATGCTCATCCACATGAATAGGGATCGGTAGTGTGCGTCAAATCCTCTCTCCCGTACTTGTTGTCACCATGCTCCTTCATTTTTTGGTCTTACAGTATTGTAGTCACTCCTCACTGTTGGACATCCTTGTCTCTCTGCTCATCATGTTGTGGATATTGCACTTGACATGGAACCTTCTTGATGTTTGATGGTGTTGCTTTCATGTGATGAAGCACACTTTGAAGTCACTTGTGTAACTGTGTTATCCCCAATTGCTGTCTCTTATTCTCTCTGGTTTAGGATGCCTGTTGGATTCTGTATTGCCAGTGTAGCTGGCATGCACTAGGTAGTAGATTGCAGATACACAACAGCAATCATGTCAACAAGTTGCCCTTTATATGGTAAAAAATAAAACCAAGACTCTAGGTGTATTGATTTATGAGCCTCTATTTTACGAGACCTTGAACTTGCTAGCATACACGGTGGGTAAGTTGATTCCTTGTTGGATGTGGTATAATAGGACTCTTCTCAGCTGTCCAAGTTTTTTGTTATTAAGGATCTGGTTATTAGAGCTGATGAAATTACCAATCCAGCTTGATAGTGCTTAAGCATCTTTGCCACTATGAAGAATCTTGAGTAGTTGGACCTGCACATTTTTGTGTTAATTTCCTGCATTGGTAATGAGACGCAGATGCAGTTCTTGTTGTTTTGAGAGCCTGCTGTTCTTGCAAGAGTTGTGTTACTCACATCTGAGAGTGCACACTTTCCTGCTATCATGATTGAATTATGGTGCAGTATTATTCCATAGAAGCTTCTGTCATGCTTTTGTCCCTCGGGGTGGATCCTGATGGAGTTAGCATTCATGTTGGTTGCACAAGTACACAGCCAATTCCTAAATGCATGTTTTGAAATTGCAATTCCTCAAGAAGTGTGGGAGGAAAGGGTACTTAAGCCGCAAGCCTCTCTCATCGCTTGACAATGTGGATGAGAAGTTCCTGGAGACATACTAGGGATGCAATTGTACAACACCATGATTTCGCCACTTGGAGAGTAGCCATTTACTTTTGACTCTGGTTCAGCCTCTGGCTGAAAGTCATCTGGTTCTTTCAGCTTCTGGAAAAAGTAAAGTCAGCTGATGCTGATTATTAAAGTGTAGCTTTTGGTGCTAAGTCAGGTCCATGATAGTAGGTGACTGGAGATGGTCCACCATGGGCACATTGAAGGTTGATTGGATTACTTGGTGAGGCAGAAATAGCTTTTACATAGGATTAGTGGGAAGCTTATGAGCAGAGTGTGGGCTGGTGTATGCATGAATCAGATGATGAAGACGGCACATAGCGCATGTGGGCATCCATTTATAAATTTTTCAAATGGGTATGGTTTGCCCACCATACATGGCACATCAGCTACCTCAGCAGAGTTAGACCATGCTTGTGTTACCTTACATGATGATGACACTTGTGTATGAAGTCATGGTCAGTAATTCCGATTCTCTGTGCAATGTTTGCTTAGATGACTATGATGGCACGTGATGGACGCATGGATTGTGTGTCATCCTTGGGCTCACCATTGATGCAGGCGACTTCCTTTTGCTTGTGAGAGTTATTGCCATGTAGGTTCCCTTGTTACCATATAGGACCAGCATTCCACCTATTCTACTTACCTGAAAGGTTCTCTCACTAGAGTGACCCAGCTTTCTTCTCTAGAACCAGATTGCTTCCTCCCTTCTTTTTAGTTTTATATGATGATTTGGTTCCATATCATTTTGATGAGGATCATACTCAAACAAGTGCAGAACTCATGCCTTTACCCTAGATTATATTTTCAACATGCTTGGGAGCCTGGGTATTGTAAGGTTCAAGGACCTTGTTTCCCTCCATTTGGTAGTCCCTGTTTGAAGGGAAATATCAACAATTGTTAGGTTTGTGGTAAAGAAGTGAATTGGGTGTTATTGCTTCTATCAGGAGGAATGTGGATTATTGACGATAGTTGAGGCGTGAAGTGACATCTCAAAACTCTGGAGGCAGCCAGGATATGAACTGCTGGAGGTTGTTTTTATGTGACATGGCATGGAGCTCATTTTGTCTTCTCAGAAGCCAAAGTGAATGGTGCAACTGCTTTGAGCAGTAGGCAAGCACGTTTGTCAAGTTCCTACCCAGTGTGGAGGGAGCATAGTGGGGACTATTTTTTGAATTTGAATGCTGTAGCTAAATTTGGTTTTTATAATTAGTAGGTGATTAGGATTCTTGCTTCAACATGTGTTTTGCTCATAATCCGAGAATAGTTGCACAATGTTTCTCCAGTGGGTTTTGTGGTTGGTTGTGCTGCCATGTATTCTGCCACCAGTTCCAGACAAATTTGGAATCTCCCTTTTGGTGCAATTTTGACCTTATGTTATTTTATCTTGCTAGCATGTCTACCTATTTGAGATGTTCCGACTTTGAAAGGTGTCTGAAAGATTATGTAATGGAGACATGCCAGTCTGATGTGGTAAAATCATGTCCTCTTGTTGAGTGAGCCATTGCTTAATCTGTTGAGAAAAGAAGCTAAGCTAGTGCTGTGAATCAAGCTACAAATTAAACAAGACCACCTTTGCATAAAGTAGCAAGGGGACTTCTTTCTTAGTGTGCACTTCAAATGACTGGGCAGTCAATGTTGTATGCAGAGCTTTAGGGAAACTTTATTGATTGCTGAATGATGATTTTCAAGTTTTGTTTTGTTCTCATTGAACCATAAGCTCTTACCCTACCTCACTCCTAATAGGCACTGTGCAGTGTGGCACTGTTCTGTGACATTTTGACTTGCTTGACCTTAATTTTAGCTTAAATGAAAAGAGCAGTATTGGAAAATATGTAGATGGTATTTTTTCCCTCTCCTGAGAGGTGGGTTTGAAATTGGCATGTGACGGCAGAATGTGCACCTGGTAGAACAGGCAGAACTGTGCAGGGCACTAAAAAACAATCCCAGATGGCCCACACCATAGGCTCTGCCCATCTCCAAACAGGCTGTATTCAACATCTGTGATTGTATTGTCAACATATATGTGTTTGCATTGTCTGCCGATATCATATCACCTCTCTCGTCTGCACAAAGAGCTATAGGTATCTTGGACAGACAGATCAAGATTTGTTTTGAGGAATGACAAATTATGATTTACTTTGGTCTGTGGTTGAGAATTTGAAGAGCAATTGTTCTTGAGTCTTCTGAATTTTCTTTGCAACATCTACAGAATCATCTTCAATCTTTGGAAAAGAATCAGGTCAACTATTTGGGGTGCACAGTTGGACTTTAGCGGGTGAGGGGGCACACAGTTAGAAAGGGTTGAAGGGGAGAGGTTGGCAACCCCTCAAAATGCAATGGTACACCACACACTTCATACTAGTACTGTCCCTAAAAGTTTAAAGGATTTGCCCAGGCATTCCTAAAATTGAGGTCCAGCCATTGAGCTACCACCCTACCCTCCAAATATTCCTGGGATCTCAAATGCAGGAATGGCTCTTGGTAGTGACTTTATCCTTTCACAATCCATGAAAAGTCAGGTTGATTATAGTTGGTCAACAATGAGAAAACATGTGTTAAGACAAAACACCGATTTATTATTGATTGTAGACCACTATCCTGTTCCTCAGCAATCAACTAGGAATAAAATCAGCAAGAAATAAATTCCCATACATACATGGAATGTAATGCTTCAACTGCTCATCACCCTCACTTTTTGCCTCCAATTATAAAAGACTCATACAATGTGCCTGATTAGAATTATGCAAATTGTAGATTTTGAGGCAAGTTTGCTGATCTAACACTAGAAACCTTCCAAAGGGTTAATGGTTTACTGAGCATTTGTGTGCATGTATTTTGTGATTACTAGGCACAAAACTAAAGCCGCAACTGCAATGTTTGAACTCCCATTAGATTTTCTGGGGAGATTGGATGCTATGCTACCTAGAAGGCAAGTACAAAAAGAAAATCATTTTGCCTATGCTAGTATGGCTAGAATGTCAGATGCCCTCAATACCACATACTGAAAACCATCTTTGTTCTTGAACTCATTGCCTGCATACTTTGAGTACAAGACTTGATTACCTGATGAAATGTCCAGGGGCTTCCTCTCTCCATCTTCACCATATGTACCAGGACCTGTGGCAATCACTGTTCCTATCACAGGTTTCTCCTTGGCACTTTCTGTCAATAGAATACCACCAGCTGTCTTAGATTCAGCCTCACTGACCTGAATGAGAACGCGGTCATTCAAAGGCTGCAGCTCCTTGATATCATCACCAGACAAAAGGCCCACCAAATCATCTTCCTTCAACAGCAAATGACTTTCACCATTGAACTCAACCTCTGTGCCTGCAAACTTGGAGTAAACAACTTTAGCTCCAGACTTCACAGAAATCTCCAATTTCTTGTCACCAACAGTCCTTCCATCTCCAACAGCAACAACTTCACCACCTGGAGAAAACAAATGAACAAATTGCTGTTGTGAAACAAAACTTCTTTCGCACAACATACATCCTACATTGTTTTGCCTGCTTCAACTTTGCTATCAACTTCCAAATGGGAAAATGCTGCATTACTACTAAGATGGGCCATCCATTTTCACAACAGAGGATTTTGTGGCAGAGATGTGACAAAAAAAAGAAACAAAATCAGTTCCAATCACCCCTTACAACATATGTGAGCACCTGAGACTTCAACCTCAAACTGAGTCAGGGGACCTCCTTCCCATGAGCTCTGAAAAGAATGGATATTTTCCATATAGTAAACTAAACAAAATGATAAACCCAGCTTGCAGAAAAACACAAAGTCATGTCTCCATTACATAATCTACTGTCACCAGTTGGTCAACCTTGCGGCTTCTATTTGTCTCAAAGTTTGCAGTCACCGGGAGTTTTGCCTCTCGATGCTTAGCCTAACCATCACAAACCAAAATGGTCACATGTGACCATTACACCTAAGACATAGGAATTTGGCAATGCGAGAAGTTCAGATAAGACTGAGGACTCTCCAAACATGTCTTTATGTGCTAACGTACCAACTGCAATGCAAGAAAACTCAGGAAAATGCATCCCCTAAATAGCTAACAATTAGCAGTGAAAATGCAAAGTGTAAAGGAACCAGACTACAGTAATGCCATGTACTTATTTGGCAATGACTTCACCCAGAGCAGATTTCAGAGGCTATGTTAGGGGACAGGGGAAAAATTCAAAACAAACCAGATAATGAGCCAGGAAAATCTACATGCATTTCAAACAAAGAAGTGGTTAAGACAAAATTCCAGCACCATGTTTTGCAGCAGGAGAAAAGATGGAGATTAGATAAGAGCTATAAACAAGATGATGGAGGAGAAGTCATGAAATACACTTGTTCCGGATGTGACTTGCATCTGCTGACTAAAGCATCTGTACAGGAGACTCTGCAGAATACTTCCAGCACATCCTCAAACTAAGGAAGCAAAGTGGGGGATAGGTACGGCCAATAACCAGGACCAATTGACAGATAAGGACGCACGGAGATTAAGACACAACAAAATGCATCTGTTCCGACTGAATGGCACATACTAGTTTGAGGTTGACATTAGAAAGTAAGATGACATCGAACCAAAAGGAGGCAGATAATAATACCTTGCGGTTTAGTCTGAGCAGTGCTGGGAAGGAGAATCCCTCCAGCCGATTTCTCCTCCACACTCTGAATCTTGACCAGAATGCGATCCCCTAACGGCTTCAAGGTTGTATATGTCGGCGCCACAGTCGTTGCAGCTCTTATCGTAAAACATCTGCTTGAAGAAGAAGAAGAAGAAGACGACGGCGCAGCAGGAATGAATGCGTAAATGGAACCACCAGCAGATTGCACACAGCTACTATTCATGGGCCTTAGACCTTGAAATGACGCCATTTTGGACTGCAAGATCACTGCCAATCCCAACTGCGCTGCAGTCGCCAGAGCTGCCATTCTCGTCCACAAATCTGCTCCGAGAGTGAAAAAAAAAACTGCGGATTCTGTCTGCGTCAGAAAACAAACGAGCAACAGGAAATTTGCGTGGAAGAAGAAAGCTAAGGTTTGATGCTTCCGAGAGTTAGGGTTTGGAGGTTCTTTGCACAGTCACTCTCTGGAAAGTTCTCTTCTGGAACCGTTGTTCAGGAACTTAGAAATTCTGAGGATAATGTTCCAATCTATGTTAAAAAGTTAAAAGCCAGTTGCATAACGCAAATTTAACACTAATTATTTAGGTATATATTTACAAAGAAAGTTCGTGAAAAAAATCTAATCTGATTGAAAATCAAGACATTTGAGATCTTTACTTTTGAAAAACTGGTTTATATGTTTTTCTTTTTCAATTCTTAGAAAATTTAAACTTGTGTGTAACTCAATTCAACATTAAATAAAAAAATACGAAGACAAATTGTGAAACAGAAATCTGAAAAATTTGGATCAATGTTCTTATTGTATTTACCAAATTATTAATGTATTTAAAAAAGAAGAAGCTGCATAACCAATTTCAACACCAATATCTTTTATTTAAAATACTCTATGTTCTGTGGCAGTGCAAATGGAGGGTGCGTTATATGATATAATGCATCATCAGGCGCTAGCGGGCATTTTGAAATGTGAAAAATGCTGACATTACTATTTTATTTTATTTAGGCTTCGTGCTGCCGTGCACAACCAGTGACGATTAACTATTTTATTTATTATTTATTTATTATATGTTTTCAATAATTCATCATTATTTATGTCAATGTCAAATTTAAGTTAAATTAATATACATTTTGTGAAAATGAAAAGACACATGTTAATTTGTTTTTTCATATCCATGTTGGTCGATAAGGGAAAAAAGTGAGGTGATTATAAAATGGAGGTAGTTATTTAAAAAAGGTGGGAGATAGTTATCAAGAAAGTTAATAGGAAAAGAAAATAGTTACTAAAAAAAAATTGAAATAGTTAGGCTTAAAAATGAGTTAGTTATTTCTGAAATTGTTTTTAGAATGGCCCATGGACGACCATACAAAGGATTCCAAAAAATCCAACCAATTCTAATTACTCGTCACCGGAATTATTGTGATACCCAGTGGGTACCACGTCTGGTACCCACTGGGTATCCTGGTATTCCACCAGGTATCATGGTATTTTATGGTGTGCAACGGCCTTTGGGCTCGGGCATTCCTGAAATAACAAGCCCTCGGCCTCCTCGAGCCTTGGGGGCCCCTTATTTCAGGAATGCCCCAGCCCTGGGGTTAACTACGCAAAAGAAAATTCATGAAAGCTAAAAATAAGATTGGAATCAAGACGTTTGAGATCTTTGCTTTTGAAAAACTGATTTCAGTGTTTTTTTCTTCCAAATTTTCAAAAATTTAAACTTGTGTGTAACCCAATTCAACATTTAAATTCCCCATATCCGGATCTATCTTGGAGAGAGAGAGAGAGAGAGAGAGAGAGAGAGAGAGAGTGGATGTTCAGTGCTGAATGCATTGTAAGACACAAGTATCCAATCCTCCAACAGTTTAGAATATAATTTTGGTTGGTTAGAGAATTTTCAACATCTCCACAATTGATCAAATTTGTGAGGGCTATGGTTTTGCAGGCAGTGGATCTTGAAGGCTTGGATATGGAGCTTGACCTTACCAATCTTGGAACCATAAACCCTGTATTTGCTGCACTCCTCAGGCGTGTTACAAAGATGCTTGACTAATGTTGTCACTAAGCACAACAATGCTATAAACCCTAAAACCACTTGAAATACACTAATTTGCAATCTCATCTAAAACTTTGTTTCAACATCTGGATTTCAGGAGTAGCAACAAGTTGTGAAACTTCGAGGTAATAATGGCCATGTGTAGTAACAGTACATTGCTCTACCCGATTTGAGGCACATGGGTGTGCAATTGTTGGTTCAATTTGCCTCATTCATGATGTCCCCAAACCTTGAATAGAAGACTTGTTGATTTTTACTCCACCATGCTAAAAGCCAATCTGCCAAGCATCAATTTTGCTAGCACTTTGGCTCTTGCATTTTTAGCACGAGAATTATTTTTTGCAAGCTTAGTTTTGTGCACCCAAAACCCAATTCAATTGTGAACAAAGTTCCAAAAATCCATTAGCATTTCAATAATCTTTGTTGCCAGAACTGCAATTTCAAATGGTGCTTATCAGTCACCGTCTCTCAAATCCTTTCATATGGAGAGATAAGTTGTCTTGCACCTCCATCTGGCTTGTCAATGACCATTGAGACATTGTTCATGTTTGAGAGCTAACTGTCCATGACAAAAGCTCAAAAGCTTTCTGTGCATGGCACACCAGTAGTCCATGTTCACAAGAATCCATAGGATTTACTTCTGATTTTAGTGATCTCTCACTCTTTTGGTGGTAATTGTGTGAATGATCTACAGGCCCATCAGAAGGAGTTTAAAACTCTGGCTGCACTCTGCATCTCCCCTCTCGAACCTGATGCTGATGGTACAAGGAAGCTCATTGCTTTGGCTTCAATTATTTTGCAGAATCAAGAACACTTTTTGACTCTTCTACAAATCCTGCTACCTTGTGTAACCACCAGCTGTTCCCAACCTTCTCACATGAGATGAAACCCTGTGTTGTAGGCAATCCCTGCAGCATTACAGTTCCTGGGACTCCCAAAAACTCCTCATAGTTTACTACATCAAAGCCCCATTTTTATTGCATCATACCCTGATGATGTAAACACGCTGGATTTCCATACAAGAAGAACTTCATGAGGGAAATTGGCAATCAAACCTCTTGAGCTACAGTGCACACACTAGAAAGCTGAAAGCTCCAATCCTGCTGGTGTTAAACCCTAATCACAAAACAGCAAAGGAGGGTTGGAAGGGTTGTTGTTGTTGTTGTTGGAGGGTTTGTTTCTAGTTTCCGGGTCTACGAGGGTCTCTACTTCTTCCCTAGGAGATTGTGACTTCCTTGTATTGGATTCTTTGTTAGAAGAGTGAGTTTTCCTCGATGGGATGGGATCCGCTGCTATGCTCTTGTTCTTGATTAGATTCCTGCAAGCTTTCTTTACTTCGCAAGATTTGCAGCTCTGTGGGAATTTTTGCTGTTCAGATTTGTGGAGTTCAACAATTCATCTCCTTGCTGGTGTGTGCAGCACACAAGCTTTGAAGGTAAGAATATGAAACTGGAGAGGCTTTTCTTCTCTTGCAAACCTGCAACAATAATGGATTTGAAGATAATCCAAGGCACTTGCTAGCTAGGTCATCTTTTACAACTGATTCCTCCTTCTTCACACATGCTCAAACCCTAGAGTTCCTTTGCAGAGTGATGGAAAAGCTGCAGAACTATTTTGCAGCACTGTCTGTGTTAGAAGATGAGGAAGAAGTGGAGGGGAGGCAGGAGGAAAGAGGGAAAGAAGTGGTGGCTGAAAGAAGTTCAGTAAAGAAAACAGGGCATGGATCCAAGAGTGGAAGGGATGATGGCAGTGGTGGAAAGAGACAGAAGGACTCAGGAACAGAGAAGGAGGAAGGAGGTGAGAAAGCTTCAGGCACGTCCCCTTTAAGGATGCCTCTTGTGTGGATTGATCTAGAAATGACTGGACTGGATCTGGAGAAGGACAGAGTGCTGGAGATTGCATGTATTGTAACAGACGGGAGACTAGGAAATATCATTGAGGGGCCAGACTTGATCATCAAGCAGGCAGAGGTGGTCCTGGCAGGCATGGGAGAATGGTGCCAAGAACATCACACTGCCAGTGGTCTGGTGGAGGGCGTGCGGAAAAGCACGCTGACAGAAAGTGAAGCTGAGCAGCAGGTTCTGGAGTTTGTGCAGAAGCACACTGGCCATGCGCAACCCTTGTTAGCAGGGAACTCTGTATACATGGACCTTATGTTTTTGAGGAAGTACATGCCGACTTTGGCTGCACGGTTCTCTCATGTGCTTGTGGATGTGAGCAGTGTGCGTGCTCTCTGTGTGCGATGGTATCCCAAGGATGCAGAGAGAGCACCTGGAAAGAAACAGCGGCACCGAGCTCTTGATGACATCAAGGAGAGCATAGAGGAACTCAAATATTTGCGGACAGCTATCTTTAGGCAACCTCAGAGATGACACTCATTTTGCTGGACGCAATCTTCCAGCACACTGACAGGTGAGGAGGACCTTCATGATTTTTTGTGGGGTTAATCCTCCCCATTCCTTGCTCTACTGATTGTGCAAGATTCAGGTGGCAGAAGTCAAAAAGGATTTCTGGAGCTTCTAAAGCATGATGATACAGTGGATTCAGACACACCTAATCAGCAGAAGGTGTGTATAATGTGCATTCTCGCAGATTAGACATGGTTTCTGCCAGATATCTTCTTAGAGGTTTGAGATATTCTGATTTTTGTGAAGAAAGAAGAATGATGTAAGTCTGCCAATCAAGTGGGGATTGAGTGTCTCTCATGCACCTTTGGCCAATGTTTGTGAAGAGCTTTCTAAGTGTGTCAGTGTCCTCAGTGCACAGCTGCCTTAGAGCACTTGAAGCAATATGTATTTCCTTACAGCAAAAGATCATGCTGGTGACTGTATCCATGAATTTCATAAATGGATTGCTAGGAACATTGGTTTTGCTTCAGCCCTCAGTTTAGATATGCCTTCTTGCTCCTCTCTGTTTAAGATTCATGATTTTGGTTCAAAGAAGAAGAAGAAGAAGAATAAGAAGATTGCAACATGGATTTTGATAAATCTTCCCCATGGTGATCCAAAGATTGGAGCTACCACATTTGTTTTCCCCTCACCACCTTCTTTGAATGAAGGTTGGACATTTGGATCTAAGAAGTATGTACTCCAGAGTTTGGTCATTGTCACTTTGGAAAGTCTGAATTGCCTACTGGTTCTCATCTCAAGAACTAATTGTCAGAGTGATAGGAAAGGACTTCATACAACAAGCAGGGATGTTTCTCTATCACGATTGTGCAGGTAAGATTGTAGCATAACTTCAAGGTGACAATCCATGGAATGTGCAATTTGCAAGTCAATTTATGTGCAAGTGCTCACAAATCTTCACTTAAGTTGCTTTATGCTCAGTAAGGCCCTTAGATGAGGGCATAACCAGAATGTGGGCAACACCTTGGCTGCTGCCTCGGGTGGTACCCTTATTCTAGTAATGCCCTCAACCTTGGGCCTCACCTACCACATAAGTCATCACTTAGGAGTCTACAGTTTACATCTTGGCAAAAATTTTGAACCCATTTCATTTGGTCCAAACAGAAGAAGGGTGTTTGCACCACATTGAGGTGCAAGGTGGGACTTGAATTTGGTTTTACTAATGACCTTCAACAACTCTATAATAGTTGGTGTTTTCAGAACTTTTGTGCCCATTATGAGACTCAAGGCTTATATGTTGTTTATGTTTCAGACATCTAGATTCTAACTTGCCGGCTAGTTCATAAGAGTGGCAAAACATACCGAGTTTTTGTTGTCATTTCAGAGCCAACACATTGGTAGCCAATGACATATATCACCAAAAAAACTTAAAAACCCCTAAAGAAATATTCACATTCAACTTACCTCTGTCCCAAGGCTTTGGAAACCTTGAAGGAACCATAGACTAAATTGCTCCACCAAATTTTGGGTGTAAGTACATCAACTACCCAAATTGTAAGGAGCTTGTTTCCATTCTCAATTGCAAGGCAAACTATTTACCAACACTATGGTATAAAAGTAAACACTAATGGAATTAAATGTAAGTTTCTTTTTATGGAAATGTTGAAATAACATATTTATACATAATAATTCCATTAACAAATAGATTCACATGTTTGTTAGGAGTGTTGGTTTAGCTACTCGATTAATTTTAATTATGTTAGTGCTAAGTTGAGTTTGTATAATGAATTGTGTTTTAGCTTGAAATTGGTTCATGTGTGAATGGGGTTCAAGTTATTTAATGGTTGAGATATAATTCAAAGTTGTGAGTTCTCAAATCACTTTTTATGAAAATTTTAAACATACAATGTTTTTTTTTTTTGGGTTATTTAAAAAAAATTATGCAATTCTTTTTGCACATGATTTTGTGTTGTTTTTCATTTTATGTGTTTAAGCTTGGATTCTTGTTTGTTTGCAAGTGAAACATATTTTGATTTGGAAATGATACATCATTAAGGTTGTTTTTGTCATTTGTGATGCGTGTTTGTAAACATTGATAGTTGTAAGCATCAACATAACGCACAACACCCCATGCAAATATTGCAACAACCAAAAAAATAATTACAATCCAATTAAAATGTTGGATAAAACCATTAAGTAATATGTGTCTCCCATCCACAAATTTTACCTCTCATAAAACATGAAGCAAAGGTTATTGAAAACTTAAACACACATAGATCATGAGGCATAGGAGGGGTAGGCTTCTTAGAAATACTCCTAGGCTCAAAAAAGAGATCTTGCACTTATGAGTAGGCATAATTTCCCTCACACCTAAGGGGTAGGCATAATATCCTTCCTGGGGATATTCCTAAATATAAGATACTTTCCAAATACATTATGGAATTTCTTAGAGTGTTTAATGTGGAAGGTAAGGCCCTTAGAGTAGGGTGTTCTTGAAGTAAATGCCCTTGGCTCTAGCTTGACCAAGGGGCATTTACTTTCCTAATGCCTGGCTCCAAGGACATTGTCCAAAGTAAAAAACTTACAACAGATTTATTTATTTATTCCCAATTTTTTCTTGGGATACCTCATGATTATCATGGGAAAAAAGGAGAAGAGGGTGGATGTTTCAAAAGACAAAATGCTACTAGGAACTAATGTTTTGCTTTCCAAAACACTTCGTTTTGCAGATGAAAAATTCTACTCTCTAAGGTTACCTCTCCAAACAAACTAAAAAGTTTCTTGTATAGGAAGACAAAAAAAAGTTATCTAAAAACATCAATCAAAATGTTCATATTATATCACCCCATTCATGAATACTCTAACAACACCACAAAATTGATCATGTTGAATTCACCATGTCCAACAAATGGGTGCATCAAATGTTTTAGTCCAAGACATTGGGATTGAACTAAATTTGTTATTGTACTAGTCTTCAAGGCATCTTTCAATTGCAACCCATACCATTCATCCTAGGCACCTTAAAATGTACTTCACAACAAATTCCCGGGTAGAAGGTAAACTTTGCAGGCCCTTGACAAATAGATCTCATTGTCTTCCTACACATATGTCAAAACTGATGGTGAGGGGCTTGTTGCCACAATTACCATGGTTGCCTTATAAAATCTTCCATTGTTTGAGAGTTTGCCATTTGTGTACCCACCCACAAGAGTTTCCATCTTTAAATAGAAATTGCAAATGTATTCTTGGTTTTTAATTCTGCCTTGATGCCTTCTATTTATGGAGTGTTAATTATGTTGTCCAGTGCAAAAGAAAAATAATTTGAACCATACTTTCAAATTTTTACTTACAAAACTTGAAGTAGATATAGACATAGAGAAAGCACCAGCAAAATGTGAATTAATATGTCAAATCATAATCTATGTGTCACAATTAATGTCACATATTTTGCATTACAATGGATGAAATCACAAAGTTCATCTCACACATGTTACAAAAGTATGGAATGGAGAATGAGCCCAAAGTTCACACCACAAGCCCCTAAATACATGAAGGAAGGATCAATGAATCATCCATTCCTTTCCTCTAATCTATTACATATTATCATTCATTGATTTCAGGCCAATAATATATTTTGCCACCTACTAGTCATCCAGAACATTCGTCCATGGATTGGACGAACCTTTAGATTATTTGGCATTTTTTTCCCCAAACTTTATTGGTCTATCCCAAGTGAGATCAAAAGAATTGACTTTTATTTATGCTTAACTTGAATTAATTAACCAACCATATATGAGTTAAAAGTAAGTCCTCAGTGAAAAAAATCCTTAATATGTGTAAATGCTTACTCTGTGGATATGGAAACTTCTAAAGATGCTCTGTCTTGGTCCTTGTGCAATGAGCATAAGATTCTAACGACTAGTATGTTAGCTACATAGATCCTTGGCATACCAAACAATCTAATTGAAAAAGGAGAGAATTTTATTTGTTGTAGATATTGTGACAACACTTTGGAAATGTCAGTTGGAAACATGTCACTTGGACCCATTGATTTTCATTCACAAGAATTAGCTAAATGATCCACACATTGCATCTTAAAGGCAAAGTGATATGACAAGTATTTGTGAGGTTGAAGCATCTATGACAAGGAGCTTGACGCTGAATTCTAGAATGATGTTGAACATGAACATTGAAGAATACACTGATGTAATTCACAAAGTCTTCCTGTAAATAACCTTGTTGATCAATAATATTATAGTAGCCCTTCACATCATTAATGTGAAGTTAATCATCTTTAGAAATGTGGTGTCCATTATAAAGAATTAGATTTGATATTCTAGTGTGATGCTGAATAACAATTGTAATTTATTGGGAAGTTGATTAGTGAAGTTAATGTACATGAATGTTTTTTCAAAATACATGGTTGGTTAACTAGTGTAGTGATTTCTTGTTGGAACTTGAGCTCATATATTGTTCATTTTTGTTGCAGGTTTGTCACAAGTTGGATCCACCTCCTTGAATTCTTATTCCCAGACCCATGTCTTTTTGTGCTTGTTTTCTGCAGTTGATAGCCTAAAAATGAAGGTGCCTTAGTTTTGATTCTGTAACAGACTGTTCTAAGTACATTAACCCCTAAAGAGTGTGGATTTACACTGAAAAGCAAAGCAGCCCATATTCAGCCGTCTAATGTTTAGGGGTTAATAGATGTTTGTTATGTCAGCAACATACTAATCTCACTTTAGCAATTCTTAAAGATCTCCTCCAGTTGCTTTTGTTATTCATGCATGAAAATTATGTTATGTTATTCAAACCAAGTGTAGAATATGGAGTATGTCTTCACATATTCAAAGAGAAAGAACCAACAAAGTGGGTGAGGGACAGGGTATGTTGAGAAAAACTAGGCCTTATAACCTTTCTGATAAGCTGATTAGATCGTCACCTTGAACACAACTTGATTTGCCGTACTTCAAAAGACTGGTTACCACAGGTTCTTTGAAAAACATAATGGTGCTAAAGCACTGCCACCACAGGTTCTTTCAAATGATTCATTTGATCATAGTTGGACTTGATTGTTCTTTATTTGCATAAATAACCACCCAACATCTGTGTTATACTTGCATATCAGGTGCAGCCTGGGGATATGATACTGGTATGAATACTGATATGGAAGAACATACCAGCCGGTTATGATCTGAGGCAATATGGGCTTTATACCAGTATCAGTCTGGTATGGCAGCTGAGGTAATACCAAGTACATACCTACCTTATAGTACTGTCAACAGCAGGTTTATACCTTTTGTATACCAGGCAAAAATCAGCCTTGGACCTAGCATTTTTTTGGGGGCCAAATACTCGGTGACAAAAAAAAATTCAATGTGATTCATACAAAAGTTCTTTGTGAAAAAATTGCACCAAAGTTGCCAGATTTGAGGATTTGTTTTTTGAAATTGTCATATTTTGACAAATAGGTTCCAGTAGGTTGCCAAAATATAGTAGGATTCTTAATTTGTTTTACTTTCCTCTCAGATGTGTAGCCAATTTTGGCTAATTTGTCTTGGGCACGATTGCCAATTTGGCACAAAGTTGAAAACAAAAAACCTAACACTAATACTAGGCTGATATGAAAGTTTAACAAAGTGGGCCAACGTGAATCAGCACCCACCAGTGCACCAGTTGGCTGTTTTGTCCATGGGATGGGCTTCAATTTTTTCAATCAGTCAACTTTTTTTTGGGTTTTGACCTATGAGTTTTTTTTGGGGCCGCTTTTTTTTTGAACCCTGACCTCCATATTACCTTTTGACCAAGCTACCTTACTGATCTAGCTATTTTATTGACCTAGTTACCCTACCTACCAACCAATAACTAAGCCCCCCCCTTACCTACCTACTCTTTATCTTTTCCTTGGCTTAACTTTTACTCTTTAGGCAAAAGCTTTTATCTTTTTTTGGTTAAACCTTTTTTCTTGGTGAAACTTATATTTTTTCATTACTAAACTTGTATTTCTTGGTCAAATTGTCATCTTTTGGCAAAACTTTTATATTTTAAAATTAAATCTTTATTTTTTGGCCAAACCAATATTTTTTCTTGGCTAAACTTCTATCTTATGTCAAAACCTCTTTACTTTTTGACAACACCTCTCCCTCTTGACAAAACCAATATTTTTTCTTAGTTAAAATTTTACTTGTCACGAAAATCTCTTTCTTTATTGTTTAAACCACTATCTCTCAACAATTTACTTACCTTTTCCTAATTACACCCTTATCTCTTGACAAAACTAGTATTTTTTGGGGCTAAACTTCCACCTTTTAACAATACCTCTCTACTTTCTACCTAAACCTTTATCTTTTGACCAAACCAATATCTTTTTTTACCTAAACTTCTATCTTTTGCCAAAACTTCTATTCTTTTTAACTAAACCTTCATATCTTGATTAGATTTTTACATGTCACAAAAACCTTTTTATTTATTGTTTAAACCATTATTTCTTAACAAAACTTTTACCTTTTCCTAATTAAGCCCTTATTTTTTGGCAAAACTAATATATTTTCTTGGTTAAACTTTCATTTGTTGGCAAAATCGAGTTTTAGTTCCTAGTTAAACCCTTATTTTTTGATTGAACCAATATCTTTTCTTGGCTAAATTTTTACTTTTCATCAAAATTTCATTACTTATTAGCTAAATATTACCCCTTAACAAAACCTTTACCTTTTTGTAACTAAATCCTTATCTTTCAACAAAACTAATATATTTTCTTGATTAAACTTCCACCTTTTGGCAAAAACTTTTTATTTTTTAGCTAAACCTAAATACTTCTTGGCCAAACCAATATTTTTTCTTGGATAAACTTTGATTTGTCCCAAAAGCCTTTTTATTTATTAGTTAAACCATTACCTCTTGACAAAACCTTTACTTAAAAAAAACTAAACCCTTAGTTTTTAGCAAAACTAATATTTTTACTTGGTTAAACTTTCACCTTATAGCAAAACTTTTCTACTTTTTGGCTAAACCTTTACTTCTTGGCCAAACCGGTATTCATTTTAGGTTAAATTTTTTCCTTTCACCAAAACCTTTTTACCTATTGACTAAATCACTACATTTCAACAAAACATTTACCTTTCCTTAGTTAAACCCCTATCCCTCAACAAAACTAATATCTTTTCTTGGCTAAACTATACCTATTGACCTATATATTTAAAATTTGTCACTTTCATTCCCACCTACTTATTTGCCCACCCATCTATTTACCTATCTGTTTGCCCTTCCACCTTCCTACCTATTAGCCTTTTATGTAGGTACATACCAAACCCCACCTACATGGTTGGATCTACCTATTTTGTTAGCACTCCAACAAACCTTGCAATTGCCAAAACTAATGAGAAAAAAAATAAAAATGAAAGATATTGCATGGAGCTTGGATTTCTTCATTCAAACAAAAATCTAGGAGCACAATTCCACTATTTATCAACATTCGTATAAGGGTATTGCAGATATGCATTAATTTAAAACATTATGTTTTATAGTTTTGGGAAGATATTATACACATTTTTGAAAGACCAGCCTAAATGAAATACCTCCATATGGTATTGCATGAAGTGATCACAAAATGTTTTCCATTCTAATGGGGGGGGGGTGTTGCACACCCAACATAAATGTTCAAGGAATACAGGACCGTGCCTTAATTTTAGCATCTGAAAATAACCTGAACAACTTCATCCCCCAACTAAAACTAGTGCACTGGCGAGTGCTACGTCATAGGGGCCAACAAAGTGCACAAGTAATGTGTTAGAACCCGGTCTATAAATAGCTATTACACATTTGAACTAATAGTTTTTCAAAGACAACTATGAAACAAAACCATCAAATCCAGCAATCCCATTGGCCTGAAAAAAATAATCTTCAGGTCTACACACACAACCCTATCCTGCCTAACATTGAAAATAACAGTCCCTTCCAAGGTCCTACCATTTCCATCGATTCTCTAACATTCTCACAAACCTACCAAACCCTATTACACATTTAACTATTAATTCACTCAAGACAACAAAAATAAAATAAAATTCAGATCACCAAATCCAGCAATTTCATTGGCCATCCCATCTTTTCTGCATACCTGAACACAACCTATTCAACACCCTCTGTGTTAGTACACATATACTATAACCCTTGTCTGTATACAGACCAGGGTTAACATAGGTACCCAATACCAGTACCTGCCAGGAATGGAGTATGGACCAAAAACATAGAAAATTAATAAAAACCCCATACAGAGACCAGTCTGGTAAACCTATTCAAAATTCAATAATATCAGTCCAACACTGCTCCTCCCTGGCCAGTCCCGACCACACCAAACAAGTCCTTAACTATAAATGCAAGGCATGTGATGGGTGATGTAAGGCCAGCATGCTTGCTTTACTCACTTCCTCATGTTTGAATATACTAAGTGATCATATGTGAATAGTTTGCTCCTAGAAAAGCCCCATCCCACCGACCACATGACATCACACCATTTCGAGTTCTTGTCTATAAACGCAACTCATGTGATGGTGACGTAGGCATAACTTGCCGCCTACAATTCGTCTTCCTTATATTCAATTATGTGTATGAGAATGTAGACTAGATAAGTTAGGTCATAAAGCACCTAGAAACCCACATTCACACACCACACCAAAAAGGCATTACTATAAATGCAAGGCATGTGATGATTTATGTAGGGCCATGTAGGGTTAAGGTGCATGGTACTTGTATTTGCCTTTGATACCTATGTGACACGTGTTCAATGTACTTAGTACTGAGTGTCTTATGTCTTTATCCAAGCTTTATTTTTGTTTTTTGGAATTATGTGGGGGGATTTTGGGGGGGGGGACGGGACGGGGGGAGAATATGTGTGTACAATTAGTGCACTTACCTTTACAAATGGTCCTTGGGAACCTCGTGTCATTCTTATTCCCCACTGACATTCATAAATGAGAAAAAGAATGGATGGGGGAAAAGAGAGATGGGACCAGGGGAATTGGGGTTTTCTGGATGAAAGTGTACATCCTCATGTCCACAAAATAGGGATGGCTTTGGGGCTGAAATCTTGCACATCTTGTAATTTTGCTTGTACTAGGAAGGGTGGAGAATTAGGGTTGTGAAAGTAGTGACGACCCAGAGGTGAAAGGTTAGCAGATTTTCGAACGCTTTTGTATGATGATGTATTCGAAGAGATGAATGTAAAATATCCAGGTTGAACTGCAAGTTTCCAACTCTTCAGAATGAGATGAGAGAAGTGGACCTGATGTGGGGTATTGTTTTGTAATGGAATCCATGGGGCTCAAGGGCCAAGCCCGTATGATCCTTAAATCAAATGGAATTTGGACTTTAAGGAATTCTCCAAGAATCTTGGAAAAATCCCAAAATTCTTAAATGATCTTTAGTTTACTTCTGTATGTTGCTAGTCATTTGCTCTCGAAGAAATTTAAATTACCCTTGGCAATATCAAGGGCTCGCTTTTGCTGCTCACCAAGGGGTTCTAAATGATCAGTTTTTCACCTTCCGGCTTCCAATCAAGAATTATTGTTCATCTCCACACCAAATTCTTGTTAGTTTGCATGGTGTTATGACTAACTAGTAGCCATATTTTGTTGAAAACCAACACATTTGCACCATGACTGTCCCTTCAAGTGCTGATCTAGTAGCCCTGAAGAGTAAATGTATAACCCTGAAAAGACAATGTCAAAAGCTCTTGCTGATGAGACATTATTACCTATCCCATGGCAGTCAAGAGCATGCAAATGACCCAAGAAAATGAAGACTTGATTAAAATAAAAATGAACATTCAGATAAGTTTGTAACCTCTTCTTGATAATTTCATGTAAAATGTGAAATGCACAAATCAATCTACATGAGAGATGACAGTTAATGGGTTTGGAAATGCAAAAAGGATGGCTGTAGATGGAAACAATGATTAATTACAATTCTTACCCGATCGTGAGGTTGTGCACATCATGCATCTCAACCATTTGTGCCAAAATCATAATTATAATGGTGCATTCACATTTGACATTAAGTTAGTGTTAAATGAAATTCTAGGTGGCATCTTAGGTGGCACCCAATGTTAAATGCATGATAGCTTAATGTGTAGCAAATGTTAGCTTAACATAAAATGTTCATGATAAGTAGGTGTAAGTCCTATATGACTAGCATGGTGTTAGGGAACTCAACACTAGAGTCCCTAACACCAAGTGTGAATGCACCTTAAATAGAAATGTAATTTGAAACCAATTTGGATAGTTGTTTTGCATACTCAAGATTCCTTGCAAACAGGGATACCCTCTTCAATTATTAGATACCCACTTGCTTGTAAACAGAACTGAACACTATTCAACCTACATTTCAAAACATAAAATCTTAAATGTACTTTCTGATATTGAAGTTGACAAATGTAAAGTTTTGATGGAGAACGTTTGTAAAAGTCTGTGGTTTCATCCATTACACCCTCATCGATACTTAGATGAACAATAACAACTAACCTCATATTTTCCCCTTCGTTATGAACTCATGCCATACCAAGCACCCCATGCAACCTTTTTTTTTCCTACAATTATAACTGGTTACTAATGTGGCTACACAACTAAGGCCTCAAATAGCATAGATGACTAAATATGTGTGTGGGGTGGAGCTGACTTGATGAATTATTTATTTTAATGAGTGGCTGGGATGGCGAGATGTCATCCAACCATATCTATGGAGTGGCTATAATCAAATTAACAAATGTCTACATAGTGGCTGTAATTAGAATACTTGTGATTGAAAATAGTGACGACATGTGTGTTGTCAAGGGATGATGTTTCGCTACTTTGCTAAGAGCCCAAATGGGTTATGTTCATAAGAACTAATCAGCTTAGAAGCATTGAAATTTGAGAAAAGCTTGCAAATACAATTTCAATCCAAAGACAAATCAACAACATTAGATTATGTGAAGTTTTGGAATTTAGTGAATTGAAGTTGGATACACTTGCAAAATCAACATTAATAATGATCATTGGACACTCAAATTGTATCTCAAGTAGCTTGAATGGGATTTTAACCCCAACCCCCATAAGAAACCATTGTAGGTCAAACCATTCCTACACCCACGACAAATTAGAAAATAAACTTTACAATATTCATCATTTGAATTTGCCATGTGGCATGGACAACAAGATATTCCATGAGAATACCATGGATAGAACTAGAACCTCAATGAAGACCATTTGCAAAAATAAAATAAATTCGAGACTCTAAATGTCATGTCCTTGATTGTGTTGAAATCCATTTGCAGAAAACCAATTTGAGATTAATTCACCATTTCAAGACCATGTGGCATGGAATTGTAAATAAACAATTAGCTTGAAAGACAATAGAACCCCAAAAAAAGGGAGTTGTCACTTGACCTAAAGCCACTTTTGCTTTTAAATCTTATAAGTTGTGTACATCAACAATAAACTTATGATAAAGTAGTATCATTCATTGAACACTTTCTTTGTTTCATTCATTCAATCTTGAAACCATCCCAAAAGTTCAAATGATACACACCTCTTGAAAAAACTAATTCATTGGAGTGTGGAAAATGAACAACCAATGCAAGACAAAAAAAAGGCAAACAAAAACAAACTCACCGAGTGATTCAAATAAAACTAAGCCAATTTATATATGAGTACTAGTGATTCATGAGTAATAACATCAAAATTGTAACACCCAAAACATCCAATTTTGGTTTAACACCCAATTGTGTATTTTGCAAAGCTTTAAGAACATTAATGTTGTCATTTATACATCTACACAATAATAAACTTTGCTAATCCACTTGGCCAGCAATGGTTTGTTCATATGCAAAATTCTCCACAATAAAAAAATGTCGATTGTGAAATCTAGTGCACAGATCCAGATGTGTGTTAAGTCATTTCTTTAATTTGTTTTTCATGAAACTTAAAATGTTGAATGTACATTCATCTTCAATAAAACCAAACATTTGGACAACATTAATCTTGGCCAACTTTGTATTCTAAGAGCTTATGGTTGAGGATGGAAGATGTAAACATTTCGCACCAAAGTCATGATGTTGCGATTCTAACTTTGGGTTCACGACCAAGGCAAGGGCTTACAAAGGTGCGAAAGGAGAGTGAATCCCACAAATCACATTTCATGTTCCCAAGAGTGTATGTCGCAACCCCATTTTGGCCAAGTGTGGGGGTGAAGCCCAACACTTGGAAAAGTTGGAGGTTTGGAGTCCTCTGGGACTCCCGAATGTTCAGAGCTCAACAATAAGGCCCAAAACACCTCGCATTGGGGTGTTCTTGGTGTCATTGAAAAGGTCTTAAAATTTAGATATCGAAAATGGCCTCGCATTGGCAATTAGGACATCTGCAGCCCAAGTTATGGGCAAAAGAAGGGCCGGGAATCAAACTGGCAGTTTGACTCCCGACCACTAAAAGTTGGGAATCGACCTCTTTCCGACGTCGCCTTGAAGAGTGCGACACGGTGTTGGAAGCTCTGGACGAGAGCTACAACATTGATTCAAGACTTGTCTCGATCCAAGTTTGGGGCGAGGAGTTATGGCCGTTCAAAGTTCCGGGAGTCCAGCCGGGACACTTTCGGGACTCCATTTCGGGAGTCCCAACAAAATGTGCCATTCGGATGTAGCCTCCGCGACCAGCCGCAGAGAATACTATATGGGGGAAGG
>Ga0116227_10005828_pt1 | contig 25495 bp, 18 predicted proteins | sample S1TSphgellanicum_FD_89693 | JGI IMG/M metagenome (GOLD analysis project Ga0116227, IMG submission 89693) | Host-associated microbial communities from peat moss isolated from Minnesota, USA - S1T2_Fb - Sphagnum magellanicum MG | ecosystem: Host-associated > Plants > Peat moss > Unclassified... | reverse complement strand
CGCATAGCTAATATTTTCAATTTTTTGATAACTCAGTAAATACTTACTGCTCATAAAGCGCTCTAAAAAATTAAAGAATACACTGGGGTTCCGTAATTTGCAGTGTTCTAAAAAAACATGTAAGGTTTCTTGTGTTACTTCGCTTAACCTGTTGTAAAAAAGATTGACCTGAATTAAATTATGCGCTATCAATAAGTGGTCAAGTAAGAGCTCCAGTCCTATGTGTGCTAAAAAAGAAGGCCTTATCGGTGTGTTTTTAACTACTGGAATAATAAGGAGCTTAAGCTCGTTTGTTTTTTCTAAAAAGAAGTTAGAAGAATGAAAAAGAAGATCCACTTTTAAATGTCTTTTCCAGCCATGTAATAAGCCTTCCTCGCCTGGATTCCCCAAAAATAAAAATTCATTTTTTTGAGGGTAGAGGTTTGACTCTTTTGAGGCATTTTTAATTAAATCAGGGAGAACTGTTCCCATCACTATATTGGAATCGGTGTTAAATCGGTCGAAATAATAATGAGATAAAAAGTTCATATTGCAAGGTAATATTTAAATTCTTAGTGTAAAATATGGATCAAAGAATTAAATGTTTTATTTTGATCATAAGTGTTTTGAATATCGTAAAAATGGCTTTTAATTAGGCTTAATCTCCATAAACTAAATTTTGTTGTAAACTGTGCTAAAATTTTATCTTTGCAGGCACAATAATTAATGTGTTTGTACAATGACGAATTTTGTTGAAGAGTTAAGATGGCGTGGCATGTTGCATGACATTATGCCAAATACTGAAGAAAAGTTAAATGAAGGAATGACCGCTGGTTATATCGGTTTTGACCCTACTGCAGATTCGTTGCATGTTGGACATTTAACTCAGATTATGACGCTTATTCATTTTCAAAATGCCGGTCATAAACCATTTGCATTGGTGGGTGGAGCAACAGGTATGGTAGGCGACCCATCTGGTAAGTCAGATGAACGGAACCTTCAAACACCAGAAATGGTTGAGCACAATCTTGCAGGAATGAAACGTCAGCTGGCTAAATTTTTAAAATTTGAAGATGCCGGAAATGGAGCAGTAATGGTCAATAATGCCGATTGGTTTAAAAACATGAACTTTTTAGATTTTATCCGCGATGTTGGCAAACACATTACGGTGAATTACATGATGGCAAAAGACAGTGTTAAAAAACGTTTGGAAGGCGATACCGGAATGTCGTTTACCGAATTTTGCTATCAGTTGGTTCAAGGCTTTGATTTTTACCATCTATGGAAAAACCATAATTGTATGGTTCAAATGGGCGGGTCAGATCAATGGGGCAATATTGTAACCGGCACAGAATTAATCAGAAGAAAAGACGGCGGAACAGCTTATGCCATTACTACCCAGTTAATAAAAAAAGCAGATGGAACTAAGTTTGGTAAAACCGAAAGTGGCGCCATTTGGTTAGATGCTGAAAAAACCTCCCCATATAAATTTTATCAGTTCTGGTTAAATGCATCAGATGATGATGTAAAAAAATGGATCAGAATTTTTACATTAAAAACCAAAGCAGAAATAGAGGCCTTGGAAAAGGAACATGACGCAGCCCCGCATTTAAGGGTATTGCAAAAAGCATTGGCAGAAGACATTACAATTAAAACACACTCTGTTGAGGCTTTAGAGACGGCAATTAAAACTTCAGAGTTTTTGTTTGGCAATGGTACTTTAGCATTTTTACAAAGCTTATCTGCACAGCAGGTTTTAGAAATGTTTGAAGGTATTCCTCAATTTAAAATTTCTAAAAAGGAATTAAGTGAAGGTGTTGATGCGGCAGCTTTATTGGCAGAGAAAACTTCTGTTTTCCCATCAAAAGGAGAAACTAAAAAATTAATTCAAGGAGGTGGAGTTTCTGTAAATAAAGAAAAAGTTGCCGATCAAACACAGATTTTTAATGCAGATAATTTAATTAACGATCGGTTTATAGTAGTACAAAAAGGAAAGAAAAATTACTTTTTGTTAATCGCAGAATAAATAATCGTCCATTGGCATTTGAAGCCTCGATTTTATCGGGGCTTTTTATTGCACCAATAAATTGCAGCCTCTAATATCTGCATTGTCAAAGCGGCCCAATACTTCAAAACTTCCATCAGGGTTTATCCTGCCTAAATCTTGTGTGGAAATAAAAGAACAAGAATGAATATTGGCCAAATCAATTACATTAATGCCTCCTGTTTTACCATTAGGGATTAAACTTAAAGGATCATTGGTATCACGTATGTAGATTTGCATCCAATTTGGACAGTAGAAAATGCCTTCACCTAATGAATAAGCCTGAGAAAGCAGTTCTGTCATTCCGTATTCGCTGTGAATAGATTTTACGCCAAAACCCCTGGTTAACTGCTCATGCAGTTCTTCTCTAACCATTTCCTTCCTTTTGCCTTTCATCCCTCCGGTCTCCATCACAATAAGATCTGGAAAATAAAGGTCATAGTGTTCAATAAAATCGAGTAAGGCATACGTTACGCCAATTAAAATTGTTTTTTGTTTCTTCTCTTTCAAAGCAGAAAGCGTATTGAAAAGATCATCATGGTTATATAAAAAGTAACCACTTTGAGGATTTTTACTTTTTTTGATGAGGTCATCAACCATGTAGATTAAAGATGAACCTGTGCGCTCCTGATAAGAGGGGAGAAGGGCCAAAAAACAGTACGACTCTATATTGCCGTAAAACTGATTAAAAGCCTTAAGGTAGCTTTGTTCGTATAATTTTACATCAGTAACATAGTGGCTGCTTTGAATCATGCCTGTAGTGCCCGAACTGCCAAAAGTAACTTCAATAGGCTGTGTGCTGCTTAAAACGGAATGGGTTTTAAAGAAACTGATTGGTAAAAAAGGGATTTGTTCAATCTGCTTTATGTCATTAGGGTTAACCTTTAAATGCTGGATATAGGCTTTATAAACCATGCAGTTTACGGCCTGGTTTCTGAAAACCTCTAAAGCGCGTGTGTTAAACTGCTCTGCATTTTGGATTGAAAAAATATCTAGTTCACTTGAATTCACATCACAAAAATACAAAGCATTATGCTATTTTTTCATCAGTTTTTTTTATAAGCATGGCTTTTCTGAAATGATAACCGCAATAACCGCTAATGCCTGCTGCTAGGCCACTAAGTAAGCCCGTGACCAATAGCAGTGCCCACCAAAGTTTAACGCCTGTCATTACAGCAACCCTGTTCGCTAAAATATTATCATTAGGTAAGCTTTTAAAAAGTGCATATCCAACCCAAAGTAAAAATATAGCAAGAAAGGATTGCCAAAAAGCAATTTTGCCGGTTTTTCCAATAATGCCGCAGGTTGCAAAAGCAACAACAACAATAATCCACCATGGTAAAACCATTTGCAGGAGGAAACAAATTATTAATATAACAATGAAAACCATTTTCTTATTATTTAGATATTTTTAAACGAGAGATTATTTTAGCTGATTTATCGGTTGAAGATTGCATATAAAAAAGATCATAAAGCTGTCCATTTGCCCAGGAATCAACCATGTTGTCATAAAATTTACTGCCTGGGTTGCCAGACTGACCACCAGGGTAAACGCCATGTCCTTTAGGCGTTTTTCCAAGTTCAATCACCATGCGCCATGATGGGCCATTGCTTTCACTTATTGCATTTATGGTGCTTTTAGCACCGCCAATCATTAAAATTTTTGATCCAAAACCAGGGATTTTAGCCAAATGCGGTACATTCGTTTGCTTAACATTAGCCCAGCACCAGTCCTTTTTAATAGGACCAAATCTGCGTTCCAGGCTATCGCAACTGTATTTAAATGCTTCGTTAACTAAATCTGATAGAGTTTCAACCTTGGTTGTTGCTGTATTGTCATACCAACGGGAATTTGGCTCTTTTAAAATCATTTCAATTGTACGGTCTCTTGAAGGGTAGCGCATCGGAATGCCCTTAACTTCAAACTTGTCATTCCAAATATTAAAGGTTAACCTTTTGGTCCAGATTTCAAAAATACTGGCTGCAATTTCATTTGCATCGTAACGCTTATTCCACTTGTTTACATAGCTTAATGCCTCTTTTTGGGTGGCATTAAGTAGATCAGGGTTAACCAGAGGCAATACTGCAGGCAATAGATTTTGTGCCATAATGCTGTAATTGTCAGTCTGCATCAGCCTAATACTATCCAGATTGGCATTCTTCATTACCGCCAATCGGTCGTTTATTCTTTTGCCGCGTTCATAAGGTGAAAACTCCCAGTTGATGTAATATGGATATGTAGGATCTGTAGAAGACTGATTGGCAGAACTTACAAAGCCACGGGGAGGATTTTTAACAGTTGGGTTCTGAGCGGTGGGGATCCAGCCGTGCCAATCATACGCAGGATCTGTTCCATCTAAAATAAATTTGCCCTGATCTTTCCACTTTAACGGAAATTTTCCATTTGGTGTGATTGAAATGTCATTCTCAACACTGGCAAAAACGAAATTTTGTGCAGGAGCCGTATAATAGGTTAATGCCTTACGGTAATCTGCATAATTATGGCCACGGTTTAAGTAGTAAAAGGTCATTAATTCATTCGATTGCTCATGTGCAATCCACCTTAAGGCATCACCAATAGGAACATTGTTTGCGCGTACGTATTTAGGCTTCTGAAAATAAACCACCGGACCGTGATGCGTGTAGTAAACTGTGTCAATTTCATCTTTTTGACCTCTTATTTTTATGGCTTCCAGTCTTTTATTGGTGTTGTTCCACTTATTGTTATACCAATATTCATTATGGGTACTGTCTTTAAATTTAATCTGATAAAAATCTAAAACATCTGCAGCCACATTGGTTACGCCCCAGGCAATTTTCTGATTAAACCCAATAATTATTCCGGGAGCCCCAGGTAAAGAAACGCCATAAGCATTAACGCCTGGTGCATGCAATTGAATTTGATACCAGATAGAAGGTAGGGTTAAGTCTAGGTGTGGGTCATTTGCTAAAATAGGCATGCCCGAGGCTGTTTTTGAGCCTGATAATGCCCAGTTATTGCTGCCTATTCCTTCTATCTTTTCCTTGGTTTTTACATCGCCAGTTAATGCCTTAGTAAAAGATGCAGGAGTTTTTGGAATTGGCAACGGAGAAAAATCCCATTTTGTACCCACAGGAATAATTGGATCCTCGCGGAAAGGGTAATCGGGAAATAAATCTTTGGTTATGTCAGGGCCAAATTTTTTAAGAATATTGGTCATATAAAATTCATCAGAACCCATCGCCAATACAGCCGACATTTGTTTAAGCAACAGGGCACATTTGATAGGCGTCCAATCTTCAGGTTTATAATCCAGAATTTTATATTCTATAGGATAATTAGTACTTGACAAGGTTTTGATATAGGCATTTATGCCTGCCGTATAGGCTAAAATCATTTCCTTGGCTTTAGGGTCAGCCATCATTCCTTTTAAAGAATTTTCTGCTCCATATACCATGCCCATTCTACGCTGATAACGGTCAACCTCTATTGCTTTTGGACCCACTACTTCGCTAATTCTTCCTGCTGCAAAGCGGGTTTGGAAATCCATTTGCCAAAGGCGGTGCATGGCGGTTACATAACCCTGTGCTAAGTAAAGATCGTGGTCATTCTGCGCAAAAATATGGGGAATCATCCGGTCATCAAAAACTATTTCAACCTGGTCTATGGTACCTTTAATTTTTACCTTATGGTTAAACATAAAGTGATTGTTTTCGGCATTTTGCCAAAAACCCATAAATGGATTTAAGAATTTAAGGAGCGGAGGGGTAGTTCCTATTTTTGTATTGAAAAGAAAGGTTAAAAATATAGGAACTAAAATGCAGAAAAGAGCCTTGATTTTATTCATAATGGTTAGCTTAAATCCTTTATCAAAATTAAATGGAATTATAATTTGCAAAATACAACAAACTATGAATCGATCAAAATTATAAATTGATTCGAAATTATTATGCAAACATAATTTGTTAAATTGGAAAAAAGCGTTTAAGTTTATGTTAATTATAATTCTATAACCAAATTATCTAAATTTATGAGAAGAGTTTTTACAAAAACTATGTATGTTTTTCTGCTGATGTGTACAGCCGTTGTTGTGCAGGCACAAAACATAACCGTAAGCGGTACAGTTAAAGATAAACAGACAAAAGAGCCTCTTGTAGGCGTAAGTATCAGGGTTAAAGGCCAAACAGGCGGAACAGCAACAAATTCAGTTGGTGCATTTTTGTTTAGTACAAACGCAAAAGCTCCATTTACTTTAGTTGCAACTTATATCGGCTATGGTTCTGTAGAGCAATTGGTCACAGGAAAAGCAACAGGAATAACAATAGAGTTGGAAACAGTGGCAATGCTGGGTGGTGATGTAGTTGTTTCTGCATCTAGAACACCAGAACGTATTCTAGAATCTCCGGTTTCTATTGAGCGTTTAAGTGCTTCGGCAATTAAAGAAATTTCTACCCCATCTTTTTATGATGCATTAAACAATATGAAAGGTGTGGAAAGCAGCAATCAGAGTTTAACATTCAGATCTATTAATACCCGTGGATTTAACTCAAATGGCAATACCCGCTTTAATCAATTTATTGATGGTATGGATAACCAAGCCCCGGGATTAAATTTTTCAGTAGGCAATATTGTTGGTATAACCGAATTGGACATCGATAATGTTGAATTATTACCGGGTGCATCTTCGGCATTATATGGCGCAGGTGGCATTAATGGTACTTTGTTAATGACATCAAAAGATCCTTTTAAATATCAAGGTGCAAGTTTTCAATATAAAACAGGCTTAAATCACGTAAACGATAGCAATACAGGATCACAGCCTTTTAATCAGTTGGATGTACGCCTTGCAAAATCATGGAATAATAAATTCGGTGTTAAGTTTGCTTTCTCTTTCTTACAGGCTAAAGACTGGTATGCTGATAATTACTCAAATTTTGACCGTACAGCTTATCAGCCTAAATCCGGAACCAGAAGTTCTGACCCAGGATATGACGGTGTAAATGTATATGGTGATGAGGTAAATGCCAATTTACAGTTTGTTGCTAGAAGTGTTCAGGCAAACCCGGCTTTAGCTGCGGCTGTTGCAGGTTTTAATAGTTTAATTGCGGCAAATTTAAATTACACTCAGATTGTAAGTACCGTGAATGGTTCACCTGCCTATGCAGGATTAAGACCAGCTTTGCCGTATCTTGGCGTGGTGTATGGTTTAAATAAAGGGTTAATTTCAAATCAATCCATCTCACGTACCGGTTACAACGAACAAGATTTAGTGGATTATAATACTAAATCATTGAAAACATCAGGTGGTTTATACTACAATTTTACCAATACAATCCAGCTAGTTGCTCAAGCAAATTGGGGTACTGGTACATCAGTTTATACAGGTGCAGATCGTTATTCCTTGCGTAATTTTAACGTAGGGCAATATAAATTGGAATTAAAAGGCGAGGATTTCTTTTTAAGAGGATATACGACTCAAGAACGTTCGGGCGATTCTTATATTTCTTCTATTTTAGGAAGTTATATCAATGAGAAAACAAGTCGTTCTGCAGATTCTTGGTTTCCTACCTATGCTTTAGCTTATGGTACAGCAATTTCTCAGGGGGCAGGCGAGCAAGCTGCACAGGATGCAGCAAGAGCAACAGCTGACGCAACCAGAAATCAACCAGGTTCAGCGGGTTATGAAACTTTAAAAGACAATATTAAAAACACAGCAATCAGCGCAACAAATATTAATGCTGACCCTACAAAAAGTGTTTACGGTGCTAAGTTTGACGATAAAACAAATCTTTATCACTATGAAGGTATGTACAACTTTACCAATGCTTTTAACAAAGTTTTTGAGTTACAGGTTGGCGCTTCATCAAGATTATATCAATTAAGATCTGGAGGTACTATCTTTGACGATTTAAACCGTAAAATCAATATCAATGAATATGGTGCTTTTGCGCAGTTAGGTAAAAAATTTGGAGAGGTATTTAAATTGACCATTGCTGGCCGTTATGATAAAAGCTCTAATTTTGAAGGACGTTTTACGCCAAGAATTACAGGAGTATTTACTGTAGCAAAAGATAATAATATTAGATTATCTTATCAAACTGGCTATCGTAACCCAACCACTCAAAATCAATATATTGACTTGTCAGTTGGAGGCGGTTCACAAAGACTTATTGGAGGTTTGCCAGAAAGTTTAGCTAAATACGGTTTAAATACAGAAGCAACAAAAGGATATACAGAAGCGAGCTATCGGGCATTTCAAGCCTCACAAGCCGCAGGAGCTCCAAATCCAGCACTTTTGCAAAAATATACATTTGATCCAAGAGGGGTTAGGCCAGAAAGCGTACAGGCGTATGAAATTGGATATAAAGGCTTGTTAGGGCCAAAGCTGTTAATAGATGCTTATGCGTACTATAATGAATATAAGGACTTTATTACATCCGTAAATGTTTATCAGGCACCTAATTATACTAAATTCGGTGTGCCTGTTAATGCAGAAGGTAAAGTGACTTCATATGGTGCAGCACTTGGTTTAGATTATTTAATTGGAAAATATAATTTAAGCGGCAACGTGTCTTACAATAAAATAGGTGATTTACCAGCAAACTACATTAATGATTTTAACACCCCTAAACTGCGTTATAATTTAGGATTCGGCAACCGTGAGATTATTAAAAATGTTGGGTTTAACGTGTCTTACCGTTGGCAAGATCAGTTCTATTGGATTTCTTCTTTTTCAGCAGGAAATGTGCCTTCTTACAGTACTGTAGATGCACAGGTGAACTATAAAATACCTTCAGTACAATCTGTTATCAAATTAGGTGGGTCTAACATTTTAAACAAATACTATATTACATCCTATGGTAATCCAGCTTCAGGAGCCATATATTATTTAGCTTTTACGTTTAATCCATAATAGTTTATTCATAATAGTTTATTTCGATAATTTGTAATTAAGCCTGTAGCATACATATGCTACAGGCTTTTTTATGATTTATTGGCCCACCTTTTGTAAAATATTTGTATTATAGTACTTTCTTAAGCTTAAACCGCTCTCAGGTTAAGAGCATTTATATTAAATTTTTGAATTAAGGATGGAAGCGCATAACGATAAATCAGAGGAAGTTGATAACCTAATACATCAGGAACAGGAGATACAGCATTTAAATAACCCGGTAGACATATCTATAAAACCCATAGAAAAACAGTACCTGGGCCAGGTAAAGAAAGTTAAAAAAGAAGGAAATAAGTTCTATTTTTCTGATGGCAATTCACGGGTTGAAATCCGTGTAGTGAGCGACCATATCATCCGTGTACGACTAGCGCCACAAGGTGTGTTTTTAGATGATTTTAGCTATGCTGTACCAGAAGTAGATCAAAAAGTTTCTGTTTTTAAAATGCAGGAACATGATGATTGTTATACCGTATCTACCCATTCAGTGACTTGCAAAATCGTAAAGAGCAATTTTCATATTTCTTTTTTAGATAACGTAACGAACTTAGTTATGGTAGATGAATACAACTCAATGCACTGGGAAGAGAATACCGATTTTGGGGGCTATTATATTTATTCAACTAAAAAATGTAATCCAGAAGAAAATTTTTTCGGCTTAGGAGATAAATCTGGAAATTTTAATTTGCGCGGGCGCAGATTTGAAAACTGGAATACAGATGCCTATTCTTTTGCGTGGAACCAAGATCCGCTATATAGAACCATACCTTTTTATATTGGTGTACATAACCAGGCGGCATATGGCATTTTTTTCGATAACACGTTTAAGTCATATTTCGATTTTGGCGCAGAAGAGATAAATAAAACAAGCTTCTGGGCAGATGGAGGAGAACTTCAGTATTACTATATCCACGGACCGCATATGATGGATGTAGTGAAGCGTTACGCTTCACTTACAGGTACACACCCTATGCCCCCAAAATGGACTTTTGGATATCAGCAATGCCGTTGGAGTTATTATCCTGAAACAAAAGTAAAAGAAATAGCCAAACAGTTCAGAGACCGGAAAATTCCTTGCGATGCCATTTATCTGGACATCGACTATATGGATGGCTACCGTTGTTTTACCTGGAACAAAAAATATTTTCCTGATCCCAAAAGGATGATAAAAGAGCTTGCTGATGATGGCTTTAAAACGGTTGTAATGATTGATCCGGGCATTAAAGTTGATGATGATTATTGGGTCTTTAAAGAAGGTAAAGAGAATAAATATTTCTGTCGCAGAAGTGATGATTACTTTATGGAAGGACACGTATGGCCCGGCCGTTGTCAATTTCCTGATTTTACCAATCCAAAAGTTAGAAAATGGTGGGGCAAACTTTATCAGGAACTTGTTGATATAGGCGTTGCAGGTTTTTGGAACGATATGAATGAACCGGCAGTGTTTGGGTCGGGTACGTTTCCTAATGATGTTAGGCATAACTATGATGGCTATAGGGGCTCGCACCGCAAGGCACATAATGTGTATGGCATGCAGATGGTACGCGCTACTTATGAAGGACTTAAAAAGATCATGCGCAATAAACGGCCCTTTACCATTACAAGAGCAGGCTATTCAGGCATGCAACGCTATGCAAGCGTTTGGACCGGAGATAATATAGCAACATGGGAACATTTAAAAATTGGCAATATACAATGTCAGCGTTTATCTGTTTCTGGAGTGCCATTTTGTGGTACGGATATAGGTGGCTTTAGTGGAGAACCCGACGGGGAACTGTTTTCAAGGTGGATACAGCTTGGTACATTTTCGCCATTTATGCGTGCGCACTCTGCAGGTGATACTGCTGAACGTGAACCTTGGAGCTTTGGTGAGTTTTTTGAAGATATCAACCGCAAATTTATTGAATTGAGGTATAGATTGCTGCCTTATTTATATTCTGTTTTTTGGGAACACCATCGATATGGTTTTCCTATATTAAGGCCGTTAATCATGCTTGAACAGGAGAAAATAAGCAATCATTTCCGTCAAGATGAATTTTGCTATGGCGATAAATTATTAATATGTCCTGTTTTAGAGCAGGGGGCGATATCTAGAAAGGTCTATTTGCCAAAAGGAACCTGGTATAACTTCTGGACTCACGAAGTTTTGGTTGGTGAAAGCGAATATTTAGTAGACGCAAATATTGATAGCATGCCTATTTTTGTCCGTGCAGGATCAGTAATTCCTGAATACCCGGTGATGCAGTATATAGAGGAAAAGGCAATTACCGAAGTTGTACTGAATATTTATCATGCTGAATACGAAGTTAACTCTTTTATGTATGAAGATCATGGTGACACCTTCGCTTACGAACAGGATATTTACCTTGAAAAGAAATTTACAGTTAAGGGAGATGACCATCATTTAAAAATTACACAATCATCCGAAGGGTTGTACACCCCGAATTATGAATTATATGATGTAAATATAATTGGGGTTAAATTTCAAGTCAATAGGGTTATTGTAGATAGTAAAGAAATAAGTGATTTCTTCATTGACGATAAAAGCTGTTTACGGTTCAAATGCAATAAAGTATTTTCAGAAATGCAGCTCATTTAGTCTGTTCATTCAAAAACTCAGCAGCTTATGTTTTTGAGGTTTTTGATATCAAATCATATGCAATGTCATCAAATAAAAAAATGCCTGTAAAAAAAACAGTTTTACCCAAAATTGATCAAAACCAACCTGTATGGGCCTATAGTTTATTTTCTGATTTTGATATAGATTTATTTCTGATTGGAAAACATTTCCGGCTTTACGAAAAAATGGGTGCACATCTTTTAACTGTAGAAAAAGTTCATGGAACTTACTTCTCCGTGTGGGCACCCAATGCCATTAGGGTAAATGTTGTGGGTAACTTTAATGAATGGGATAAACAAGCACATGCTTTAAATAAGCGCTGGGATGGGTCAGGCATATGGGAAGGATTTATTCCCCATGTGGTTAAAGCCGAAATTTATAAATATTTTATAAAAGGCTTTGATGGATCAGAACATGAAAAAGGGGATCCATATGCAACCAGATGGGAACACCCACCCCAAACAGCATCTATAGTTTGGGATACTAATTATAGCTGGGAGGATAAAGATTGGTTAAAAAAACGGCCAAAGCTTAATGCTTTAAATCAGCCTATTTCTGTATACGAACTGCATTTGGGCTCATGGCAACGCGATGCATTGGAGCCGGGGCGTATTTTAAATTATCGTGAAATTGCAATAAATCTAGTTCCCTATATCATCGAAATGGGTTTTACCCATGTAGAACTGATGCCGGTAATGGAATTCCCCTACGCACCAAGCTGGGGTTATCAAATAACAGGTTATTTTGGAGCAAGCTCTCGTTATGGAACACCTCAGGATTTGATGTTCTTAATTGATCAATTGCATAAGGCCAATATTGCTGTCATCTTAGATTGGGTTCCTTCTCATTTCCCAGGAGACCGGCACGGACTTTATGAATTTGATGGGACGCACCTATATGAGCATGCAGATATGCGCAAAGGATTCCATCCTGATTGGAAATCATATATCTTTAATTACGATAGAAACGAAGTCCGCTCTTTTCTGATCAGTAATGCCATGTTCTGGATCGATCAATATCATGCAGATGGCCTTAGGGTAGATGCGGTAGCTTCCATGCTTTATTTTAATTTTTCAAGAACAGGTGAAGATGCCGCTACTAATGAATACGGGGGCAATGAAAACTTAGGAGCTATTCAGTTTCTTAAAGACCTCAATGAAGCCATATACGGAAATTTTAAAGGAGTACATACTATAGCAGAGGAGAGCAGTACTTTTGATGGTGTAACCAGGCCTGTATATGCAGGCGGTTTAGGCTTTGGGATGAAGTGGATGATGGGTTGGATGAATGATACGCTGAAATATTTTAAAGTGGACCCCATTGATCGTAAATATCATCAGCACCAGCTAAGCTTCAGTATGACTTATGCCTTTACTGAAAACTTTATGCTGCCGTTTTCACATGATGAGGTGGTGCATGGCAAATCGCCAATGCTATATAAAATGCCTGGAGATGAATGGCAAAAGTTTGCAAACCTCAGGGCACTTTATGCTTACATGTATACGCATCCTGGTGCTAAACTTTTATTTATGGGAAATGAATTTGCCGATACCAGTGAATGGAATTTTGCAAAATCTTTAAATTGGCATCTATTGCAACATGCACCGCATAAAGGCATGCAGGAAACTGTAAAGGCCCTGAATTTTTTGTACAGACAAGAACCTGCCTTATATCATTTTAATTTTACTTATGAAGGATTTGAGTGGATCGATGCTGATAACAGTGATGAGTCTGTATTTGTGTACATGCGTAAAGGAGCGAAACCAAAAGATACACTGGTTGTTGCGTTGAACCTTACACCCATTAGCCGTAAAAATTATAAAATTGGTGTTCCTTTTAAAAGTAAATGGAAAGAGATTTTTAATACAGATTCAGAAAAATTTTATGGTACGGGAATATTGAACAAAGATGATATTATTGCTGAGCAGGAAAACTATAATAACCAAAATTTTAGCATTCAGATTACACTGCCTCCGCTTGCTGTCGTAATTTTAAAAAGTAAATAACCAGAATCAGTTGACTTAAAAATGTAGTAATTTAATATTATATTCCATATTTGTATCTATAAGCATAATCAGTATGTAGTGGTTGATATGTGTTGTAGTAGGTAAAAAAATACAAAATTGTCTGTTTTCTACTTTATAATTCAAAAAATGAAGTATATTGTGGGGTAAATCCTATACAATTAACATATGCCTCCAAAAAATAAATTAAATTTCCGTGCCAGAAAATTGCGGAAATTTTTCGGCCTTTTAGGTCCGGGGTTGACAACAGGCGCAGCAGATGATGATCCTTCAGGTATCGCAACATATTCACAAACAGGTGCCCAATTTGGGTATGGACAATTGTGGACAGCGTTGTATATGTTGCCTTTTATGACTGCTGTACAGGAGGCATGTGCAAGAATAGGTTTAGTGACCGGTAAAGGCATTGCAGCTGTGGTTAAGGCGCATTATAGCCGTAAAGTGCTTTACGCTGTAGTAGGATTGGTTGTTGTAGCGAATACAATTAATATTGGAGCCGATATAGGAGCAATGGCCGCTGCAGCTCAATTGTTAATTCCAGCACCATTTATAATTTTAACATTGCTTTTTACTGCAGCCATGTTGCTTTTAGAGATTTTTACTAACTATCAGGTGTATTCAAAAATATTGAAATGGCTTGCATTGGCATTATTAGCTTATCCAATAACAGCTTTTATTGTTGATCAGCCCTGGCTTACTGTAATTAAGGCCACATTCATACCGCACTTTGAATTTACTTTTGAGTTTCTATTTATTATAACGGGTGTATTTGGTACAACAATTACCCCTTACATGTTTTTTTGGCAAGCTTCTCAGGAGGTTGAAGAAGAAAAAGCAAAAGGATTAATCAGAGATGGAAAACCCCGTATTGGGTGGCCTCATATACATGCCATGCGCAAGGATAACAATATTGGTATGGTTATTTCTGAATTTACAACCTGGTGTATTCTTTTGGTAGGGGGCACTGTTTTGCATAAAAGCGGAATAACGGATGTTAAGAATGCAGCTGATGCGGCAAAAGCACTGGAACCTTTGGTCCATTCGTTCCCCCATGCAGGGTATCTTGCAAAATTAATTTTTGCAATAGGCATTATCGGGCTGGGCTTATTGGCTGTCCCTGTGTTATCTGGCTCAGCGGCATATGCGGTTGCAGAGGCTTTTGACTGGAATGCGAGCCTCAACCTTAAGCTTAAAAAAGCCCACGGGTTTTATGGCGTAATCACAATTGCAACACTGATCGGACTAACTATAAATTTTATTGGAATTGATCCGGTAAAGGCATTGGTTTATACAGCAGTTATTAATGGAGTAGCAGCAGTACCATTGTTGTTTTTGATTGTTAAAATAGCAGCAAGTGACCAGATTATGGGTGAGTATAAAAGTGGCTGGCTATCCAAGACTTTACTGTGGTTAACGTTTATAATTATGGGTGCTTCAGCAGTCGCTTTGTTTTTCACAATTTAAAACCAGCTCGATAATAGCGGCCTTGGTGAAATAGAAATACAATATATATACACGTTGTACTGATTAATACCATCTAAAAATTACAAATCTATAAATCATGGAATTCAATGATCTAAATATTAATCGTGAAAAAACTGATTTTCAGTATATCCCATCAGATGATGATTTAGATAAGCTTATTGCCCAAAAAAGCTTTAGCTCCTTGAATCTATTAAAAGCTGAATATAAAAGGCAATTGATTATTTTACCGTCTATAGCAGCTTTATTCTTTCTAACAACGTTGATCAGTACGACGGCTGAGCATACCATATTAGTATGGATTTCAATATTTATGCTTTTACTGCTTGCACTAATTTATTATCGCAATTATATTTTAGTTTTGAGTATAATGAAACCTCACAACAGTGGGCTAAAAAACAGATTGGAGGAAAAAATAGGTTTATTTGATCAATACCGAAACCAGCAACTGTTTGTGCTAAAGGTTTTATTTTTAATATTTATTTTAGGATTAGAATCAACCCTTTACTTTAAACAACACTCTGCATTTCAGTTTTTGCAAGTTATTATTTTGCCTGTAAGGATGATTTTTTACCTCATGTTATTAATTATTCAACCCTATATGAGTAAGTATTTCTATAACATTAATTTTGGTCATCATATAAGCCGTCTCTACGATATTGTAAATCAGGAAGATTAATAAAAGTAGGATAAACTATAGGTATTTTGGAAAGAAAAAATAATAGAATAGGAAAATAGAGAGCGTTAATTTTTTTTCCTATTCTATTGTGAACATTAATTCTATTGTCAATAACCAAATTGTAGCAAACTTTGCTCAAATAACCAAGTTGAGACTTTTGTGATGATCTATTTCAAATATCTGAATATAAAAATGAATTTTATGCCATTTTACATATATCGAATGATATTCGTGATGGAAAGGCTATTTTTCGTTATGGTTTTTAATTAGGGTAAATTCTTGATATATTTTATAAATGTAAATCTAAAACGGATACATTGGAAAGATTTACATACAATTTTTTTCGATTTTAGTTGTCAAAAGATGTATTTTCGTTGTCAAGTTAAAAAGCAATATTAAAGGATAAGATGATTAAGTGCATTGCTATAGATGATGAATTAAGTTCTATTGAAGGACTAAAAAAATACATCTCGGATACCCCCAATATAGTATTGGTAAACAGTTTTACGGACCCAATAATTGCATTGAAAGAAATTTCCGGTATGGAGCCTGTAGACGTAATATTTTTAGATATTAACATGCCACAGATTTCAGGAATTGAACTTTCCAAAGCGTTGAGGTCTAAAACCAAAAAACTTATTTTTACAACTTCGCATCAGGAATATGCTTTTCAGGCCTTTGAAGTAGATGCAGATGCTTATTTGTTAAAGCCCTATAGCTATGCCAGATTTGCACTAATATTGAACAGGATGTTTCCTGAAGTTTCAGAAAAGGAACAGGAGGTGGTCAGCAAAAATGAAGGCGATTATTTTTTAGTTAAAAATAAGGAAGAGGAATATAAAGCGGTCATGGTGCACTATGCAAATATTATTGCTTTTGAAAGCTTTCATAATTATGTTAAAATCCATACAGTTGGCAAAGTAATTATTGCTTATTTAAGTTTAAAAGATGTGCGGGAACAATTGAACCTAAGGCGGCAATTTATTCAATTACATCGGGCTTATATCGTATCCATCAATCAAATCGAGCATATTGATGGGTCAAAAATTACCCTTTCTAATAAATTAAGCTTCAGTGTGGGAGATATTTACATGAACGTCTTCCGGGATTTTATCGCAGATAAACTTATTATTAGTAACCGCAAAAAATAGCTGGGCTAATAAACGATTAAATACCGGAAGTTGATGTGGTAACAGAAGTAGTCGGATCGCTAAAACCAATACTTTTAACTTGCACTTTTTTAAATACAAACAGGGTTTTGCTTTTTAGTTTTTTAGTTTTCACGATTGTTTTTTTATGAAAATAGAAACATAAAAATAAATTTTTTAAGAATTATATAAATAGTATGATTTTCTCCGCAGATAGATTGATAAGCAATAAGAAACCGGTATTGCGCTGGCTTTCTGATCATCGGCTCCATATTTACCTGTGGTCTATTTTTATTTTGTGGGAAGTTGTTATTGTTGGCTTCGGCTTTGGAAGTTTTGGCAAGTTCAGTAATTATGCAATACATTACCTGGCTAACATTATAATTTTCTATGTCCATGCAAGAGTATTGGAACTTTCATTTAAAGATCCTGCAACAGCATTCTGGAAAACACCAGTTTTTGTGCTTCTGGAAATCATCATCTATGTAGCATTTGTATTTTATCTTGATCGTTTTCTGTTCCGTTATACAACTATACTGGAGGGTAGGCCTATGTATACAGGCTATGCTGCGGTTATTAGGCTGGCATGGAGAGGTTTGTATTTTATGTTTTTTGGAACGGCTTACTGGCTACTGATTAGATTTTTAAAAGAACGCAAAGAAAAAGAACAGGTTGATCAGCAATTGTTTAAAATGCTATTAGACAAAGAAAAAATGGATAAGGAGCTGGCGCAGGCTAAAATGGCATTTTTAAAAGCACAGATTAATCCACATCTTCTGTTCAATACCCTGGAATTTATGCATCAGAAAATGAGAATACATGCACCTGATGATGCAAAAGCAATGATTTATCTTTCAGAGATGATGCGTTATGCGGCAAGCATTGATCATAATGATGAATATATTCAGGTTGGAGAAGAAATTGTTCAGTGTGAAAATCTAATTATTTTGCAGCGTATGGTTCACCATGGACTTTATTTTGATTTTGCATATGCTCCTGATGTTCAGGATATTAAATTTATTCCTTTAGTGTTGATGACCGTGCTGGAAAACATGTTTAAGCATGGCGACCTCTATAGTACAGATCATCGAGCCTCACTAAACATCTATATGGACGAAGAATACTTCAATATTGAGTCTGTTAATCTATCAAATGCGGTACCGCACCATCCAGGTTTAAAATCTGGCTTGCAAAATATTAAAGCGCGTTTGGATAATGCCTATCATGAGAATGCATCTATTTTATATGGATTAAATGAAGAAGGCCTGTTTAAATTGCATATCCGGGTGAGTAAAAAAGCAATTGAAAAATCAGAAGCCCATTTTTATCCATTTTCAGTAGTTTCTGATGTGGAGTAAAATGGGGCTTCTGCTATTGTAGGCGATGGGATTTTAAAAGGACTAATTTTTAAGCTTAGCTTTAAATACTTTTTCAAGTTTGTCGAGCTTCGGCAAAATAACCAATCGGCAATAGGGTTCATTGCTGTTTTTGTTAAAATAGTTTTGATGGTAAGCCTCAGCAATATAAAAAGGTTTAGCCTGTTCAATTGCTGTTACAACTTTTTTTCCATAGGCATTAGTGTTATTGAGCGCTGCTTTGTACTTTTCAGCAAGTGCTTTTTGTTCCGCATTATGGTAAAAAATAACAGAGCGGTATTGTGTGCCATGATCGGCGCCCTGACTATTTAATGTTGTTGGGTCATGGCTTCCCCAAAAAACTTTAAGCAGTTCATCATAGCTTATTTTTAACGGATCATAAGTAATTTGTATAACTTCAGCATGACCTGTTAAGCCGGAGGAAACTTCTTCATAAGTTGGATTGGCTAAAGTGCCGCCTTCAAATCCTGACTTTACTGATGTTACACCTTTAAGACGCTGAAAAATTGCTTCAGAACACCAAAAACAGCCCATTCCAAAAGTGGCTTTTTCTGTTTTATTGCTCTGTGCCTGACTTGCAGTTACTGTAAATACAGAAAATAAAATTAAAAATATCTTTTTCATATCGTTTGTATTTTTTTTACTTTGAATCTTTTACAGTTATTATACGAAATAAAGTGGCCTAAAGTTTCAGTAAAAATAATAATGGATTTTGTATGACAATTGGCTGTACTGTGGAAGTGTTGTAAATGTTAATAACTTAAAATATTAATATACAGTACATTAGTGTCAATTATTTAGTGGTTTGTGCACTTATTAACAATTCTTTTTTAATTTCGTTAAACAAAAAAATAAAAATATGTCTGCACCTTATATTCCATGTTTAGATTTAGGCTCCTACATTAATGGTAATGAAGAACAAAAGAAAAAATTTTCTGATGAGCTTGGCCGTGCTTTTAATGATTCGGGTTTTGTAACCATTACCAATCATGGTTTAAGCCAGGATTTGATCGATAAACTATATGAAAACATAAAAGCAGCTTTTGCTCTGCCGGTAGAAATCAAACGTAAATACGAAAAGCCAGAATTGGCCGGACAGCGTGGGTATACCAGTGCAGGTAAGGAAACAGCCAAAGGTGCCAAAACACCAGATTTAAAAGAATTCTGGCAAATTGGCCAACAGGTAACAGATGGGGACCCGGTAAAAAATGAATACCCTGATAATGAGATTTTAGAGGAACTGCCTGAATTTAATAAGGTTACGACAGAGATTTATAAGAAATTAGAAGAAAATGGTACTTACTTATTAAGGGCAATTGCCACTTATTTAAACTTGCCAATTAATTATTTTGATCAGCATGTACACAACGGGAACTCTATTTTAAGAGGAATACACTATTTCCCGATTGAAAATCCTGAAACCATACCTGATGATGCTGTGCGTGCGGGAGCACATGAAGATATTAACCTGATTACATTGTTGATTGGAGCTAGTGCTGATGGTTTAGAGGTGTTAACCCGCAGTAATGAATGGTTGCCAATCAAAGCCCACCACACTGATATTGTAGTAAACGTAGGGGATATGTTACAGCGTTTAACCAATAATAAATTGAAGTCAACGACCCACCGTGTGGTGAACCCTCCGCGCGAGCTAATGAAAACTTCACGTTTTTCTGTGCCATTTTTCTTGCACCCACGTAGTGACATGGATTTAACCAGCTTACCTTCAACTATTGATGCTGATCACCCAAAAGTTTATAGCGATATGACCGCCGGTGAATATTTGGATGAAAGATTAAGGGAAATTGGCTTGAAAAAATAATTCTAATGTATTGATCAGTATATCAAACCGCCAAGGAAATAATTTTTTCTTGGCGGTTTTTTTATGGTGCCAAATGATCAGGCCATCCTCTTGTAATATGCCTAACAATATTGTTGCTTATTTCAAAATATCCTTTGTATAAAGTATCTTCCCCGCTTACTTTAATTTTATGAGAAAAACTATTCTAATCAGCCTCTTCATTTTATCATGCACTCAAATGGTGCCAGCACAAACCAAAAGTATAAAAGACTTATATTGGGGTTATTTACAGGTCAGATCGGCACCCAAAAATAAAGCCAATGTAATTAATAAAGCTTTGGAGCTTTTAGATCGGTCGTCAGAATTGAATGCGAAACAAATTGCTAATTTAACCTACCACCTGGGCAGGTTGTATGAAGAAACGGGAGAGGTGGACAAAGCGGTTTCTTATTACGAAAAAAGTATTAAGTTAACACCTGGTTATTATGTTCCATATCGGGCTTTAGGTTTTATAAATATTAAAAACTGTAATATTTACAGTCAAAAAATGAATGAAGCAGCTAAAGCAAAAAATGCCGTTTTACATGCTAAGGCCTTTGCTGCCTATAAAACCCAAGCTTTAAAAACGATTGGTTATTTAGAAAAGTCGCAAGCTTGCGATCCGGATGATGAAACGCTTGCAATGATTAAAAATTTGTATAAAAATATTAAAGATAACAGTGCTATTCATACGCTTAATGCCAGGCTAAAAGTAAAAAGTGCAGATTGCATTACTTTATTAGATGATGAGTAGGGGGCGTTGCGAAGTAAGAAAGAATTTATGTTTTGTCATTCCGACTTTGTTCCAAAGGAACTCCTGTAGAGGAGGGATCTATTGGGAAAACACGCTGGAAAACAGATCCTTTGTGCCTCAGGATAGTAAATAGCGAAGCATCTCAATAAAAGCAACTGTCAAATAGAGATCCTTCGCTAGGTTTATTTACTTAATTTTCGCTCATTTCCTTAGTCCGTAAAATAACCAAACTAATGTGATAACCAACACAACATACAACCACTTAGACCAAGTTTTTTGCATGGTTAAAGCCTTTTTCTTTTCAGTTGATTTGCGCTGCTGCACCAGCTTAGTTTCCTGCTCTATTTTTTCCTGTAACCATGTTTGTTGCCTACTCGCCCGTTTGCCCTGTTTTAAAATGTATTCGGCTTTGCTCTTAAAGCCCTCCGTTTCCGAATAGTTAAAACTGCCCTTGGGTTTAATCCACACCGAATAAATAAAGCCGGCACTATCTCGCTGTTCGGTTGTTTTTGTGGTGTTCAGGTTATTTTCGCTTAGCAAAGTAGTTTCGGTTAGCGCATGGCTTTCCTGTTTAAAGTTGGATCGCTGTTTATTTTTAAGTGTACCGTAACCACAAATAAAAGCCATAAAAAGCAACAGTATCCAGCCTACAAAAATCCATTTCGACAAAAATTGTTTCCATAACACTGGCTGCAGTTTCCAAAATTGAATTCCTTATTCATGGTCAGCTCCTTTCTCTGGCAACCAGTGTGCAAAAACAGCTATGGTTTTTCGGTGCCTCCATTTGCGGTAAACGCCACCGCCCTCATTACTGCCTGCCAAATTGGTGTTTCCTTCAATGGTGATTATCCATTTTTTTTGAGTTTTCTCCACTAAACCACAATGTGCAATCCGTTTTAGGCTGGGGAAATAAATACCGAATACATCCGCAGACTTAGGGTTTAAGCTTATTTTTTCTTTTGGAAACAAAGCAGGCGACCAGGCCGTTCGGGGCTGCTTATAGCCTGCCTGCCCATAAACCCAGCTCACAAATGCCGCACACCAGGGGTTGCCTTTTGGTAAGCCTACATAGCACAAATATTCTTCAACCCTTTTACCATCATTTTTGCCCGTTTGCTCACGTACACCAAGCTCATGTTGCGCAATGGATAAAACTGTATTTTGTTTAGGGTTTTCAGCTCCAAACTTCATTAAAGCACCGCCACCAAACAGCCCACTGCTGTTAACAGCAATAAGGCAAATGATGCCCAGTACAACCCGATCTGTTGCCATAATGTTAAAGTATTAAACTGTAAAACCATTTGTGTTAGTTCAATTAAGCCCAGGCCGTGCCAAAAGCGATACAGCAGCCACCAGCAGCTCAACAATAATCCAGCAAAGCAGATCACTGTTAGCAATATCAGTTGCCAGATCCCGGCATCCAGCAGACCCGCTGCGGGCTGGAAGTATTTTAAAATTTTGGGTAGCGTAAACCAGCCCAATAAGAAGATGATTGAAATTAGGGCCATTTCCATTTTTCTGTTCGCCTGGAAAGTTGACCGGAGTATAATTTTTAGCGTATTCATATGAATTTGATTTTTTGATTGGCCTAAGCCAGCACCGATTCTTGTTAAATCGGTGCCTTGCTAGGGCCTAATGTGAATAAATAATAGCATTAAGGCATGGTAAATGTGCCCAAATACTGACTGTTCGACACAATGTTATTTTCTCGCTTAATGGCAAAGGCCCATGTGTGAAACACATCACCAGAAAATTCGTTGCCAATTGTAATGCTGTAGGTCAGCTCGCTTCTTTCCGCATCATCATACAGCATGTACATCAGTTTGGTTTCATTAAAAAGAACAACCGTAAGCTGATCATCATCAAATGCATTATATCGGTTTGTGATACTCTGCCAGTTTAGCTCCAGGTCCGTTCCCTGTACAATAGCGTTTAAGCCATGAAATACCGATAGCGAACCTTTGCTCAGTACCATTTTGCTGAAATTGATTACATAATCTGGATAACCGCCCATTACCGCGCTGTTGAGAAACAGTTTTACCGCAGCATTGTAGCCCGTAATCTTGTTCAATTGCTTATCGCCGAAACCGAGATTCAGGATGTCTTTAATCGGTCTTAAATACATCGGTGCCAAAGCAAATTTGGCCCTTTGGGCAATCTGCGATTCCGAAATCGGTTTTTTTGTTTTTTTTGGCAGACTTCTTAAATAGTCTATACTGCGCCAGCTGCTCCCAACTACGCTGCCTACTTTTCCTGAGAATGCGCCATTTGCGCCTTTTCCATACTTTGCCATGATTTTTAATTTTAAGTGATAAAATGTTTATTTCTGGATCTGTCTGTATACCGGTATGTTTAAATCCATGATCCAAACTTAGTCTGGGCGGTGATGGAAAATAAATTTTGAACGGTAATGAACTGTATTGGGCTTTGTTGGATGGTTATGGGCTCACCAATCTGTCCGGTGGGCGTTGTGCTAACTCCCCTCCTTATTTTAAAGGAGGGGGTGCTGAAGGATTGTGCTTAGAGGGGGTGGTTTTATCCGTAAACTGTCATTAGATAGCTATCGCACCATCTAGTCGTAGCGTCTCGCTACGACTTTTTTGTTGCAATTTCAGCCTGGGTAGGAGTGGGACGAATTAGTCTTTTTTAAATGATTTTTTTGCTCCTTTGCCTGTAGCATTAGTTGTTGTTCAATGCCCGTTAATTAACCCCCAATTAACCCTTTATTAACCTAAAAAGTAACTGGTGGGTTGCCAAAGGGTTAAGAATGGGTTACAAAAGGGTAGCCAAAGGGTACAGAATGGGTTAACAAGGGGTTAACGAATCTGCAGGAAAGGGTTACGCTTAGCGCATTCAAAACCTCCCTTTTTGTCGACTTTCTAAAAACGCAGTTAGCAGTTCCTTTTTGTAAAACCGGTCGCCACCGGGCATTTTGATGGGCTTTAAAGTGCCGTCTTTTACCTTGCGCTTGTAGGTGCTTTCGCTAATTTTGAGGTAGTCTTTAACCTCCTGCCGGGTCATCTGTTCCTCATTGCTGTAATCGGTAAGCGGCAAAGAAAAATCTTGGTTTTTAAGTAGCAAATAAATTTTGTAAAGAATTTTAATTAAGGTATCTATCTTTTTCATGCGAGCATTTTTAAACATGAAACATTAATAGAATAGGGGGATATGCCACTTACGGTGGCTCAGATTCAAAAATGTTTAATAATTAGACTATTTTTTTGAAAATTGCACTGATCGATATTTAAAATTAGCGAAAATATTTTTTGTTTGAAAATTTTTGGTTAGTTAGTTGTTTAGGTTTTTGGTTTTGTTTGGTGTGCTGCCAAACATGGTTTTTGATGATTTAAGGATGGTTTCTTTTTAGTTTTTTAGGTGTTGCGAAATGGGACGTTTATAGATCCTTCGCAAACTCAGGATGGCAAACGATTAGGATGACAAAGCACGAGGGGTTTGTTAGAAATTTGAGCGCTCATTTTTTTTATTAAATTACTGAAATATAGTCATTTGTGTTTTTTAGAAGCAATTTTTATTGCAAAAAAATATAGATTATCAAAGAGTAGATATGAAATGTATTTAAATGCAAATAGGTGAGCTTTAATATATAAATCATCTGTGATTAAGCTTTTTCACATATATTTATTTCTTTAAAAAACGTATAAAAAAGGTAATTGGCATGAATTTATTTGTAGCAAACCATTGTACAACTGAGATTGACCGGAATTTAGTTTAAATATGCCCATGTATACAGGACAGGACAGTTGTTTGGTAATAGAGAATATTTAAATACCTAGCAGTTTAAAAGATTGTTTGGCTTTGTTTATTTGTAAGCCAACCTGGTCTTGGCGTGCTGTATCAGTCCGTCGAGGGAGTACCCCAACTGGTTTAAGTGTTCGCTTTTTCAGCGGTCACTTAAATTCCTCCTCTAGCTTAAGGTTGTTCTAGCGCAAGTGTCCACTTGTGCTTTATATCAAAGCCCAACGATGTAAAAATTGTTGGGCTTTGCTGTTTTATTTGGCGAACGCCTTTTTTGTCTTGAAGTTCTGTATGTAGGTATCGATAACATTGAACAGAACGGATTGTGTATCGGCATCCATTTTCTGTATATCGTTGATGCGTTCTCACCCTCTCCAATCAAAAAATCAATGGAATTGCAACTTAAAAGTGGAGACTTTTTTACGCTGCTAATAAACTATTAGATTTATAAAATGTCTCCATTTCGTTGGGTGTTCTATTACCTAAAGCAGAGTGTATTCTCTTTTGATGGTAAAACCCTTCGATGTATCTAAATATTTCTAATCTAGCAACTTCCCTGTTTGCAAATTTTCTGTGATAAACTAGTTCACATTTCAGTGTTTTGAAGAAACTTTCGGCCACTGCATTATCCCAGCAATTACCTTTTCTACTCATACTTTGAATAATTTCATTTTTCCTTAGTACGGACTTAAATTCATTGCATGCATACTGAGCGCCTCTGTCCGAGTGAAAAATCAAACTTTCTTTTACACCTCTTCCCGCAATAGCCATGTTAAGTGCTTTTATAGTGGTATGCTCCGCTGCCATGTCATTGCTAAACGACCACCCTATGATTTTTCTATCGGCAAGATCGATAACAGTAGT
>Ga0116227_10005827_pt1 | contig 25495 bp, 23 predicted proteins | sample S1TSphgellanicum_FD_89693 | JGI IMG/M metagenome (GOLD analysis project Ga0116227, IMG submission 89693) | Host-associated microbial communities from peat moss isolated from Minnesota, USA - S1T2_Fb - Sphagnum magellanicum MG | ecosystem: Host-associated > Plants > Peat moss > Unclassified... | reverse complement strand
GGATGGGACCATGGCCAAGTTTCACTCCCTCTACACATCCATCGCCGTCCGCGGTCCGGATGAGCCAGGGATTCCTTTAGCCAATGACGAATTCAGGCGCGTGGGCGGCGCCTGGCATTCGCGTTGGCTGGGCAGGGTCGGCGAGATGCAGGTCCTGCCCACCTATCTGGGCGCCACGGGGATCGCCTCCCTGGTGTGCGGCTTCATCGCCATCGAGATCATCGGCCTCAATATGTGGGCCTCGGTGGATTGGAATCCGCTCATCTTCATCAAGATGCTGCCGTTCTTGTCGCTGGAGCCGCCGCCACCGAAATACGGTCTCTCCCTGCCGCCGCTGGAGGATGGGGGGTGGTGGCTGGCGGCGGGGTTCTTCCTGACCGCGGCGATCCTGCTCTGGTGGGTGAGGATGTATCGCCGCGCCCGGGCGCTGAAGATGGGGACCCATGTTCCCTGGTGCTTCGCCTCGGCGATCTGGCTCTATCTGGTGCTGGGCTTCATCCGCCCGCTGCTCATGGGCTGCTGGTGCGAGGCGGTGCCATTTGGCGTCATTTCCCACCTGAACTGGACCGCGACCTTTTCGGTCCGCTACGGCAACCTCTTCTACGATCCCTTCCACATGCTCTCCATCGTGTTCCTCTACGGATCGACGATGCTCTTCGCGATGCACGCGGGCACCATCCTGGCCGTGGCGCGGTTCGGGGGAGAGCGGGAGACCCAGGATATCGTGGACCGCGGCACCGGGCAGGAGCGCGCCGCCCTGTTCTGGCGCTGGACCATGGGCTTCAACGCCACCTTCGAATCCATCCACCGCTGGCTGTTCTGGTTCGCCACTCTGACGACCCTGACCGGCGGCATCGGCATCCTGATTACCGGCACCATCGTCGATAACTGGTACCTCTGGGGCGTCGAACACGGAATCGCGCCGCAATATCCTGCGGTGGGCGGGCTGCCGGATGGGCCGCCGCCCAAGGTTGTGCTCGACATGCGCCAAAGGGCCGCCACCCCGCCGGGAGCGAGCCGCTGATGCGCTGGGGCCTCATTCTGCTCCTGGCCGCTGTGGCCGGGGTCGTCATCTTTCTCGTCACCGTTCCGCAGTGGAGCCCGGCGCGGGGGGGAACCCAGCTGGGCGGCCGCGCCTCATCGATGATCCAGTTCGCCCCCGGACCGGCTGAGGCCAAGCTGAACGAACCGCCTCCGGCCATTCCGGCTTGGGCCCAGGACATTCGCCCCGCCACGGCTGCGTTCAAGAACGTGCAGACCCTCAAGGACGTCAATGCTGGAGAGTTCATGCGGCTGCAGACCGCCATGACCCAATGGGTCGCGCCGAAACAAGGCTGCGGGTTTTGCCATGTAAGCGGCGACTATGCGTCCGACGCCAAGCCGGAGAAGCGGGCCGCGCGCGTGATGCTTACCATGACCCGCCACATCAACAGCGCCTGGCCTGACCACGTCGGCGCCGGCGGGGTGACCTGCTACAGCTGCCACCGGGGCCAGCCCGCGCCCGCCCAGGTCTGGTACTGGCATCCGCCGGTTGCCAGTCACCCCATGATAGATGGCCAAGAGGACTATCACGAGACGGCCGTCACGGTGCGCAAGTTCTTCCCCGACGAAGGCTTCGAGGAATATCTGCTGGAGAAAACCTCTGGGCTTGGTCAGTCCCAGACGCCGCTTCCCAACGGTCAGGCGGTCTCCCAGATCGAGATCAAACGCCTCTATGAGGTGATGATGCAGATGTCCGACGGCATCGGTGTCAACTGCGGCTTCTGTCACAACTCCCGCGCCTTTTTCGACTGGAAGCAAAGCACCCCCAAAAGATGGGTCGGCTATTCCGGCATTCAGATGACTCGGAACATAAACCGCGACTATCTCGTGCCCCTGGCCGCGATTTCGCCGCTGAGCCGGCAGGGGCCGGGCGACACGACGCCCCAGGTGGGAAACGCCCTGGCCAATTGCGCCACCTGCCATGAGGGCGCGCCCAAGCCCTTTGGCGGCGCGGATCTTCTCAAGACCTTTCCCGAACTCAAGGGCCCAGAACCCCACGTCGCGGCGACGGCGCCGGCTTCGCCTCCGGGCTGATCTCAATCAAGGAGCATGCCCATGCCGTTAAGCGCCATCACCGACCACCTGGATTTCGCCCAGATTCTCGTGGTCGCGTTCTTCATCTTTTTCGCCGGCCTCATTCTGCATCTGCGCCAGGAGGATAAGCGGGAGGGCTATCCGCTGAAGGATCCCGCGGGCGGCCCCGACCAGGTGGGTTTTCCGGACGTTCCCAAGGCTAAGGTTTTCATGCTGCGCGAAGGCCCCCCGGTCACCGCCCCGCACTCTGATCCCCAGCCTGAGCTCGCGGCCCGCCGACTGCACCCGGACCCAGGCTCCCCCCTGATTCCCACGGGCGATCCCCTGGCGGACGGCGTCGGGCCCGCGGCCTGGGCGCTGCGTAAGGAGACGCCGATGATCTTCGCGCCAGATGTGGTTCAGGTCGCGCCGATGCGCCGGCTCGAGGGATTCTCGATCCTGCGCGGCGACCCTGACCCCAGGGGAATGACGGTGATCGGCTCCGATGGCGGGAGAGTTGGCGTGGTGAAGGACGTGTGGATCGACCGCGGCGTGAAGATCGTGCGCTATCTGGAGATTGCCCTTGACCAGGCCGTAGGGCCGGGCCGCGCCCTCGTGCCCATCTATGATTGCGACATCAGGCCGTCCCGGGGCTTGGTGAAGGTCTCGGCGGCGCCCGCGGCGCGGTTCGCGGCTGCGCCAAAGTTGCGCGACCCCGATCAGATCACCGCCCGCGAGGAGGACCAGGTCAGCGCCTTTTTCGCCGGTGCGCAGTTCTACCTCGTGGAAAACAAGGGAGCCCTGGCATGACCTCCGCAATGGCCGTCCACGCGCCTCCCGAGGCATGGACGCGCGAGACGCCACCCCGCACCGCTCCGACCCTGAAATGGACCGGCCGCCCAGCTTGGCGATCCTGCGCGCTTCGGATCTGGCACATGCCGTGGGTCGCCGTCTATTTCGTATTTCTGCTGGCCGACGCGGTGCGGGTTTCCCTGACCACCCCGCTCAAGAGCGACCTGCTTGGCGACGCCGCCCTCCTGGGGATCGCCATGGGCGTATTGGCGCTCCTGGCCCTGCTCTCATGGCTGACCGCGCGAACGACCACGTACATCATCAGCGACCGGCACGTGGAGATGCACATTGGCGTCGGCCTCCAGGCCAAGCTCGTCATCCCCTTCGGCGCCATTGAGCATGTTGCCGTTCGCGTCCATGCCGACCAGACCGGCGACATTGCCCTACGGCTGATCAAGGGGCAGGGGGTCCTCTATCCGAAGTTGTGGCCACACGCCCGCCCCTGGCGATGGTTTAGAGCCGAGCCCATGCTGCGCTGCGTGCCCAGGGCTGGCGTGGTGGGAACCCTACTCTCCCGGGCCGTCGCCGCCGAGGGCGCGGCCCATGCGCGCGGCGAGATCCAGGTCTAGCCGTTGTTGGGCATTTCGTCGGCGACCTGGGCGTGGGAGATCAGGGTAAAAAGCGCCGTCCCGCCGATGATATTGCCGACGAGGGTGGGGCCGCCAAAAACGAGCAGGAGATGCGACAGCGACTCTTTGCCCGCTAAGACCAGCATGTAGGATTCCAGGCTCCCGGCCACGATGTGGGCGAACCCAGCGATGGAAATGACATAGGTCATCACACCGACCACGAGGATCTTGGCGGCTTCGGCATTGGGGATCAACCAGACCATGGCGGCCATCAGGAACCCCGCGCCGGCGGCCTTGAACGCCATGGCCCACGGACCGTCGGAGAGGGTTTGCCCCGCGACATCCAACATCGCGGCGCGCATGTCGCCCGAGATGACCGGCGTGTAGGTCCAGAAGAGCGCCGCCAGGAACGTGCCCGCGAGGTTCGCCACCAGCACCACGGCCCACAGGCGCGCCAACTTGAGAAGATTATCCCGGCTGGGCTTGGCGGCGAAGGGGAGCACGCCGGTGATGGTGTTCTCGGTGAAGAGCTGCTGCCGCGCCAGGATCACCATCATAAAGCCCACGGGATAGCCCAGGCCCGTGACCAGTTCGGCCCAGGGCGCATGGGGCAGATCGTGGCGCAGGATGCCCTCGGCCAAGAGTGAAAAGCTGATGGAGAGGCCCCCGGCGACGCCCGACCACCACAGAGATGTAATGGGCCGCCCCATCTCTTCCACGCCCTCGCGGCGCAGAATCTCATAGATCATCGGGGTGTTGAGCTCGGCCCGCTCCTCGATATCATGAGCTTTCCTGTCGTCGGAGCGGCTATCTTCCGGTTCTTTCCGGTTCTGGCTTGACCGCGACTGCCCGCTCATCGCCGCCATCTCCCTCAAGCGCCCGACAAGCTTCTAAAAATGAACGGCAAACCGACTTGTTCCATACTGTGGCCGAGGGCGAAAAACGAGCCGGTTACGCCGGTCCGCCTGCAACGAAACCCTCCCTGTTCCCGTTATCGGTCCCGTTCACAGGAGGTCGCCATGGATGATCAGGACGCGGGGCGCATCGCCCAAGGCCATACGGAAACCGAGACGCGCGCGGAACACATCGCGCCGGAGCCAGACGTCCTCTCCGACCCCACCACCAAATATGCCAAGCCCCCGTTCAAGCGGCAGATCCAGCCTTGGCCGGGTCTCGCCAGCCGCATGGAGCCCAAGCCCGACCATGGCGAGACGAGTTATCGCGGGTCAGGCCGCCTCACCGGTCGCAAGGCTCTGATCACTGGCGGCGACTCCGGCATGGGCCGCGCGGCCGCCATCGCCTTCGCCCGGGAGGGGGCGGACGTCGCCATCAATTATCTGCCCGATGAGGAAGAGGATGCGCGGGAGGTGATGGAGATTATCACGGCGGAGGGGCGCAAGGGCGTCGCCATTCCTGGCGATCTGCGCGAGGAGGGCTTCTGTGTTCGGCTCATCGAAGAGGCCGTGGCGAAGCTGGGCGGCCTGGACATCCTGGTGAGCAATGCCGGGCGTCAGCAGTCCCACGACTCGATCCTTGATATTTCCACCGAGGATTTCGACGCCACGATGAAGACCAACATCTACGCGCCGTTCTGGCTCATCAAGGCGGCCCTCCCGCACATGAAGCCGGGCTCCACGATCATCGGGACAACCTCCGAACAGGCCTATGATCCGACGCCGGATCTCTATGACTATGCCCAGACCAAGGCCGCCACGATGAACTATGTGAAGTCTCTGGCCAAACAGCTTGGACCCAAGGGTATCCGCGTGAATGGCGTCGCCCCAGGCCCGGTCTGGACGCCCCTGCAGGTGAGCGGTGGGGCGAGCCAGGAAAAGCTTGAAAAGTTCGGCGGCCAGACACCGCTTGGTCGCCCCGGCCAGCCCGCGGAGCTCGGCTCCATCTATGTGCAACTCGCCGCCGAAGACGCTAGCTTCGCCACGGGCCAAGTTTACGGCGCGGCGGGAGGGTCGGGACAGCCCTAGGCGGCCGTTGGGCCTTTAGACGAGCAGCCTTGCGCCTATCGCCAGGATCATCGCGGGCGGCATGACCAAGGCGCCGACCTTGAGAAACGTCAGAAAGCTTACCTCCTCGCCCTCGCGGCGGATGGCGGTGAGCCAGAGGATTGTCGCGAGTGATCCGGTGATCGAGAGGTTGGGCCCAAGGTCGACCCCGATCAGAAGAGCGTCGATCACGGTCTTCGGCGCATGGGCCTGACTGATCACGGCGCTGGCGATGAGGCCGGCCGGTAGATTGTTCATGAGGTTGGAGACCACCGCGAGGCTCCCGCCCGAGACCGCCGCGGCTCCATCCGCCGAAAGGCTGACTCCCGCCCGCAGCCAACCCGCCAAAGCGGTTGTCAGACCACTCCGGCTCAGCGCCTCCACCATCACGAACAGCCCCGCCACCAGCGGCAGAACCGCCCAGGACACCCCCTTTAGAACAGGAAGCGGTGAGGCGCGCTTGCGGATAAGAACGACCGCCCCCGTGAGAACACCCATGACGCAGGTGGGGGCGCCCAGTCGCAGGCCGAGCGCGGAGACGATCAGTAGCGCCGCCGCCGTGAGAATGAGCCCCAGCAAGGCTGTCCATGCGCCCGCTGAAAGCCTCGGCTGATCCACCTCGCCATCGCAGCCCCCAGCGAGAGCCGCGCGCTGCGACCAGCGCAGCACGCCATAGGTGGCGAGGATCGAGAGGAGGGACGGCAAGGCGAAGCTCGCGAGCCAGGGCCCGAGCGGGGGGACATGATCCCCATAAAGCACGAGGTTCGCCGGGTTGGAGATGGGCAGCACGAAGCTGGCGGCGTTGGCGATGAAGGCGCAGATGAATAGGTAGGGGAGGGGATCGGCCTTAGCCGTTTTCGCCGCGGCGAACACCGCTGGCGTCAGCACCACCGCCGCCGCGTCATTGGACAGGAAGGCCGTGACGATCACGCCAACGCCATAGATCAGCAGGAAGAGGCGCCGGGGGGAACGGTTCGCATGATTGACCGCAAAGGCGGCGACCCATTCGAAGAGCCCTTCTCGCCGCGCGGTTTCGGAGAGCAGCATCATGCCGACGAGGAACAGATAGACGTCGAGACCTTTGGCCACCGCCCGGACCCCGTCCGCCAGCGGGAGCAGGCCAAACCCCAGGAGCAGGACGCCGCCGATCACGGCCCAGACCGCTTCCGGCCATTTGAAAGGGCGGATCAGCACGCCGGCCGCCGCCAGCGCCGCGATCATCCAGATGGCGACATTGGCCCCCGTCGGCGTCATGCGAGGACGGGCTGAGCTGGGTCCGCGCCATCGGCGCCCGTGCAGGCGGGTCTCAAGGTCGTTCTGAACGCCAGCCACAGGGCCAGGGACACGAGGGCGAAAGCGCCCAGGACGAGAAACGCAATCCGATACCCGACAGCCTCGGCGATGGCGCCGCCGAGAGCGGGGCTGAGCGCCGCGCCGAGACCTTGAACCGTCATCACCGCGCCCTGACCCACATTCACCCGCCCCGTGCCGTTCAGGATACGCGCCACCAAGCCCGGAACCGCGACGCTCTGCAGGCCCGCGCCGATCCCGTCCAGTATCTGCACGGGATAAATGCTCCAACCCGCGATAACCTTCGCCCTAAGTGCGAAGGCGCCCCCGGGCGGCGGACCGGCGTGGCCGGGGTCGAGGACCAGTATTTGGGCGGCCGGGAAGGTTCAGCGCGGCAAGGTCCCGAGTGCCTCATGGCTGGGCGTCGGCGTAGGGGTCTTGGTGGGGGTCCCTGTGGACGAGGGCGGCGAGGCGTTGGCGAGGCATGTCAGGCGGATCGATTTGCGTTCATTGTCCGTCTTGCCCTTGGCGTCAGCCTCCGCCGCGCATTGGCGCGAGCGCTGGGTGCGGTCGGCGCCGCTTGGGGAGGTGATCGCCTTGGCGGAGACCGACCCCTTGTCATCGTGGGTGGGCGTGGCGGGGGCGAGAGCCCCCTGAAGGCAGGTCTTATGAAACGTCGTCCGCTCGGCGCCGTGAAGACCCTTCTGATCCGCCTGGGCCCAGCAGGCGTTCGACCGTTCGGTGCTGGAGGTTGGCGTCGACCAGGCGGGCATGGCCGCGGCCAAAAGACCAAATCCCACGCCTATAGTTATCATTCGCTGGCGCATATTTCCTCTCCATAGCAATCATCGGTCAATTTTGAGTCAAGCCTAGGCGCTCTTTTCGGTCCATAACAATATTCACGATCAATAGACTGGCGGCCAGCTCGAGTGCGATACGGATGAAGAAGCCCGTCACGTGAAAGGCGAACAGCGCGATGCCCCAGGCAATGACGAGGGGGACGGCCAGGATGGCGAACATCATTTCACTCCTTGAGTCATGGAAACGATGCGAGGTCCCGCACACCATGATGAGAAGCGCGGCATTGGGATTTGAAAGCTCAACAATTTCACCCCTTGCTCGGTTCCATGCCTTGGGACCATGCGCGGACGACGGCTCGCGGGCCGCCGTATTTTCGCGGGACTGGGCGGGTGTGACAGAGGCCTTGGCCCCGCGGGTGTTCGCCACACCGGATAGTCCGAGTCCCCGGGCCTTCTCTGCTTAGATTGAATTAGCTGGATAATTTCGTGGAGCCCGCCGTGGAACCGGTTTTGACGCTTTGCCGTTGTGCCCAAACTACAAACGTCAAAAGGAGTAAAACGATGAGCAAGGATCGCGTGGAAGGAGCAGCCCATAAGGCGGGTGGCGCCATCAAGGAAGCGGCCGGCAAGGTCACCGGCAATGTGGGCCTCCAAGCCAAGGGCGCCGCGGAAAAGGTCGCCGGATCGGCCCAGAACGCCGCCGGCAAGGTGGAAGATAAGGTGAAGGCCGAAGCCAAAAAGGCGTAAGGTCCAGAGCCTAGAGACGCCCGGGCGGAGGACCGTCCGGGCGATCCGCTCTCGTCACGAAGGGCCTGTTCCATGACGATCCCGCCACGCGCCACGCCCATGCGGGGAATTATTTATACTCCAGAAACAGCCCAAGATACCGAGTATAAACCTCGGATCATCTACATTATCGTCTTTTCGCTTCTTGGCGCCCTCATCACCGTGGCGCTATTGTGGGCGACAATCACCGCGCCGTCGCGCGCGCCCGCGCATATCGCACCATCGTCCGCTCAGCACCGGTTATGATCCGCTTCGCGACGCGAACGGCGCTCAAGCTTCGCTTGCGATGCCGCGCCTGACCTGTGATCCGCACCAAAAAAATCCGCAACCCAATGATCAATTGGCCATTATGAAAAATTATGGCGGGGAGGTTGAAAGTGGAGTTCGTTAGCAATGATCAAGAGGCGTGTGGCGATTGCTATCCCCGCGCGGGATGAGGCAGCCACTATAGGTGGATGTGTTGAGCGGCTTGCGAAGCTATATTTCGATTCGCGATGCGAACAGCCGATCATCGTCGTTATTGCTAACAACTGTAAGGATGCGACAGCCAGGATCGCGGCCTCGCGGGGCGCCATCGCCATTAACGTGAAACTGCCTCCGGAACGGGCGAATGCCGGATGGGCGCGCCGGGTGGCGCTGGAAGCGGCGGCGAAACATCTCTCCTCCAGATGTGATGTTCTTCTCTCCACAGACGCTGACACCCTGGTCGCCGCCGATTGGCTCTCCCGCACGATTGATCATCTTGATGCGGGGTGGGACGCGGTGGCGGGGGTTGCGCGTTTGAACCCTAGCGAACTGAGGCGTCTTCCTCGGCGCCATCGCAGCAGGTTGGCCATGATCCGACGGTACGACAAGGCGCTCGATTATCTGAAATCACGGCAGGATGGCTCCGAACCCTGGCCCCGGCACTTCTATGAGGGGGGGGCGAGCATGGCCGTAACCTATGGAGCGTTCCGCCGTATTGGCGAGATCCCGACCCCGCCGACGGGTGAGGATAAGGCCTTTTTCGACGCGATCCGTCGCGGCGGCGGCCGTGTGCGACATCCCTTGGACGTCAAAGTCATGACCTCTCCACGCTTGAAGGGCCGCGCGCGCGGCGGCGCGTCGGACACCCTCGCGCTCTGGGGTCGGCAGGGCGAGGACGAACCCTTGTGGGAAATCAACTCCATCGCCGCGAGCCTTGGATTCGGGGGGGCCCCGAGCACCGTCACCTTTCGGACCTTGAGGCATGAGACAGATAAGGCGCGCACCCTGATCGCCGCGGCGCGCGCGGGAGACGATCTCGCTCTCGCCAGTTAGCCGGGCCGATAAACCGGGGCGGGGGCTACGCGCTCAGGAGGTCATCGATCCGTGCTTCGAGGCCTTCGACGCGGAAGGGCTTGGTGATCAAACCCATGCCTGGCTTCAAGAACCCCTCCGACGCCGCGGCGGTTTCCGCATAGCCGGTCATGAAGAGGATCTTGAGCGAGGGGCGCGTTTCTCGCGCGGCCTCGGCCACCTGTCGGCCATTCAGCCCGGGCAGGCCGATATCCGTGACAAGAAGGTCAAGGGCCCGGGGCGACTGGACAATGCTCAGCGCGGAGGGACCATCCTCGGCCGGTATGACCTCAAAGCCTCTCTGGCTCAGGACTTCGGTGACGAACACGCGCACTGACGGCTCATCCTCAAGGACCAGAGCTGTCCCCTTGCGGGCGTCGTGCATCGGCGGGCGCGCGGCTTGCGCAACCTCGGGCGTCTCCGCGCCGGCATAGCGCTCCAGATGCAGGCTGACCGTCGTGCCAACCCCCACCCCGGACGTAATCTTGGCTTCGCCGCCGGACTGACGCATGAAGCCGTAGATCATGGAAAGCCCCAGACCCGTCCCCTGTCCCATGGGTTTAGTGGTGTAGAAAGGATCAAAGGCCCGCGCCACGACCTCCGGCGGCATGCCGGTCCCCGTATCCGTCACTGATATGCAGATGGTCCGCGCATCCGCGCGATCCGCCAGGCCGGCCTTATTGGCGCTGGAGATGGTCAGTTGCCCGCCATGGGGCATCGCGTCCCGCGCATTTATGGCGAGGTTCAGGATCGCGCTATCAAGCTGGTTGGGATCGCACAGGGTCAGCGCCAGATCCGGCGCCAGGTCCAGATCGAGCCGGATGCTTTCGCCCAGGGTGCGGCGGAGCAGGGGCTCCATGGCGAGGATGAGCTCATTGGCCCGCACGGGCTTGGGGTCGAGCGCCTGCCGGCGAGAAAACGCCAGCAGCCGGTGTGTCAGGGCCGCCGCCCGCTCCGCGCAGTGCTGAGCCTGAGCATTGTATCGGGCGAGGCCCTCAAGCCGACCCTCGGCGATCCGCATATCCGAAAGCTGCAGGGCGCCGACGATGCCCTGAAGCAGATTGTTGAAGTCGTGGGCGATGCCACCGGTCAGCTGACCCACCGCCTCCATCTTCTGGGCGTGACGCAGCGCCTCCTCGGCGGCCTTCAGAGCCTCGGCCTGATCGCGCTCGGCCGTCACATCCCTGGCCACGGAATGGATGACCGCCCCGTCCGGGACGGCGCTCCAGGAGAGCCAGACCACCGCGCCGTCGCGCGTCAGGTACCTGTTGGTGAACCTTTCCAGGACGGCGCCGTCCAGGATCGTACCCCTGATGGAGAGGGTTTGGGCGACATCGTCCGGATGAAGAAACCTCGTGAACGGCGCGCCGACAAGCTCAGCCTCGCGCCATCCGAGGCGTTGGGTCCAGGCTGGATTGACCGCGAGAATGACGCCCTGTCTGTCGCTGACCATCATCAGGTCGGTGGAAAGAGACCACAGGCGGTCACGCTGCAGGGTGCGTTCCGCGACTTTCGCTTCCAGGCTGTCATTGGCGCGCCTCAGGCCTTCGACGGCGCGGGCCCGGCCAATGGCTTCCCAAGCGCGATCGGCCACGTCCTGGACAAGACGCACCTCTTCCGCCGTCCAGTGGCGCGGCGTCGATTCATGGGCATAGACCATCGACACTAGGCGCCCGTTCTCCAGCAGAGGGACATTGATGAGAGCCCGCACACCGATGCCGCTCCAGCGATCCTGATTTTCCGAGGTCACGGGATCGGTTCTGACGTCTTCGACAACCAGAACGTCATTGCGCGTCATGTGCTCGCCATAGCGCGATCCGAGGGATGAGAACTCATGTCGACCGCTCAAGGAGGCGACAGTTCCGTCCGTCCAATCCGCCTCAATGATCGTATTATTTTTGCAGACCAGGGCATAGCCGGTGCGGGCGCAGGCCAGGGCGGAGCCGAGGAACTCGGAGACCGCGCCGGAAATCGCCGCGACGGTGTCGCAACTCCGCAGCAGATCGCTCAGCTCCGAAAGATGACGTCGGCGGGGGACCGTGACGACGCGAACCGCGCGCGGTGGTGGAAACCTGGTGCGGTCCATCGTCTCGTCGGTCACGGGTATTGATTCCTTTGGACGGCCGCTCCCGCTGAGGGCGCGCCCGCGATCAAGTCTACCCACCTCGACCATGAGATAATCACCGCGCGAGAGATTTGTCGAATGGACGAGGTCTTGCGGATCGAGACGGGTATGAAATGCCATGAAATCTCTCGCACCGAAGGCCAACATCATCGCATGAACCCGTCGCGAATCTGCCTGCTGGGCGCCACCGGCACGATCGGGCGAGCCACGGCCCGCGCCCTGGTTCGACGGGGTCATGAGGTCGTGTGTTTTGCGCGTCCTGGAGCGGCCGTATCAGACGGCGGCGTAGCGAGGTTCGTCGATGTCTCAGAACCCGCGTCGGTGGCCCGCGACGGTTTTCGGGGCGAACATTTCGATGCGGTCATCTCCTGCATGGCCTCGCGCACGGGCGTGCCGAAGGATGCTTGGGCCATCGACTTTCAGGCGCATCTCAATGTGCTAGCGGAGGCGAAAGCCGTGGGGGTGAGCCAGTTTGTCCTGCTTTCGGCTATTTGTGTGCAAAAGCCCCTCCTGGCCTTTCAGCACGCGAAACTGGCCTTTGAGCGCGAGCTCACGCAGTCCGGTCTCACCTATTCCATCGTCCGCCCCACGGCCTTCTTCAAATCCCTGTCCGGCCAGATCGAGAGGGTACGCAAGGGGCGGCCCTTTCTGATGTTCGGGGATGGGACCCTGACGGCCTGCAAGCCCATTAGCGATGATGATCTCGCCACCTATCTCGCCGACTGTCTGGAAGATGAGAGCCGCTGGAACCGAATCTTGCCTATCGGAGGTCCAGGGCCCGCCATAACGCCGAGGGATCAGGGGGAGGCGCTCTTCGCTCTTCTGGGACGCCCGCCGCGCTTTTCCTCAGCGCCGGTGGCCCTGCTCGATGCGATGGTCGGGGCTTTGAGCGTGCTCGGGCGGATCGCGCCGCCCCTGGCCGCCAAGGCGGAACTGGCGCGGATCGGGCAATATTATGGGACAGAGTCCATGCTGGTGTTGAACCCGGAGACCGGCAGGTACGACGCCGAAGCCACGCCGGAGACCGGTCACCAGACCCTGTTCGATTACTATCGGTCGGTCCTGGCGGGAGACGCCCGAGCCGAACGTGGCGAGCATGCCGTGTTCTAAACGGCTATAGCCGATTGGGACAATCTATGCGCGGCGCGCGCAAGCCTTTCATATGGTTGAGCGCCGGAGATTTCGGGGAGCCCCATCGCCATGAAGATCGAGGCGGCCACCCTATCGTCGCCGGGGGCGGACTTCGAAATCCAGACGCTTGAGCTGAGCGAGCCCCGGGCGGATGAAATCCGGGTCCGAATCGCGGCGGTGGGCCTTTGCCACACTGATCTGGGCGTCCGTGATAACCCCTTCGGAATGACCCTCCCTGTCGTGCTCGGCCATGAAGGCGCCGGGGTGGTGGAGGCTGTGGGCGCCGATGTCACCAAGGTGGCGCCGGGCGATAGGGTGCTGATAACCTTCCGCTCCTGCGGCGACTGCAAGATGTGCCGCGCCGGCCAGCCCGCCTATTGCAACCACCTAATCGCCATGAATTTCGGCGGCGCCCGGCTGGACGGCGCCTCCAGCTTCGAAGGAAAGGTGGGCAGCAACTTCTTCGGCCAGTCCTCCTTCGCCACGCATGCCCTGACCTATGAACGCAATCTGGTGAAGTTGCCGCTGGACGTGCCCTTCGCCCTCGCCGCGCCTTTGGCTTGCGGGGTTCAGACTGGCGCCGGGTCGATCCTGCGCTCCCTTAACTGCCCGCCCGGGTCCTCGGTCGCAGTGATCGGCGGCGGGACGGTGGGCCTCAGCGCCATCATGGCGGCCAAGGCGCGGGGCTGCGGGACAATCATCCTGATCGAGCCGGTCCCGGCGCGCCGCGATCTGGCGCTTGAGCTCGGCGCCACCCACGCTCTCGACCCCTTCGCGGGGGACATCGTCCCGGCGGTCCGGGCGATCCTTCCCCAGGGCGTCGATTTCGTATTGGAGGCGAGCGGCGTCGCCCCCGCCGCCCAGGCGGCGTTCGGATATATCGCGACGCGGGGCGTGCTGGGTCTAGTGGGCGTGCCCCCCGGCGGCTCCCAGCTCAGCGTTCCCCTGGATCTGGCCATCACCTTCGGCATCGGCGTGCGAGGGATCATCGAGGGTGACAGTGATCCTGAGGTGTTCATTCCCGAACTCCTGGCCCTCCACAAAGCTGGACGCTTGCCCTTCGAGCGCCTGATCAGCACCTATCCCTTCCACGAGATCAATGCCGCCATCGCCGCGCAATTGGCCGGTGAGGTGGTCAAGGTCGTTCTCACCTTGGACGACGCCTAGAGGAGATCCCGCCATGCGCGAATGGATTGCCGCTCTCGACACGGCGAGCGTCCCCTGGATGGCGACGCCCCTGCCGGGCGTTTTCGGCAAAGCCCTCAACCGTGATCCCAAGACCCAGGCGCGGACGGGGATGGCCAAATTCGAAAAGGGCTCCTTCGTGCCCGGCCGGCCGCATTATCACGTGACGGACGAGGAGATTGTGGTCACCCAGGGCGGGGCCATGACCTTCGATCACCGCACTTGGCTGCCGGCTAAGGGCTACATTTATCACGCCCCCGGAACCGTTCACGGCTTCAAGAGCGGCTTCGATGGCGAAGTGATCATCCTCTCGCGCCATAATGGCGGGGGCGAACTGGAACTCAACTATATCGACGGCCCGCCGCTGAAGGAGGAGTGGTATCAGGTCGACGGCCAGCCGGCGCCAAGACCCCCCGCCTATATCGCCGATCCCGGCAATCTGCCCGCGGAACGTGACGCCGATGGGGTCTCACGCACTGTTTTGAGCCGGCATCCCGAGACGGGGGAGGGGAGCCTATACTTGCGCCTGCCGCCAGGCTGGACGGGCGCCCAAACGGCCGCGGCGGTGGAGGGATATCGCGAAATGTTCGTGCTCGAGGGCGATGTTCTGTGCGCGGATGGGAGCCAGCTGAAGACGGACTATTATGCCTTCATCCCACCCGGCCAGGAGCACGGCTTTGTGGCCAGCGAAGCCGGCGCGCTCATCTATGTCGCCTTTGGGCCGGGGTGAGGCCGCCTCTTCAGTAGTAAATCGCCCCTTTCGCCCCGCCGCCCACGGCGATGGCGTCGCCATTGATCGCCACGCTGCGGGGCGAGGCCAGGAAAGCGACCACATCCGCCACCTCGGCGGCGTCCACGATCCGGCCGATGGAAACGCCGCTCGCGATGCCGGCTTCGATCTCAGCTTGCGAAACGCCGGTAGCCTTGGCGCGGGTGGCGAGCATGGCCTCGACACCCTCGGTGCGGGTGAGGCCCGGGTGCACCACCGTCACATTGATCCCCTTGGGACCCAGCTCATCGGCGAGGTTCTTGGTGAGCGCGGCCACGGAAACATTGCGGATAGAGCCGATGATGGCGCCGGCGGTTCGGGCGTTCAGGCCGCTGATATTGATGATCCGGCCCCAGCCGGCGGCGATCATATGGGGCGCCGCCTCCCGGGCCGTGCGCAGATAGCCCAGGACCTTGACGTCCATGTCGTTCCAGAAGGCGTCACCCGTGATGTCGGCGAGCTGGCGGGCCGGACCCTGGCTTGCGGGCTGGGCCGCGCAATTCACCAGGATGTCGAGGCCGCCCAGAAATTCCACCGCCTTGGCGACACCGGCCGCCACCGAATCGTCATCGCGGGTGTTTATGGTGACGCTCTTCACCTCGCCGCCGGTTTCGGCGGTCAAGTCCTCCGCCGCCGCGTCAAGCGTCGCCGCATCGCGCGCGGCGATGACAACCCGTACGCCTTCCAGGGCCAGTTGCCGAGCGATGCCGCGGCCAATGCCCCGGCTTCCGCCCGTGACCAGGGCGCGCTTGCCGTGGAGTCCGAGGTCCACGTTTACGCCGCCAGGGAGGCGCTATCGATGACGAAGCGATATTTGACGTCGCCCACCACCATGCGGTCATAGGCCTCGTCGATCTTCTGGATCGGGATCATCTCGATATCGGCGACGATGCCGTGCGCAGCGCAGAAGTCGAGCATCTCCTGGGTCTCGGGGATGCCGCCGATCAGGGAGCCAGCGATGGCCTTGCGCCCAAAAATCAGGGCGCCCACCGTGGGCGAGGGGTGGGGGTGCTCCGGAACGCCCAGCATGCACATGACACCGTCACGCTTCAGGAGGCGGGTGAAGGCGTCCAGATCGTGGCTCGCCGCCACGGTGTTGAGGATGAAGTCAAAGCTCCCCACATGGGCGTCCATCTGGGCCGGATCGCGGGAGACCACCACCTCATCTGCGCCCAGGTCCAGGGCGTCCTGGCGCTTGGACTCCGAGGTGGTGAAGGCCACCGTGTGGGCGCCCATGGCGTGGGAGAGCTTGACGCCCATGTGGCCGAGCCCGCCGATGCCGACAATGCCGACCTTCTTGCCCGGGCCCGCCTTCCAGTGCCTCAGGGGCGAATAGGTCGTGATGCCTGCGCATAGAAGCGGGGCGACTGCCGCGAGCTGTTCCTTCGGATGGCGGATCTTCAGGACGAAATTTTCGCTGACCACGATCTCTTGAGAATAGCCGCCCAGGGTGTGGCCGGGCGCATCGTCGGTCTTGCCGTTATAGGTGCCCACAAAGCCGTTCTCGCAATATTGCTCCAGCCCGTCGTCGCAGCTTTGGCAGTGCTGACAACTATCCACCATGCAGCCCACGCCCACGGTCTCGCCCACCTTGAAGTCCGTGACGTGCTCGCCCACCGAGACGACCTCGCCGACGATCTCGTGGCCGGGAACGCACGGGTACTTGGTGCGGCCCCATTCCCCCCGCGCGGTGTGCAGATCGGAGTGGCAGACACCGCAATAGGCGATGGAAATGCGCACGTCGTGGGGGCCGGGCTCCCGGCGTGTAATGTCCAGGGGCGCGAAGGGTTTGTCGGCGGCCTGGGCGGCGAAGGCTTTGACGGTCATGTGAGGCGGTTTTCCAATTTTAGAGACAAGGCGGCTGGCAGGCGGCGAGGGTTATTTATCGACCATCCGCATCATCTGTTCGGTATAGCGGGCGCCCTCTACCGGGATGGCGGCGAGGGTCGCCTCGATCTCCGCGAGATTTTCAGGCGTAAGGGTCACATCCGCGGCGCCGAGGTTTTCCTCGAGCCTGGGCAGTTTGGTGGTTCCGGGGATAGGAACGATCCAGGGCTTGCGGGCGAGAAGCCAGGCTAGGGCGATCTGAGCCTTGGTCGCCCCCTTGGCCTCGGCGATACGGCCTAGAGCGTCGATCAGGGCCTGGTTGGCTTTGCGCGCCTTGGCGGAAAATCTGGGGATCGTGTTGCGGATATCGCCAGTCGCGAACTCCGCGCTCTCGCTGATGGCGCCGGTGAGGAAACCTCGCCCCAGCGGGCTAAAGGGCACGAAGCCGATCCCCAACTCTTCAAGGGTGGGTAGAATCTCTGCCTCCGGCTCCCGCCACCACAGGGAGTACTCGCTCTGAAGGGCGGTGACGGGCTGGACCGCGTGGGCCCGCCGAATGGTCTTCGCGCTGGCCTCCGACAGGCCGAAATACTTGACCTTTCCCTCGGCGATCAGGGTCTTCACCTCGCCCGCCACATCCTCGATGGGAACCTCCGGATCCACGCGATGCTGGTAGAGAAGGTCGATGACGTCGGTTTTCAGACGCTTCAGCGAGGCTTCGGTCACCGCGCGAATATGTTCGGGACGGCTATCCAGTGCGCGGCCGGGGACGCCGCTGGAGACCCCAAATCCGAACTTGGTGGCGATCACCACCTGATCCCGCACGGGCGCCAGGGCTTCGCCGACCAGGTCCTCATTGGTGAAGGGGCCGTAGACCTCGGCGGTGTCAAAGAAGGTCACGCCCCTTTCCACAGCCGCGCGGATCAGCTTGATGCCGGCATCCTTGTCAGCCGCCGGTCCGTAGCCGTGACTCAGGCCCATGCAGCCATAGCCAATAGCCGAGACCTCAAGGCCAGCCTGTCCGAGTTTACGATTTTGCATGTCTCAACCTTGTCAGCGCGAAGCTTCCCCGCCAAAGCCGAAGCTTCGAATGACCGATCCGATCAAGGGCACCCCTAAATGAGGTCTTTGGCATCCGCCGCAAGAGGCGCCGCGCTTGTTATCGCGGTGATTGTGGGGTTGACGCCCCTCGGCGCGCCCGCGGCCGCCTGGGGCGCCGACGCCCCGGCGAAACCCGCGGCGAGCGACGACAAGCCCGCCCCGCCGCCCTTTCCCGCCGACGCCTCGGTTAAGCAGTCCATCCACCTGGGCGACAAGACCCTGAACTATACCGTGACCGTGGGCTCCCTCCCGGTGCGCGACGCGGACGGAAAGAAGACCGCCGAGATCGTCTACACCGCCTATATCCTTGACGGCCCGCGCGATTCCCGGCGCCCCGTGACCTTCGCCTTCAATGGCGGGCCCGGCGCGGCCTCGGTCTATCTCAATCTGGGCGCCATCGGGCCCAAGCGCATCCAGTTCGGGGCCCAGGGCGACAGCCCCTCCGATCCGGTGATGCTGCGGGATAATCCCGGCACCTGGCTCGACTTCACCGATCTGGTGTTCATCGACCCGGTGGGCACCGGCTATTCGCGCTCCCTGGTCAAGGCGGAGGAGACGGACAAGACCTTCTTCACCATCGACGGCGACATCACCTATCTCTCGCGCATTGTCTATGACTGGCTGGCCAAGAACGGCCGCATGGCCTCGCCAAAATATGTCGTGGGCGAGAGCTATGGCGGCTACCGCGCCCCGGCCATCACCCATACGCTCCAGACGGTCATGGGCGTTGGGGTCTCCGGCGTGGTGATGGTCTCGCCGGCCCTGGACGGCCGCGCCGCCAGCGATCCGGACAATTCCCCCATGGCCTGGGTGGCCCTGCTGCCCTCCATGGCCGCGGCGCAACTGGAGCGGGAGGGCAAGACGCCGGACCCGGACCTGATGGCGCCCATCGAGACCTATGCCCGCACCGACTATGTGACGGACCTGATGCGCGGCATCCGCGACAAGGCGGCGGTGGACAGGCTGGTCAGCAAGGTCGCTGCCTATACGGGCCTGGACCCTGTCGAGGTGCGGCGCTTGGGCGGGCGGATCGACAGCCGGTACTATCTGCGGGCTCTCTATCGCGACGAGGGCAAGCTGGGCAGCTGGTACGACTCCAACGTCACCAGTTTCGATCCCTATCCCTTCGCGCCCAGCCAGCGGGTGGGGGACCCCATCCTGCTCGGCATCATCGCCCCCACCACCTCGGCCATGGTGGATTTCGTGACCCGGGAGGTGGGCTGGAAGGTGGACGCCCATTACGAGCCGCTGAACCCCGAGGTGAACCGGCGTTGGGAGAAGCACTGGTTCACCAGCATCGAATCCGCCTCCGACCTGCGCGAGGCCCTGGCCATCGACCCAAAGCTGAAGGCTCTCATCGTCCATGGCTATGACGATCTTTCCTGCCCCTATTTCCAATCCATGATGGTGGTCGCCCAGATCCCGGTCATGGGCGCGCCGGATCGGCTGCGGGTGAAGGTCTATCCCGGCGGCCACATGTTCTATTCAAGGCCCGCCAGCCAGGCGGCCCTGCGCCGGGACGTGATGAGCCTCTACGGCGTCGGGTCCTAAGACCCCCAGGGCAGATCGATATGACTGAGGCCCGGGCCCATCTGGAGTGACACCGCGGCGACGTGGTTATCAGCCGCAGTCTCCAGCTCCACGGGTTTGCCGGAATTGCGGTTGCGCTCGTCATGGAAGCTGGCGCCCACCGGGACGATCACGAGGCGGATTACGCTGCCGGGCGCGATGGCGCGGGCCACGAAGTTGAACTTGTCGAAGCGATAGGTCTCGACCTTGCCAGGGGTGACCAACTCAGCCTTGCGCGGGGTCTTGCGATAGCGGGCCCGGATCCAGTCCTGGGTGAGGAAGACCACCGACCCGTCGGTCTTCACCTCGTAGAGCGCGGCGCGGATGTCCGTGTCGGGCGTATTCATGGCGAGATCGAGGGTCAGATCAGGCGCGCCCACCAGATTGGCGCCCGTGGTCAGAGGCGCGGTGTCATAGACCAGGCCGTCGCCCTTGATCCGGCGCATCATGCCGTCGTCGGTGAGATAGTCTGGCGAAACCAGCGGGCCGCCTTCGAAGCCCTCGTTATGGGCCGGCAGCGAGGGATCGTAGACATAGGAGTCAGGCGCCTGGCTTTGCGGCGCGCGCGCCAGGGCCCCGCGCGCGGCCACGGAGCTGGCGTCGGATGCCGGAGAGGAGAGCCAAAGCGTGTCGCGATGATCGGTGGCCGCCGCGAGGCTGGGCGCCGCGCGCCAGACATTGGCGCCCGCGAGGAAATAGACGAAGTGGTCGCTGAGGAAGGCGGGGAGGGGGCCGCCCTTCATCACATGGTCATACCAGGCCACGTGCAGCGCCTTGACGTCAAGCACGGCGGCGTCGCCGAAATCCAGGCCGCCCAGGCGGCGCTTGGGGTTGCGGCTGCCCGGATGATCCCAGGGGCCGACGACCAGATAGCTCTGGTCCGCCACCGCCGGCCCGCCCGCGTCGATCTGTTTCTGGCGGAAGATGATCGTGCCGGTCTCGGAGGTGTCGTACTGACCGGTGATGGAGAGCGTCGGCAGGGAAATTCCCGCCCACTTGTCCGGCGCGGCGCTGGCCGAGTCCCAGAAGGCGTCCAGCTGGGGATGGGCCATCCACTGCCGCCACATCGCGCTGGGATATCCCGCCAGCACGTCCAGGTCGCGATAGGGGACGTTCCCCTTCGATGCCTCCTCATAGACACCGGTCCAATAGGCGCCATCGCCGCCGCTGTTCACATTGGCCGTGTGGCCGATCATGGAGATCAGCCAATTATAGTCCATGCCCCGAAAGATATTGCTGGTGGCCATGGCGATGTTCTCGCCGGCAATTCCGGCCGAGGCGGGAACGATGGTCTTCAGCCCCTTTGGCCGTTCGCCCGCGATCATCCACTGGTTCTTGCCGCCATAGGAGCCGCCCCACATGGCCACTTGGCCATCGGTCCAGGGCTGAGCGGCCAGCCATTCCACCAGGTCGTGGCCATCGGGACCGTCCTCGGTCCAGAGCTTCAGTTCGCCGCCGGAATTGCCTCGGCCCCGGTCATCCACAATGGCGAAGGCGTAGCCATGGCGCGCGAAATAGGCGCCGACATCCTCGAACCGGTCGGCCACATAGGGCGTCAGGGTCAGGATCACGGGGTTGCGCGCCGCGCCGACGGGCCGAAAGATCGTGGCGTCTAGCGTCACGCCATCGCGCATGGGGATCTTGACCCCCCATTGGATCTGGTAAGGCATGGCGGAGACGGCAGGGGCGGGCGCCGCGACGGCGCAGGTTGGCCCAAAGATGGAAAGCGCAGTCCACAAGGCCGCGATCCTTGCATAGCCGCCCATTTCCCAAATCTCTCCTGCCACCGGCTTCAGAAAATCTCGCTTGGCGCGCGGGGGCGGCCCCGTCAAATGCAAATATCGCCGGGCCCGCGATTGAGCTTTGGCGACGCCGCGCCACTTAAAGAGAACGGCAAGAAGGACTTCGCGATGTCACTCAGAATCAATTCCACGGCGCCCAATTTCATCGCCGAGACCACCCACGGCGAGATCGAATTTCATGAATGGATTGGGTCGGGCTGGGCGATCCTGTTCAGCCATCCCAAGGACTTCACGCCGGTCTGCACCACCGAGCTCGGCTATGTGGCCCGGCTGGTTCCCGAGTTCGCCAAGCGCAACACCAAGGTCATTGGCCTCAGCGTCGATCCCGTGGCGAACCACGCCCGCTGGGCCGAGGACATCAAGGAGACTCAAGGTTACGCGGTGAACTTCCCGATGATCGGCGACACCGATCTGAACGTGGCCAAGCTCTACGACATGCTGCCCGAAGATGCCGACGGCGACGCCAGTAGCCGCACCGCCGCCGACAACGCCACGGTGCGCGCCGTGTTCATCATCGGGCCCGACAAGAAGATCAAGGCGACCCTGACCTATCCCATGACCACGGGCCGCAACTTCGACGAGGTGCTGCGCCTTCTCGACTCGATCCAGCTCACCGCCAAGCACACCGTCGCCACGCCCGTGAATTGGAAGAACGGCGAGGACGTGATCATCCCGCCTTCGGTGTCGGACGAGGCGGCCAAGGAAAAATACCCGGCCGGCTGGAAAACCTTGAAGCCCTATCTGCGGGTGGTGGCGCAGCCGGTGGATTGAACAAAACCGTGGCGGGGTGCGTCGCGCCAACCGTCATCCCGGAAAGGCGCGCAGCGATTTATCCGGGTCCCAGGCGACGGGTTATAGCAGCAAGGTTCGCGAACCCTCACGCCACATCCAGTCCCCTGGCTCCCGCATCTTCCCCCCGCTTTCGCGAGGGCTCGTGCGGATGACGAGGGGTTGTGGGCTTAGCTTCGCGGCTCAGCCCACCCGAGGCCCAGGCTCTTCTGAAGCCGGATGTAATCCAGGGTCAATTGCGTGGCGCCATAGGCGACATTGTTCTCCGCGCTGACCCGGTCGCGCTCGGCGGCGATTTGATCGAGCGAATTCGCCGTGCCGCCTTGGACCCGCAGCGCCGTGAGGCGCGAAGCGCGTTCAGCCGAGTCCTCGACGCTTATCAGGCTCGCAAGATTGTCGCGCTGACGCCCGTAGGTCGCCAGGGCTGTTTCGGCGTCGGCGAGGGCGCCGAGGACCGTCTTGCGGTATTCGCCCAAAGCCTCCGCCTCCTCGCCGCGCGCCTCGCGGATGCCGGCGCGGGTACGACCGAAGTCGAAGGGGCTCCACTGGAGCATGGGAGCGCCGACATAGTTGAAGGCGTTTTTTGTGAAGAGGCTGGAAATATCAGTGGCGTTGTATCCCACCTCGCCCAGCAGGGTGACTTTCGGGAAGAGGTCAGCCGTGCGCTGACCGATCAGGGCGGTCTTCTGCTGGATCGTCCGTTCGGCGGCCCGCACGTCGGGCCGGCGGCGCAGCAGGGAGGCGGGATCGCCGACCATAACGACCTTGGGCGGCGCTGGGATGGGCTGGGTCGCGCTCAGTTCCGCATCCAGGTCGCCGGGCGCCTTGCCGGTGAGGATGGCCAGCCGATCGAGTTGGTCCGCGACCTGGGCCCGAAGCGGCGCGGTTTCCGCCTGGGTCGAGCGAAGCTGACCCTCCATCCGCTCCACATCGAGGTCGGTGGCGTCGCCGCCCTCGCGCCGTTGTCTCGTCAGAGCCAGCATCCGGGTCTCAAGGTCGATATTTTGCTGGGCCAGGGCCACACGCGCCTGGAGGCCTCGCAAGGTCACGTAATCCTGCGCCACCTCGGCGGCCAGGCTGACCTGCGCATCCTCCAGATTGGCGAGGACAGCCTGGGACCTCGCCTTGTCGCCTTCGAGAGCCCGCCGCCGGCCGCCGAAGAGGTCGAGCTGCCAGCTCGCATCCAGGGCTAGACTGTAGATATCGAAATTGCCGTCGTCGCCGCGCGAACTGGCCGCCTGACTTTGGGCCGCCGCGGCGGTCCCGCTGGCCAGGCTGCCCCCAATCACGTTGGTCAGGCCATGGGTCTGCAGGGTTGCCGCCGCCGCGCCGGTGGTGGGGAGCAGATTGGCGCGGTCCTTGGCCGCCACGGCCCGTGATTGGCGCAGGCGCGCCACGGCCACCTCGACATCCGGGCTCGCGAGGAAGGCGGCGTCAACCAGCGTGTCGAGCTCCGCGTCGTTTAGGGTGAGCCACCATTTGGCCGGCGGCGGAGCCGCGCTGGCGTCTTCGGCCCGGTGAAAGGCGGGGGCGGACACGGCCGCGGGCGCGACCAGAGGGGCCCCGCGATAATTAGGACCCACGACACAGCCGGCTAGCATGGCGGCGGCCATAGCCAGAGTCAGGGCGCGAAGGCACGTCGCGCGGCGAGGTTCGAAAACCATCAATGCGCCTCCGCCGCCGCGGCGGGATCCCGCGGTGGGCGCAGGAGGAAGACCAGGGGGATCATGGCGAGCATGGCCGCGCCGAGCACATAGAAGCAATCCGTGTAACTGATGATCAGACCCTGAGCTTGGGCGGTCTGACTGAGTTGCGCCATGGCCTGTAAATGACCCAAGGCCATGTCGCCGCCGTTCTGGGCGCCCATGGCGGCGGTCTGTGTGGCCATCTGGGCCTGAGCGAGGGGGGAGTTGGCGGTTACGGACTGGCCAATGGACTGGACGTGGGCATCAGACTGTCGGTCGATAAACACGCCGATGAGGGCGAGCCCCAGGGACCCGCCCAGATTGCGCGCCATGTTGTAGAGCCCCGAGGCGTCAGCGGCGTCTTCGCGGCCGACCGCGCCGACGGAGGCCTGATTGAGAGGCATGAAGGCGAGGATCTGGCCCGCCCCGCGCAGAAGCTGGGTGACAACGAAGGCGCCGCCGGACGACTGAGCGGTGAGATTGGTGTCCATGAAGCACGAGGCCGCGAAACAGCAGAGGCCGATCAGCACGGGCGCCCGGATATCCAGGCGCAGCATGCGCGGGAGGATCGGCATCATGAAGAAGGCCGGGATTCCGGAGAGAAACAGAATGCGCCCCGACTGCTCGGCATTGTAATCGGCGACGCCGCTGAGAAACTGCGGGATCACATAGAGGATGCTGTAGACTCCCATCCCCACCACCATGACGATGAAGATGACCGCGGCGTAGGAGCCGTTGAGCATCAGGCGCAGCTTAATGACCGGCCGCTTGCTGGTCACCTGGGCTATGGCAAGGAGTACGAAGCCGATCACCGAGGCGAGGCTCAACCAACAGAGCAGCTCTGATTCGAACCAGCGGTCGCGCTGACCCTCCTCAAGGACCACCGTCAGGCAGCTGAGGCCCGTGGTCATGCCCACGATCCCCAGCCAGTCGGCGTTCACGAGATTGCTGATGTTCATCTTTTCCCGGGGCAGACCCAGCAGCAACAGGGTGACGAGGCCGGCGGCCACGGGCAGGTTCAGAAAGAAACACCACTGCCAGCTCACATTCTCCGTGAGCCACCCGCCAATCACCGGGCCGACCAGGGGGCCCAGGAGGACGATCAGGCCGAACATGGTCATGCCCTGGGGCAATTGATGGGGCGGCAGGCGGGTCCGAACGAGCGTCTGGGCGGTGGGTATCAAGGCGCCGCCAAAAAAGCCCTGACCAACGCGGCCAATGATCATCGAGGGGAGGTTGTGGCTGAAACCGCACTGCATGGAGAATAGGGTGAACATCACCGCGCACATGAGGAGCAGGTTGCGCAGGCCCATGACCCGGGTCAGCCAGGCCGCAAGCGGGATCATCACCACCTCGCTCACCAGATAGCCCGTGGAGATCCAGGTGCCTTCGGTGCCATTGGCGCCGATCTCGCCTTGGATCTGGGGCAGGGCGGAGTTGACGATGGAGATATCCAGGGTCGCGATCAGAGCGCCGAGGGCGCCCGCGAAGACGGCCACCCAGTCCTGGACCGAGGCGTCGGGGGCAGTCGTCGCCGCTTGGCTCACGCGGGCGCTCCGGGCGCGTTTGTGGTGTCCACGGTCACCGTGGCCGAAAGGCCGGACAGCAGGCGACCTTTGAGGTCATCGGGGACCTTCAGGCGCAGCCGTACCGGCACGCGCTGGACGATCTTGGTAAAGTTGCCGGTGGCGTTCTGCGGCGGCAGGAGGGCGAAGGTCGCCCCGGTGCCGGGCGAAAAGCTATCCACCACCGCATCGATCTCGCGCCCGCCCAGGGCGTCGAGCTTGACCTTGGCGGGCTGGCCCATCCGCATCCGCGCGAGTTGCGTCTCCTTGAAATTGGC
>Ga0116227_10005826_pt1 | contig 25500 bp, 15 predicted proteins | sample S1TSphgellanicum_FD_89693 | JGI IMG/M metagenome (GOLD analysis project Ga0116227, IMG submission 89693) | Host-associated microbial communities from peat moss isolated from Minnesota, USA - S1T2_Fb - Sphagnum magellanicum MG | ecosystem: Host-associated > Plants > Peat moss > Unclassified... | reverse complement strand
TTTTAAGTTTATATAGGTTATGGTTCGGTGCCACTAAGTGAAGGTGGTATGAAAAAGTATTGTAGCACTTTCATTTAGTGGAAAGGGGGTGGGGGGGGGGTTGTGGGGGGTTACACAAAATATTTGGCTTCAAACTTCAATTCTTGTAGGGGGTAGTAGGCTAAACATTTTTATTCAATGAGACAGAAATTTGGGTTGCATTATGATGGTTAGAAATTAATCCATCAAATTGAAAAATTAGGTGTATTATGTGACTTTGGAATGATATACTTAATTTGTGAAGAAAGAATTATTCCTCTTTTTTGAAAACGTTTGGTGATCACATTAGGCATATGTTCAATTTCTTAATATGGTTAGGTTGTTCTCTACTACTATGCCCTTATATTAATAACTCTATGCTTAACTTTTCTTACTCCATCATTAAGTAAGACTTAAGAACTTATTTGCGGAGATACATTTATTTATTTTAAATTAAACAATGCCATGAACCAACAAAGTTTGTAGGTGGTGCTTAACATCCCCACCACCCCCCAACCCAATCCAAGACATCTTTATAAGATACTGAATTTTGGCAAACCAGGATTTTGTGTGGAAGAATCAAATGCACAAGATCACATGCTGACTACTATTGTCCAAAGGAGATTGGAAATATGTCCTTTCAGGTATTGCGTGGACAGTTGAAGAAGAAACATACATGATGTATATGTGAGATTTTGCCATATGTTCAAAAGGGGAATAGTGAAGGAAGTTGAACTCTCCAAATATCATCTGCTAAAAAATGTAGGGGAAAAAATAACTGCAAAAGAACTGAAAAATGTCTGTTAAATTCACCATGTGAAGAAAGCACAAATTGCCAGCTAACGTCCCACAGAAATATGCAGTTTCTCATGATGTAAGTATATATTACTGTAGGTCCATGCACAGATGTAATGTGCAATGTGGAAGGAGTTTTTCCACTACCCAATGGAAGCAGCCTAATGGGGCATGATTTTGAACAATTCTGGTACCATCATAAACTGGGTGATTGACATGCATGCCAAAAAAATTGTTCACAATTGCATTGTTTTGAAGATGAAACCCATGTGAGTCGTTGTTGCCATGTGCAGAAGGAAAGTACTTCAAATGTTACTAAGGCTAGCGGGGACTTATTATGCTCTGAAAACCAGAACATTCTCATTTGTGTATTTCAAACTTGTTGCAGCTATTGAACTTACAATTAACTGATAATATGTCTGAGTTTTTCTTTCTTCTTACAAGTTCTCTGTTGGGCAACTGGCCTTTTGTGCTCCTGTCATTCCTTCTTGGTTGGTCCCATTTATTCTGGCCACAAGACTTTGATACCATTCATTTACTCAACTTGTCTAAATGAAAAGCACCAGACAGAATTGGAGTCTTGAATTGCAACCAAAACCAGATTTTAATGTCACACCAACTTCATTCAATCCTTGAGTACAAAGAACATTCAGTGTTGTCCACCATGTACCTTCATTTATTTACGAAAGAGAATAGGGGATGGAGTCAAATTCCATTTCTCACATTTTGTCACAGCTTTGTATATCCAAGGACAGGCTCACAAATGACAATCTGCTGCATGTTTTGCAATCAAAGCATGAATAAGCAATGAACCAAGCCAAGGAACCCAAAAACTGGATGATAGCTAACTCATGAAGGTTGCTCCCAATTCTAATGTGGTGGCTTATAAGGCGGATTAACTAAAATACTTTGGTTACACCACCTCTTGAGATGAGAGCAGCAACTGCTGTAAATGCTGCTGGTACTATCCCTGCACAAATGCCGGGCTTTGAAAGGTGCAGCAGGCTGCACAGGAAAAGGCAACACTTGCAAACATCACAGCCCATCCTCACAGCTATCCTGCATGCTTTATACACACCAGTTTTATATGTCTGAACAATACATCAGAAAGCAAGTCTGTGGCTATCTAGTAGTCACAATGCTGTAGTGAGAAGCACAGGCTGCACCAGAGCTGGTAACTGCTCAGCTCCTGCCCCTCTCATTGCAACCCCTGCATGTCATTCGCTCCTGGACCAAAACCCCTCTCATAATAGCTGTCGTGCTCAAATGTCATGACAGTTTCTAGATATCAAATATGTAAAGAACCTATGATCTGACATTCAAGCATATGCATTCTAGTCAGACACCACACTAGGTCATGCTCTTGGATATGCAGTAGCAACTCAGATGTGCAACTACACCAGAACAAAATTCTAGACAAGAAAGTGCCCTGCCCTCCCCCTCCCCCACACCATTAGATGAAAGAAAGTGGTTGTGTTGCCAAGAAGCCTAACATGCATGTATTCTAGAGGCTGCCTGTATATGCCAAAAGAAGACACTTACCAAACAGGTTCTGGTTGGCTTAATGAACATAAGAGTGTGGACTTCTGATGGAACAGTCCCAGACAAAGAACATTGTAATCACAATCCACACAAAAACATTGATACAACCACTTGCCATGTGTCAAAGGCTAGTAACACCTGCAATCTATGAATGTCAAAATTTGTGTTAGAACATTCAGTTCAAACTATTACATGTACAGCAGATAAGAGGTTTGAGCAGGGAAATTTACCCAAATTTGGGCCTGTCTTCAGACAGATCTCATGAACCTTCACAGTTTCTCTGTGGCTTCGACAGAGACCTTGTAGTAGTACCTCCAATGCATCCACATGCTGTTGACATAAAGGGCACCAGTCAATTCCAAGTGAACAAGAATTATCTACAATCATCCTCCAGAAAAAGAGAGAGATCAGCTAGAACGCAATGTTTCTGCACTGCACCCTACACCAATGTCTCCTACTTGTCCCATTCTCCTCCACTTGTTAATGTGTTTTGACAAAGTGAGAGGAGCTCAATGATGCATAGGACATTGTAAGGATGAAACTTTGGTGCAGGTGCAGATGCAGGAATATAGCATTGCAGCATATGACAACACCATTGGTGCACACTAGCAACTTCCTCTGCTCAATCCTAGAACCCCCAAGGAAATTGACAAAAGCTTTACTCTCTGAGTTCTTTCCCCTCAAACCCAACAAATGATTGCAATGGGTATCCCAATTAGATCGCAACAGAAGTGCAAAGTAGATAGGAATTGTGGCAGAAAAGGATTCCAGCACTGTCTGTACAATTGCTGAAGTCCATAGATCAGATAACATATGCAAACTGCATTTTCGGTCCCCTTATACTGGAATCCCAACAAGATAATGCCAGCAAGCAAAACTATTGGAAGAAGACTGCTGCAGACATCAGTCAAAACTTTTAAGGCAATTAAAATATTGCTCCTGGTGATTGAACAAGGGGACACAAAAGAATCGACTTGTTGTACTCAATATGAGACATCTGTTTCACAGAAGACAACATTCATACATTCAACAGCAAGAGAAACCACAACATTGCACAGAAAGAAACATCATCTGGCAGAAGGGTGGTGGATAAAAATAAACCAGAAAGTCACAAATAAGCAGAATCACACGCAGCACTCAAATCAAGCATGGAATCAAAGCAACAACTGAAACCCATTCCCAGAGATTGATCCAACTGAATTGCTGCCAAACTGACAACCTGAACCCAACAACAATTCAAAAGATGACTCTTTCCCTAAGGACCCAAACAAGCTGATCAACATCCTCTAAGAAACCTCCGTGCCACTTTAGACTGATGGCAAAGACAATGCACCAAGGCAACCGTTCACCCAACCACAGGCAGACCCAAGACAGGAATTCTATGAAAGCCCCTCATTTTAGCACAATTAGTACAACTTATCCGCACAATGCTGAAGAGGAAGGGAATGGTAATTCACGGAAGATTTCATGCCTCTATATAGCACAACACTGCAGTGTAATCAGGGCCCACATAAACCTCATCCATGCATACACATCCATAACAAACCAACCTCCAAACAGAAGGAGAAGGGAACAAGATAAAAAGGACACCTTTGCTTGTATGATGCCCTCCACCACGCACTCTATGCAGCACCCGCTTCTCCGCCACTGCGAAGATCTTGTTTCTTCATAGCCCTTTTCTTCTTCTTTTTTCTTTTTGTTCTTTTTTTGCACCCTATTCTCTTTCTTTGCGCCCTTTTAAAGATTTAAACTCTATGTCTTAAACCCTAATAAAGTCCCCGACTTCCCGCTGATCAAAGGTTACAGAATTTCCCTCGACGCGTCTCAACACGTCAAACACGCCCCGGGTTCTCTCATCGGACTATTTATTACGGACCCAAATGTGCCACTCCTGCTGTCTCACTTTTAATCGTAATCTATCTATCTATCAATCTCCTAGTCCTTCGCTCCTGCAAAACACAAACAAATTCTCAATGGTTTTCCTTCGACCTTTCTCCATTCCGAATCATGATTAGTGATGTCAAACAATTGGGCCCAAATCCCCCCCCCCACAATCAACGTAAAATCGCCGCTGTTGTAAGTGAGCAAGATCGATCATCGTGTGTCTATCTCTCTTTCAAGGCGACTTTACGAAGCCACGGAGCTCAAGCTTCTGACCTGTCTCCTAGGGTCCAATGAGCGTGAGTGGTGACTAGGGTTTTAGTTGAGTTCTTCGTTTGCCTGTGCTCTCGTGTCTGCACTTGTTCACAAATTGTATCTTTCTTTCCACACCAAGTTATCTCCAGTCTCCACTCGCACTAAATATAATAACTTGTATAACAACAATAATCCGTATACTGTAATACCTGAACGATTTCGACATAAATTTCCTTACTTTATGGATACCCCTGAATGAAGGGTTTGAGGTGAAAGGAGGTTTAGTATTTACACTTACGTGCCCCCAAAACATTTACACCGGGTTGGGTAAGTGTATTTGACAAATATTTACACTGGCCTTATGTAAGTGTAAAAAATTTATATATATATATATATATATATACACTGTAACAGGATAAGTGTAAGTGTAAAAAAATTGGACGTGTAAATGTAAATGATTTACACTTACACTGGATTTACGCATCATATATACGGCTATTGACACTCACATGCACAAAACTGGTCTAGACACATTTGAAATGGTTGTGTTTATTATTTTTTATAATCATTAACTGTCAAAATTCTCAAAATTAAAAAATCAAGTGCTGAATTTAAGATTTAAGATTTAATTAAATATTTGACAGTTTGTTGCCGAATCTAATCAGGTAGTGCGAGTAATTTAAAAAGCAATGTTTGTATGTGCCAATTGAACTATTGCTTCTTCCAAGTTTAACTTCCTTGTTTCTTTCCCCTGCCTAGATGGATATCAAAAAGCAAGTTAACACGTGTTTTTTCATGGACATGTTACAAATATTAAAATAATTATAATGACAATCATTCATCAGATTTGGTTTAGGTAGAACAATTTTAGATTTCATAAGTTGTTTTCATAGATTGGACAATTCTAAATTGGATTTTTCACCAATTTGTATTTCATTTGTCTTTCATTGAATCTCAAATCAGTTGTTGAATTGAAATTAAATTAATTTTAAATTCAATTGAAGTTGGATTCAATGTTGTTCATGTCTCAATTTCATATAGGAATGAATTAATGTCTTTCACTTCAAAACCATTTAGAAAAAAACATTATTTCAAAACAAAAAATTAATGATTTTAATTTTGATGTGAATAAGGAGGTTATATTGCATGTTACACATTGCATCATATCCATTAACCACACCAATTACAACTTCAAGGTTCATTGTGTCAATTAAGACATGTGGGATAGCTCATAGCCTATCACCTTGGGTTTTTCATTATGAAATATGCATAAGTTTTCAAAATATCAACCCAAAAGCATGTGTTCATCCAAAGGTGTCAACCAATAGCACACAATTTGACAAACCTCCTATCCCTAAAAGTAAATGACCACCCAATCAACACAATGATAAGAAACAAGTGCAACCCAATAATACAAAGTGTAGATGAACTTTTCATACAACAAATCCTTATACTTATGACGAAGTATAGATAACCCTAAACTCTTGCAATTTCCATTCAAAAATTATGACAAAAATTCAAAATTCTCCATGTTTGTTAATGGCACAACACTCCACCACATGTAGGTTGCAAGAATGAATGAGTGTTTACTAACACAACCACCAAGTTGTTAAAAATCTAATGAAAATTGATTACACATAAACCAACATCCACACCTTATGTGCAAGTTGCCAATGATAATTTAGTTTGTTGTTAGTCCATTGATCATTGGCGAACAACTTCCAATTTGCCAATAATGACAACAATTCAACCACATGTTGTTAGTAAACCTTGTTTTGTTGTTCGCCAATGACTAGCTAAATCCTTGACAACAACATTCACAATTATATGGTGAAAATGGAGCTTGCCAACAAATCAACAAACAATTTGTTCCATTGTTTGCCAATGAATAGATCCAAATTTGCTAGTGATAGAAATTTAAATAACCCATTTTGATGTTCGACTCAAAATTCAATAGATTTTTAGTAGGTTGTTGAAAGATACCACTTAACTTGCTAACGAACAACTTTAAATTGCCATAAGTTCAACATGTTGTCAAAAAGACCCATTTAGATATTTGCCAATGATTAATTTGATTTTGTAATGTTGTTTACGACTAAACTATTACACTTTGTTGTTTACCAAAAAACAAACCTCCATTTGGTTATTTGCCAACAAATATTTTCAACTTTTTTTGACTATTTGTTAATGAAAAACTAAACTAACCCTTTTTTCTTTTCTTTTCATTTAAAAAAAAATTAAACATGTGACAAATTAAATTAGGCCTAAAATTAACCCTAGGTTTGAAAATACAAAAAAAATGAAAAACGACAATGGAGGTTTGAATTGAACCCCTTATATCCCCTGATTTTGAACCTATTCTTGAACCATCTTACGAAGGTCACTATTTGGACATTTAAAAAAGAACTTGAGATAAAATGGTATTTTTTAGTTTGTTATGAAATAATGGCATATTTTAAATATATTGTAAGTATATTTTTAATACGTTTTCATAATGAATTAACCACCTTATTTACATTGAAATAAATTACAAATTGTCTGTACTTCAATAAATTACACCCTATATATTCTTGCACACTATTTGAAATAAAATGGAAGTGACCTCCCCAATTGAGGCACCCAAACCTCCCAATTGTACTGAACCTCTAAAGCTTGGGAAAGGTTGAAAAACTTTAAATAACAACAATGATGATGATGGAGTTCAATTCTTGCCACTACCATGTGCCCCTTCCATCCTTTATTTGTTGAAGCTACTCCTCTCCCATTTGTAAGGACCAGGAGACAATAATGAAAACACACTTCAAGAGAACCAAGGCCCCTCCCCTTTATTGTTATTGAGAAGAAACCAACCACTACAATGGCAATAATGGCACTGTGTATTTCCTACCATTGTTGTCATTCTCCTCATCAATATTTTTTATAATAAAAGTAGAACCCTCCTTTTCAAAATTTTGTAATCCTCTGCTTCACACCTCCACACTCCAAGAACTTATGCCCCATTGGGGTTCAAATCCTCAAGACAAAGCCACACAACCACACCACACAATGTGTACAAGCAAAACTTGAACCCATTGCAATTGTCACAACAACTCTTGTGCACAAAACTCAAGATTGCACTTTTAATGATTAAAATATGATTAATTTGTAAACAAACAAAAATCTAAGCCCAAAACAAAAATGACAACTCAATATCATATGTAAAAAAACTTGTACAAAAACACAAAAAAACTACCAAAAAAAAAACATTGTGTGTTCTAAAAACTCAAATCATTGAAAGTGATTTAAGAACCTACAACTTGAGATTATATCTCAAACACTAAATAACTCGAACCCCATTTACACATGAAAAAGATCCAAGTTAAAACATAATTAACTATGCTAGCCCAACTAAATGAACATTCCTAACACATTGAATATGATTCTAGAACACATATATGAAGGCAAGAATAATGGACTCTGTAACCTCCTAGTAAATGAAAATAAGGCAATTAAAAAAATGTCATTCAAAAATACAAATTTCATTTTTCCATTGAATCTTATTTAAACAACATTTTATTCTCCAAACTTTGCCCCAAGGATCCCAAGACTTCAAAAAACTCTCAACTTTCAAATTGGGAATGTTAAACATGTTGGTGGTTTCACCCTTGCACTTTCACACATTTCCAACTCACCTTGGGAATGTGTTTGGGCCATGTCAAGTTGTGGCCTTCTTCCTAACCCTTTTTCCGTGTCTTGCTACAACTCTCATTTCAAACCAAGGCTAAGGTTATGACCATCATGACACATTGTATGTGATATTTTCACACTAGGAAACAATGTGATTATATAAGATATAACTATATGTCATCAGTTGATACATGTTTGAACCATTTATTGAAAAGGGTCCAAATAGTATTTTTGGTTTCATCCATAGATGTGACATATAATCAAGTTCATGGAATGTTGCAATCAATTCAAAATATTTGACAACAAATGATTTTATTTGGATATTTCAAAAATTCAAAATCCACATTTGCATTAAATCATCTTTCTTGAACATTTCCAAAAATCATTATTTACCAAAGAAATCAAAAGCCTATTACTTGATTAGGTCCATTTTCATTTGTCAAATGGACAATGATTTCTTTCATACACCAAATTTCAAATAAAAGTCATTATTTACATTTGGAAGAAAGCCAAATCATTGAAAAATCAACTTGAACAATAGGACATATTGTGGTCCATGATATGTAACTCGAAGATGTACCTGGTCACATACATTCAAAACTTTCAAAAATTGAAAAAAATCTGATTCCACATTACACCAAACCATATTATCAAGCTCCCATACGATGGCATGATACTCTCAGAAGTTCTTGCATGTTTTAGGCAAATGGAGATTATTGTGTGTTCAAGGTCAAGTGCATGTTTCATATATGTGTCACTTTGTGAGGTTGTTGACATGACAAGTTGATATATATATATTAGACAATGAGCTTGGTTCATGAAATTTCTGTTCTATAATTAGTGGATGATATGCCCAACACATAGTGTGCATGTAGATACAAAACTTGTAGCGATTCAACAACAAACTACATGAAGAAATATAATGTATGCACCCATTCTCATACATTAAGGATTTTGAGGCAATTTTTTGAAAAGCCATGACAACAATTTAAAAAAAGGGAAGATTGTGTTGCTTTTAGAAAATGAAGGTTATGTTGATTATGGGTCTCTGACAAAGACATCGGACTATTATGTTAGATTATGGAACATGAGGCAAAGACAACTAATGAATGAGGACCTTTGCATGATAATTGTGCAATTTAAGGAAGCCTCAAAACTGGCATAATAATATTGCCTCAAAACCCTAAATGTGAATGTAATGGTTTTCATGTGGCCTTTTCTGGCTCTTTTTAGGCCCCTTAGAGCACCTCCACCCACAACGTGCATTAGGATTTGTCACATCCAAAATATAAATAAAATATCCTGCCCCTCCCCACCCTTAAACCAGAAAAACTGAGTCCAGTATTGAATGTCTCCACTTGGGTTAATTGCTACAGTTGAACAATCAAAATAATGAATAACAATAATTTTCTTATTTATTGCATTCTTCCAAGGCTCTTCCAAGGGGTTGAAATATGTACATTTTTTAAGGCTCAAAGCAAATTTTCAGTGAATCCACTGTATTTGAGTGTTGTACTTCATCCAAAATTTCCAGTTCATAGCTCTTCACAACTGCCATCGGAGATGATACTCTAGGGCACAATGGCATGTCTTCTTGGGTCTACCTAACCTAACCATTGTTCAACGTCCACATGCCCATTTTGTAAATCCACATACCCATCATGCAAACCCTCATGCCTATTGTGCAAACCCTCATACCCATTGTGCAAATCGTGAAAACCATTACATTATGAAACATGCTAGGTGTAGGAGGACATTGTTCTCGTTTCACTGCCCATCCAGAAATATTGGCTCATCTAGGTACCTTGCTCCCAAATTCCTCTTAAGCACCTTACCAGGCGCAACACAACACATTCCATTATACATCAAGCCTAGGCTTGATAAATTCCTAGCCAAGATGTGGGTTCAAGGAATAAAAAATTGTGTGTTACAAAGGAAGCTCTTGTTTCCAAATGTGCAAATGTAGTAGTAGCACCAAGATCCTTTTATTGGTCACCCATTTCTATTTCATGATATCTTTGTTGTTGTTGTTATTGCATGGGTGGTCCATCCATGGACTCCCCTAACTTCTAAACCCACACTTCTCTCCTGAAGCTCTAGCCTAATTTCTTCTTCCTTGTTGCCCATGCTTACAAGTTAACTTGAAGCTTTGAGTGGAAATATGAAAGGGTCCCAACTACATCTTATTTTCTCCAACATGGTTGAAAACACAAAAACCCAATGGCATTTAACTTCCCAAACCCTGAGGGAACTACCAATCAACATTAATGTACCAATCAAAAATTAAATAACACATTCTTTGAAGTTGGAATTTGGGGCTTATGTGTTCACATGCTCACTCATTTATAGACTTTCATCCAATCCCAGAAGCTCTACTCCCTGCATGGTAAGAAAAAAGCACAGGAAGAAGTAGTTTAGTCAAAACCACACTAAAAGTAGTGGCGATAATTTACCTCCACAAGGCCTTGCTTGGTTCACAGAAGGCCACAATAGGGCGGTCTAATTTCATTTCACCCAGGGTTCTTACTTCTTTGCCCTTTTCATCTTTACCTGCATTGTTTAAAACAATCTCATCCATTGGCCTCTTTCTCCACAAGGGGTAAGGCCTTCAGATGAGGCCATTACCGAATCCTCCTACACAAGGTGAAGGCCGTTACCCAGCTAATGCCCTCATCCTAGGGTAGCCGTTACTCCGGTAATGCCCTCATCCTAGGGCTTACACTACAAGGGAAAAAGCCCATTTCCCACCAAAAAGCCCCTTTCCCCATGGAAAAGCACTCATATCCCATCACCCGCTCCTTTTACTGGAAACCTACAATTCCTATGCTCAACTCATGTAGGATGTGTTGGGAGTGCTTTTTTATTAGAGTAGAATTGCCCTTTTTCTCACAAGGATGGAGTGTTGACTCCCTTTTCCCCTCCTTCCGGACAATTCTTCACATTACCCCACCATTCTTTCCCACTTCTAAAGCGTCCAGTTGAATTTCCCCAAATTCTAGGGTAGAACAAGCCTTGGAGATAATAAGACACTCTTTGAGGGAATGGCCCAACCTCCTAGCCTCTAGGGCCTTCTAGAGTACACAATTCAAGGTCTAAAAGTGAGGTTCCAAAAAGGTTTTAAACCATCATAAAAATTTCTCAAAAGAGAACCAGAAGTAAGTTATCTCCAATGCCTCTTTCCCCACATGTGAAAGTATGTTGCAAGCTTCTTATGATGCCACACAATACATAGCCCCCTCACCCTGGAAGGAGGAATGGAGTCCATGTGGCCTGCTGTTCTGCGAGAGACAATTGTGGTATGCTGGGGGGCTTCACTTCTCTATGAAAAGTGCAAAATGTTGATGTGAAAGATGTCAAATGAAAGTCCAAGGTATGAGGCCCAATGTCTTTGTTGGCTTTGCCTACCAAGGCAAGATATTGTGTTTAGATTCATTATAGAGTATAGTAGCTTAAGGGATTTTGGCCCCTAGGTAATAATAACAGGTCTATTTTTTTATGAGGATTTTTGAAAGATGATAGACTTGATAGGCTTGTGTTGAAACTTGAGATTGGTTATAGAGTTATGAAATATTGAAGGATTTTGGTCTCTTGTAGAGGATTTTTTTGAAGATTATGTTTTTCTTGGTGAAATATTTGAATTTCCATAATTCTTCCTTTGCATTCAGATACTTTTTAATGTAAATGGCAAGGCCACAATGTGACACACCCCTTGTTCTTCATTGGCTATAAGGTGGATTGTCTTCCTCCTTAATTTTTCCTCAAGTTGATGTAAATGCATGTCAATTTTCTGTTCACTTTTATTTTGGGACTCCAAAGGTCATATTATTGTTGTAAGGTCTTTTTCGCAACCCTCAAAGCATGAGTTAGGGCACCTTGCAATTGGATATTATTGAGAAGTTGTTGTCCTTAGAACAAGGACACAAGTTGTTAATTTTTGTTCATGTTCTTGTTTTGAATAAGTTTGTATGTGATAACATTAAAAAGATAACTATTGTGGTTTTTTTTTTTTCCGTAGGAGGACTTTGTTATGTCAAATAAACAATGACATTCAATCTTTTGTGCACAATTTATGTGGAACCATGGCATTGGTAATGATTTGAATAGAAGTAATGTAGATTATATATAATATATTATATAAAATAATAGAAGCATAATTGTGTAAGTATATCTTTTGTTGCATGTCTAGGGTGGAAATGCATGTCACATAGTAAAGTGTGAGGTGTATAGATGTAGGTTGGAGGCATTTGCCAAGGTAAATCATCATGTGTTCCCAAAGAGGACCTAGTGCTTATATTCTTCCTATATCATGTGTTATTGAAAATTGTTTTTAAAATCTTCCAAAGTAACGTATGTTTTGTTACATATTTTCAAATGATTAACATTTCAAAGAACTCCATAATGTTTTGCTAATTAACCTATATTACTTTATGATGGTTCAATACCATGCACACCTAATGTTATATAAATGTTGCATAACATCGCTAATAACCAACAAAAATGTCAAAGGTTATTTAACATATTGTTATGGACATCAACTAAGGCTAGACCTACTTTAAAACCAAACATGGTGAGGTTTTAAAGCTTAATTTACAAATTGGGTCACAAATTTAGGTAGGGGCTAAGGTCTTAAGTTTAATTAGGATTAGGATTTTTACTTTCTAGGGTCATAGGTTTTATGTAATGTATGGATGAGGAAGTTCCTCAAATTGTCATATGAAGTTAAAGATGTTTGCATTTTTTTTTGGTGTGAAAAAAAATTCAAATCCATACATAAAATTTCAATTTTCTTCATCTATATTCAAATGGGTTGTGGGAGGAGGATCGTGAGTTGTTTAAAGTCCATTCTGTAAAGTACAAGAATGAGGGAATGACAACAAAGATTGTTTAGTTATGCAAAATCTTAATCACGAAGTGTTGGAGCTAGGGAATTTTGTGTGTGAAGAGAGGTGGAGACTACACTTGAGGTTAGTGTGGGTGTTGGTTGACCCAACACCATGGTGAAGAGGAAAATTGTTTTGGAACATTTAGTGATTGAGAAAAACTTAAAATTTGTAACTTTGGTGTCCTTATGTACTACATCACACTAGAAAAAAATGTGGCAAAATGTAAACAAATCTTTGGAATGGATTTCTATGGATGTTTTTTTGTTGCCTTTTAATCCACTTAACTTGCATTAACCCATCATTTTCATATACTTGCTTTCAAAATTGTTTCCAACTTTGAGTTTTTTATGATAAATGATTTGTTCTTCCAAATCATATTATATGAGTATGCATGACACATTTGAATATTTTTTTCCTAAATCTTGAAATTACTTTAAAGATTTATAAAAACTTTTTTGGGGAACGTGATGACTTTCCTCTATAAATATATTGGATCTTTGTTGAATGAGTCAAGTTGGAAGATAAATACTCAATTTGGAACACATTTAATGTCTCATATCCCATTTAAAATAATAAAAAATCCCAATTCTTGATTGAAAATTCATGTAAAGAGTTGATTTATAAACATTTCTTTTTTTTTGAATGAGCATTGCAATATCTTTGGTGGCATTCACCATGTTTCAAACTTGTGTTCAACTTTATTTTTTGTCATTCCAAAGAATCAATCATGAGCCCAAGCCATGTTGCGACATTTAGGGTTGGTTTCCAAATTGATGATAATGACGTAACATCAAGTTAATTATTCATTTTTGGAGGAATTAAGCTAGTGAAGTTGACATTTTGGTGATAACTATTGATGGACCTTAGTATTAACATAAATGCCAAGTAGGAATCAAAGTCATTTCACATTTTATATACATGTGAACACATTCATCTTTCACCATTACTTGCATTTAACATAACTTTGACATGCCAATACTTGTAGAAAGTCCTTTATCACGAGGCTTCACATTAAGTAAAACATAACAATAATAAACAATGAACATCCATCAAGTTTGTGGGAACCTCATTCGCAAGGAAAAATATTATATCATATTTCTTTCACACTATAAATGTGTTGAGATTTCACTTGTGGTTAACATGTTCCACTTCCTAATCCATATGCAGGTCTTCATCGATTGTGGATTATTATGGATTAAAATGTTGCAAATTATTAAGAAACGGAATTGTGAATAGGAAGAGTAGTATAATTGAAATAGGTTAGTTGATTGTCATAACTAAACAATTGCATTTAACCAAATTTACATAACTCACCAAACATTATATTGGTTCTATTGGCATTATTAAATAATCCAACCAATTGATATTTGATACCTTATCAACTTTTGCCTTATCGATATTGGTTTTACCAACATTGTATTGCCAAACTTGTCATTGGTCTATGATTTTATTAGATTGTTAACCATTTCATTGAGTTAGTTGTAGCAATATTTTGTTATTAAGTATAGAAAAGAAGAAAAACGAAATGAAGAGATATAAAAAATTCATGAGTGATAAAAAAAGGGAGGAAAATATTATAATTTTTTTGGAAATTTGATCTTTGAATGATGCCTCTATGAAAATGAATACATGAAAATTTATAAAATATGTGGTTGGGTGTAATTGTAATGTTTCCATGTAAGTATGCATATTTGAATCGTAAACATAATAAATTTTGTTGGTGAATGTGTGAAATGAATGAATCAAGAATAATTGTAGTAATGTTATTGAAAGTAATGAGTTCAACCATTGTTCTTAACTAATTTAGCCCTAATTATCTAAACACGTGATGTTTGAGGTAAAAGTGATGGGCAAGAACCCAACAACCTTACACAAATGTATATAGAATTTGTGAAAATGTATCAATAACACACATGAATGCCTAAAAGTTTATGAAGACTACTTGGGCACACCCATATGGTATTTGTCACTCCTTAATTTGTTTCCAAATGTAGGACAATATGTTTCTCTTCTCTACAATGAATGTGTGAAGACCATGCCTAAAAACACAACATCATCATTACCTATGGGTCAAGCATGGTTGGGGTACCCAAATGGATTATCTCATTTTATATTCACTGGACCCCCTCACTTAAACATGTTGTTGAAACTTAATGACACATTCATATTGAAAGTTTGATTTTATTCATAGATAGATACATTAGAAGGGTACAATTCTATGCATAAAATGTCAAGATTGAACAAGTTTAAGGATTCCTACTAAGTCCTTAAAAAAATCCAGGACTTTGTCTCATGAAAAGAAAGAAGTTCAAAGATTCATAAAGAATGTTTAAACAATTTTTTTGGCCCAAGATTTTTACCACAAACACCTTATGTGTTAATGTGTATAAAATGCATGAATGTGACAAGAACCAAATGTTTTATTACAATGTAAAAAGTTTCAAAAAGTCAAATTTTTAGGAATTTTGGGCCATTGATAGAGCATAGCCCACATTAAATAAATTTTAATATTCTCCATTTCATAAGTGAAAATAGTAAGTATTTTAGAGGTCTATATAATATTTGGAACAAAATTATTTCATTTGACATGAGAAAAAAAAGGTGAAATGTAAAACAAGTCATGGGGAAAGTGAAGAAAAAGGTGAATTCGGGAGTTCCTTGGAATGGATTCCTAGGACTTAAAAGGGGTACCCCAATAATGCTTGGACCTTTATATACTTTTACTTGGCCCCACCCAACACCCAATAACCTACTATCAAACATGTGTATATCTTTTAAAGATGGTTTGGGCCTAAAAATGTCAAATAGGCTCCAAAACCTTTTTTTAGGGGTTTTTTTGGACTATTTGCCAACCCATTTCGACCATTGAATTCTATCCTCCAACCCCAAAAATTCATCACCCAAACCACCCCAATGTTTTGTTTTGTATTTGTAAATGAATCATAACAAGCTCTCCAAAAGGCAAAAACAAAAACTTGTAGTAGTTATAGCCTTTGGGATATGCTTCAACCACATGAGCATTTCATCTATCTCTTTTCAATGATGACTTCAAATAAAGCAAAAAAGTGTGCTTTGACATTGGATTTCTTAGCACACTCCAATAACCTTGCATTTTTCCTATCTTTTCCACTAGTTTTAGTACAAAAAAGGAAAAGGATGCACATTGAAGTTTAGTTTTCCACTACGCTTGTTTGAATGACTCTTGGTGTCTAAAAGTTAATTAAGATTGGAAAGAGGTAAGGGTTTTGTTGATTGCCCTAATGTGTGTTTGAATGGAATCATCAATATGCCATAAATGTCATTCTATGATTGGTCCTTATTGACTATACTAGTCACGTATGTCATTTGTAATTGATTTGGCCCATCGTTTATGTTATTTTTAATCACTTATCCATTCGTAGTAATATAGGACTAATCATAAAATGGCATTTTTTGCATAGTGCATGCTCATCAATAACAATAAAAACTTTAGCCAAACCAATGCTAACATTATAAATGAATGGCTCACAATTTGTCATGAGTTTTCTCTAGAATGTCTAAAAATGGGTGGGAGTTTAAAATAATATCTTCCCCCATGGACTATTGCAAACAAACAAAAACTAAAGTTATCACAATTTTTATGATGTGTTTGGTTGCTAGGTGGAGGCCATTTTGACACAACTTGCATCCAAGTATACACATGCAAAGAGTGTGCCTTGCAAAAATCTATGTTATATTATAAAATTGATGTCCAACATTTTCCACATTTGTGGGTCATTAGATTTTTGGGATGCCAAAAAGAAACCAAATTTTTAAAATCTTTTGTGGTTTCATTTTTTTCCTATTCACCTTTCATATTCTTGTTTTTCTTTTAAATAGAAAGTGATGCAAGTTGTCAACAGAAGGAGATATCATAAAATATAATACCCCTTAGAACAATGAGGTGCCTTTATGGTTGATTAGAAGTCAAAAAGGTGGGGTGCTTCTTTTCCACAACCAATTATCCACTAAGGAATGTAAAAACCTATGAGACTTAGAACATGAAATATTTTTCAAGGAGTCAAATATTTTTAAATCTAGGGTTAGATTCTCTCATGAGGGTAAATATCCCCTTAGTCTTGGGCACCTAATATGGGACCATGGATTTCAAAGTCCTAGCTAAAATGACTAATTACGAAACATGACATTGACCACCATCAAGTAAGAAGATGGATAAATCATATAGGAGAATGAGAAATGTGTTAAATGGATAAGATTCAAAGATCATTGGAAGCTTTTGGATTGCAATTCAAATTTGTTTCTTGGCTTTTGATTCACTTCTCAAACACTTGGAGCAATATGGTTTCAACTTTCAATTTTGAGGGGTAATGCAAGAAGAAATTGACCTATTTGAATATTACATCCATTCATAATATGGCACCCTTGGAAATACCTTAATGGTTAAAGGAATAGTTGACGCAATTTGACTTTAAGAAGATGAGTATTAAACCCATGTTGGGACAACACATCATTGGTTGAAGAGTATCCAACCTTTGGTGGGACAATGTTCTATTTTTGTCAATGACCATAGCCTAGCCTCATAGCTTTCTTTTATTTGTTATCCACCTTGAATTCATTCCCTTATTTCAAGTACTCCCAACTACAATAATCTTACACCTAAGCAATATATAACTTTATCCATTGCCCACACATTAATATTTATTATTGGACACCTATGATGTAGGGGAAAAACTTTTAATTCCTACAAGTTCCATCTAGTGTCATGTAGCTTTAATAACTTACCCCCTTATAAGGTATGAGGAGGAAGGCTAAACATAAATGGTGTATGAGATATTTGGGAATGTCAATAAAAACAATGTTGAAAGGATTTTTTCATAAACTTTTGGAGATCCATGATTACAATTTTAAAGACACTTTTGGAACATATATAAAATTCTATATAACAACAAACTTTTTGGCTTTGTGCATTTTGTCATGGGTTCATGATCAAATATAATGAGATGACCTATCAAGGCTTCACCCCAACTCTTGAAGGCAATTCTTGAAGGTTACACCTTTGAAAAGAGGTCTATGAAAGCTCTTAAAATTTTGTCCTTAACCTTTTATACTCCCAACCAATCATCAATCCTTGTTTATTGCATTTTATATCATTGTCCCTCCAAAATGAATAGTATTCTTTAGTAGAATACCTAGAGATCAAGGGATTTGTTGTCCTTGAAATGGTAATAAATAACATCCAAACCCCAAAAATTTTATAAAACATGTATTATAGTTGTAAAGATAAATCACAACAATATGATATTTCATGTAACTTAATTCATCATTCATGGATGAAATGCATCCATTTTCATCCAATATATATCTAAGAAGGTGTTCAAGAAGGATTTTTGAAAGGTGGACCTTTATGGAAACTCACTTAATTTAATTTTCCAAACCGATATAAATATATTTAATCACGTAATTACCTTCAATTTATTCAACAATAGGTTAAAGTACAACCTTGCATGCTAATTTTCTTCACCTAGTTTCATGTTTCAAAATCTTTCATGTTATGAATATTTTGTTTGGATATTTATTTCCATATTTTGTGTCCTTGTTTAAGATGATCTTTTATATAAATTTGACCTTAAATTCAAACATGTTTGTTTCATAGCTCTTATGCACATTATAAATTTTTAATTGTGATAATTTTTGTACTTATTATATTTTGAATAAACCCAACATCGTGTGATATGCTCCCAAACTTGCTTGTTGTTATTGGTGATAAATTTCCAATTTAGAAACAATAAAAAATTTCAAATTGAAGGCACATCCCTTAATTTTTTGTGACTAATACTTGGGTGCAAGAACTTTGGGATGTTTAGGAGGAATCAACATTTTTCATATGATTTTATAGTCATTTCAGTCACACAAAACTAAAAAAAATGTTGGTGAGTATTGTTTTGAGTAGAAAATTAAGTTGAGCACTTGTCGTGTATGCACCACAATCTAAACTCCTGAGGGATACACTATTCTCCTTATCATATTTTTTGCATCTTTCCATGGGAACTACATCCCAATGGAAAAAATTTCCAAAGTTGGGACAATTTAGTTTCATGAAATTATGGGAGTTCATGAGTCCCAAAAAAATAATAAATGTAAAATGCAAATGCACCACCTTTACATATCTTGTTAAAAGTTTTTAAAGGCTTTGTTAATATCCAATCAAACTTGATTTGACCCTTCCAATGAACATATGAGTAGTTGAAAATATTTTTGGCAATTTGTGTCTCAACTCTTCAAAAAGAATATAATTTTCCTTTTTTAGAAGTTGTTTTGGGCACAAATTTTGAACTCCTTGAGAGTCCCAACTTCCACATGTTGCATCCCCATTTTGGGAGCACAAAGTGAGTGGAAGTTGGAAGTCTTGAGAATGTTTCCCTTTGACTTTAAAACATGTTCGTCTTCATATGCATGAATGACTCATGTTCACCATGTCATGGGGCTTGCCTTTGACTTGTTTGCTTATTTGAACTTTAGCATTGATCATGAGCCTAAGGCAAGGTCACAACATCAAGTTTATGTAATTTATCATTGTTAAGAAATCATGTTTCTTTCAAAAGATGAAATAGTTGTTTCCATGGAAGTAATTATTTTATTTTATACACTTTGCCAAAATCCAACATTCATTATGAGGACAATTTGCAATTATGTTCAAAATTTAATTATGTAGTCATGTGCCCCATCTAGTTGTGCATAATCAACTATTCTTAATCATCATTAAGCTACAAATTGAAGTTCTATCAAATTGATTACATATTGTGTTGTTTGACCACCAATTTTGTTTTTTGGTAAATATTATACGAAGGTTTAATCAATATTTACATTAAATGTAATTAAATAACTTATTTTGTAATAATAAACTTAAGTATGGATTTGAAAATAATGAAATTATAAAGAAAAATTGGAATTAATTCCATTGAATTTTTTGAAAAATATGATTTAATTAAATATAGGAACTTTTGAAATATACATTCGAAATTAATGTACTTTTAACCTACATGACTACATCAATTTATAACATGTGTATATATTTTTAAAGAATTAAAATGTAATTATGAAAATAAAATACATGGAAAATAAATATTATTATGAAATTTTAAATATATAATTTATTTGTAAGTAAAATATTTAGAATTGATGCAATGCAAATAAATTTAAAGTTAAAATATTTTTTAATAAATGTATAGCCAAAATTTTTTAAAATTGAATAATTACTTCGAATCAATGTAGTTTTTAAACATATATAATTATGAATTAAAAAATATTATATTAAAAAATGAAATTAATCTCATTTCAAAATTGTAAACTTTCATAATTATATCATAGTTCATGATATTTGAAAATATGTATGTTTATATTTATGTAATGGCATAATTTGTCGAAGTTGAAATTGTGGTTGAATGGTTAAGGATTTGTTTGTAGTCATGGTGATGAAGGTTCAATTTGCTCTTGTGACATCATATACTTGTGTTTACATGACTATAAATATGTTGAGACGGCTAGTCTACATTGAAAAATAAATAAAAGTATTTATGTTTGGCAACAAATTTGATGATGTTCAAAATGTTGAAAAATATTGTTATAATTATTACATAGTGCCATATGTTGACATGGTTAGTTGACATTGAAAAATAAATAAAAAGGTTTGGAAATGAATTTGAAGATAGTCACATGACTTATCAATAGCTTGATGATGTTCAAAATAATGAATTTTTTAATGACTATTGTAATTATTACTTATTGCCATTGTAGTTCGATTTTGTCATTGTTAGAAAATCAATGTAATCATAAATGCCAAAGAAAAATGATGTGTGTGATGGATTGTGTTTTCATGTAGTTCACGTGGGTCACATATAACTATAAGCCTAGTCCAATGTGTAGTCATAGATGGGGGGCGGGGGGGGTTTGGTGTATCAATATATTCAACAACAAAACCAATTGATGTACACATCCATTGCACAATTACAAAACAATCAAGTTTTGGCATAATCAGGGTTTGTTTGCAACATAACTTAAAACAAAATAACTTTAAATTAGTTTCCTAAACAAGTTTGATGGTACACATTCAAAGCTTAAAGGTTTTTGTATCACTAGCCTTAACCCAAGTTGGATTCATCAACATTTTGCTATTACGTAAAACCCTACCTAGGTTGGCACGTTTGTTGGAATGTTGATTGTCTAACTTGTTTAATATAAAAATTAATTGAGTGATTTAATATAAATGATGACTCAAACAATGACATTATTGATGATATCATCAACTATTGGCATGAATATTTTGAATTAACTAAAGTTCATGAAAATGTCCTTGATTGAAATGGAGGATTAAGTGACCAACATCTAGCAATTCAATACAAATATTATATGTTGAAAAACTACAATCAATGGGATACTAACAATGCAATCATAGGAATGATAAATACAAATTGCTTTCAACGCATTTTTGTAAATGACAATCATTGGATCTTAATAAATATACATGCCTTCATTCTTGTTTCACATCACACAACATATGATTCAAACACACTAGCTAGTAGCAACCAAAAAACTATGAGACCACATTATACAATTACTAACTAATTTAAATATATGTTGAATAATTAGAATACACATATGTAAATCTCATGCAATAGATAAATGGTCTAGCGTTTGGAGTTTTCACAATAACATATGCACCTAACAAAACATTTGAAATTAAACCAAAAAAATCTCAATATTTTTTTTTATCATAATTGTAATGACATTTGCCAAACAATATAAAAAATAAATGAATATCTCCATTCCCAAAATACCCACCAAAACAACCCATCGTTTTTCCTATGAACTTTATACTAAATCATAATACATTATTATGTGCAATAGGCATGATTAATCAAGTTGGTCATTTTAGATTCATTCTAATGAGTGGCACATCATGATGATATAAACATAAGGTTGAAACTTGTACCAAAAACACTTCTATATATCTATATAAAGCTATATCCAATTTTGTTATGTACATATATGTTATTATATATAATAGTAAATGTGCATATATTTTAAAGGTTGTATTTGCAATTGAAGTTTCAATGTACACAAAGAATGATTGATTGTTTTGTGTACATGGTATTCGCAAGTAGAAGAGGTACTAGAGTTATTTTGCATTTGTTAATTTATATCATTAACATATCATTGTCAAACATCATAAATGTTTTCCCTAAAGATGATTTTTCTTCTAAAAGTAAAAAATACACATTTATAGTGTAGAAAACGTTAGTAGCACAAATTGAAGAATGTGTTAAAAATTTGTTCAAATCATCGCAAATAATGCAACCACTTGTAAAATTGCAAAATGCATGATAAAAGAAAGGTTATCCCCTATTATTTACAACTTATATGTTGTTCATGGATTGGATCTTGTGAAATTAAATTGGTAAATTGTAATTGAAGGAAAAAACAACATAAAAATTATCATCTATTTTGAAAAAAAGGCCACACATTAGAGTTATCTTGAAAGTACCCAAGTTAAGGGGTCAAATTGATCAATTTTGGGAAGATAGGGGATGAAACCTATAACGAGATGTCAAATTTTTACAAAGGAAAAAAAAGGGGGTGAAACTAGTTTTTACATTGATTCTGGTGCAAAATTTAATTTCACCCCCCTTTTTTCTTGCTTTGTTGTCAATGCGAAGTGCGTGAAAGCGGTTTTGTCAATCTACCATTCCCTAAGCCCTTTCAAGCTTGTTTTCTCTTCACCTTCTTCTTGTTTCCTCACATTTCTTCTTCTTCTAGCTTTCCAACAACCCTTTTCCTACAACCATGGCTTTGAGAACAACATCACCTTAAGAAAAACAACTCATAAGAACATTGTTGAAAGCGTGAAAGGGTTTAGGTTTGCTACGAATGTAAAAAGAAAAAAGGTAGGGGGGTGAATGTAGTGTTGTAATCGTTGTTGCAAGTGTTGCTACAAACACTAAAGGTTTGGGGTTATTATGAATGCAAAATGAAAAAAGGCAAGGGGTCGTGTGCGGCACTACAAGCGTTGTTGCAAACATGAAAGGGTTTAGGGTTGTTGCAAATGCAAAAGGAAAAAGGCAAGGGAGTGCATGCGGTGTTGTAAGCATTGTTGTGAACATTGCTGGAAGTGCAAAATGGGCAAGGGCATGTGTCAAAAAAGGTGAGGGTGCGTGGCACACAACAACACTTGTTGCAAGTGCAACTACAACCAATAAATTCCAATCTTGTTAAAATGTAGCAAAAACATAATAAGCCCATTAAGGCATTTTTTCCTTTTTAGAGGTGAGGTTTAGGGTTTATTGTGCAACATTCGCATACATTTGGTGCGTGGAAATAGTGAGGATGATGGGGGTATATTTTTTATGATTGGGATTCAATAGACTTGAACCTTTGGTCAACATTCTTGTTAGTATTGTGGTCCATATCCATGTTGATAAAAAAACTTCGTGAGAATTTCCAATCTTTGACTTCTAGCTAGTTTAAGAATTCACTTTATGACAATTGTCCTCCTACACCCCTTGTGTTAAACCTTATTAATGAATCCCTAAATTTTTATTGCCCTAGCTAGATCCCAATTCCAATTCAAACCTCAATTGAATTACTACCTCCATTGCCGAATGCCCTAGTGATAAAACAAAATTTCCCACAATTGCCCATCACACCATCTAGGATGTGACAACTTCGGTGAATAAATAAAGCATGGTTCAAGGTTATAAGCAAAAGCTTACCTTGGAATGCATTAAAAATTACAAGGGTAAACCATCAATTGTACCTCCATCACATTAAAAAAATGGCTTTACAAGGCAATCTATTTAAGAACGCCTCAAGTTTGAGGTCTCGTGCTTGCATGCTTGTCACAAATCCAGTGAATCCATTGAATCCAAATCTAACAGCGAATCTTGTGTTGATTCTTGTTTCGAAATGGACACTCCTCAAATTCAATGGTTTAGTTTAAAATATGGGAAATTGAAGTTCAATCTTGAATGTAATCAGATTTTGTAAAGCCCAATTTTATGTATATATATTCCCAATTTCATGCAAGTTTATTTCCAATTACATGTTCACAAGGTCATTGTGGTCCTCATCAAACTCTTTCATGATTATTTCGATTGCCTCTATGCAGGGTTTGTTATCTTTAAATGTGGCTTGTTGTTACTATTTTGTTTACCTTTGGATGGGTTGAAATGCATGTAAACACAGTCTGTTTACCTCATCAAGGTCTAATTAAGTTTGTCTATCTCAATGAAGCTTTGGCTTTTCAATTATTCAAGTCCGTTGTAGGCCATGTAACCATATATTTAAGGTTTGAAACTTTTGTTTAATGTCTAATGACCTCAATTAGGGCCTATAACATCTACTTAAGGTCCAAGGCTATTGTTTAAGGTTTGATGACCTCAATTAAGGCATCTAACCATCTACTTAAGGTCTAAGGTTTATGTTTAAGTTCTATTAACCTCAACTAGGGCTTGTAACCATCCATGTAAGGTCTTAGGCTTGTTTTGAGTCTAATGACTTCAATTAAGGCATGTAACTATCTACCTAAGGTCTAAAGCTTTTGTTTAAGGTTTAATGACCTCAATTAAGGCCTATAACCATATACCTAGGGTTTGAGGCTTTTGTTTAAGTTTTGTTGACTTCAATTAAGGCTTGTAACCATCTATTTAAGGCTCGAGGCTATTGTTTAAAGTTTGATGACCTCAATTAGGGCTTGTAACCATCTACTTAAGGTCCGAGGCTATTGCTTAAGGTTTGTTGACCTCAAATAGGGCTTGTAACAATCTACTTAAGGTCTAAGGCTTTTGTTTAAGTTCTATTGACCTCAATTAGGACATGTAACCATCTATGTAAGGTTAGAGGCTTTCGTTTAAGATCTAATGACTTCAATTGAGGGCTCTAACCATCTACCTAAGATTTGAAGCTTTTGTTTTAAGGTCTAATGACCTCAATTAAGGCCTATAACCATCTACCTAAGGTTTGAAGTTTATTTTAAAGGTCTAATGACTTTAATTAAGGTTTGTAACCTTCTACCTACAGTTTGAAGCTTTTGTTTAAGTTTTATTGACTTCAATAAAGGCTTGTAACCATCTATTTAAAGTTTAATGACGCACTCCCAAGTCACGAGGTGAAACCCACTTGAGGGTTTCACAAAGTCAAGTTGCGGAAAATTGAGACTTGGTAGCACGCTCCCGGCTTCCAACTCTAAAAAAAAGGGTAGAAGGTCGAGTTGGGAGCCCAGGGATTTAGACTAGGAAGAGGGACTAGCTTAGCTCGTGTGAATCTACATCCAAAAACCAACCAAATCGGGTTAATTTAGCATTCGAAACACCCTTGGGTGTTGGGACTTACCACGAGCACTTGGACACACAAGACTCACCACGGCCCGGACTCGGGGGAAACCACCACCTTCCCCCATATAGTATTCTCTGCGGCTGGTCGCGGAGGC
>Ga0116227_10005825_pt1 | contig 25500 bp, 20 predicted proteins | sample S1TSphgellanicum_FD_89693 | JGI IMG/M metagenome (GOLD analysis project Ga0116227, IMG submission 89693) | Host-associated microbial communities from peat moss isolated from Minnesota, USA - S1T2_Fb - Sphagnum magellanicum MG | ecosystem: Host-associated > Plants > Peat moss > Unclassified... | reverse complement strand
GAAAACAAAGAAACAAAAAATGGATTTTTATTTTTTTTAAAGTAACAACAAAAATGAAAGAAAAAAAATCTGTAGCACAAACAAAAAAAAAAAGAAAAAATAATAATAACAATAGTAGTAAAAAACAAGAGAAAAAAAATGATGAAAAAAAAGCTACAACAACAACAACAATGGAAGACAAGAAGATGATGGTGGAAGAGAAGAATAACAAAGAAAAAACAAAGAGAAGAAGAAAAAAGGAAGAACAAAAGAGGAGGAGAAGAAGGAAGAGGAGGGAAAAAAAAGGGGGGAATTTTTTTGAAACCTCGGCGAAGGGTGGGCCAGTGAAATGAAAAAAAAAAACTCACTTCAATGTTTGGTATGGTTGAGGTTAAATGGTTTGGGTTCATCCCAAAACGGCCAAAACAGTCTCATCCACAACTGGTGCATTGGTGAGTGCTGGTTCACTCAATCCGGCTTTTTCCACACCCACAAAGGAATCAAAATTTGCACCCTTGACAATTGGTTGCAAAAAAGTCCTCGACATGCTGCTGGGCTGCAACTTGCAAGTTGACCCTTCAACAGACAAACTTTAGCAGTTTGAGATTTTGTCAGAAGTAAGTTATGACAATTTGCAAGCAAACAAAAATGGCCATGATTTTCATAGTTTATTCTTTCTGAGTTTGGAACTTTTCCAAGAGTAATTTCCCCACACACACACATTTTGGGTTTCTTCCAGTGTATGTAGCCTATGATTAAGTTATGATGATTTTCAACATGTCAATTACTTCATATTTTCACAAAAAAATCATATCACTATTTTGAGGGTTATTTAATGACGAAACTGACCTTAGGGTTCAGGTATTCTCCCTAAACTGGAAACCAGATCTGATCAAATAAATTGGGAGGAAAATGTAGCAAAAGCTCATCAGCTCCAGTTGCCTTGTTAACTTTGCTACGTCAATTGTCAACTTAATAATGGGACACTCCAGAGTGGGAAGCAAATGAGTCCAAAAGGAGCTTGCAGATGCTCTGCAAGATCTTATTAAGTTCTCTTGACTTTTATTGTTGCAGAAGAAGTTCATAACTGGACAGCCAGTTGCCACCACACCCTTACACCAAAAAAACCATTGTTTTTTTTCCCCTTTTAAAACCCTATGTACATACAGATCTATCTATAAAGGAAGGTGGTTTGTTTGTTTTGTTTTGTACTTATGAGATCCACAGAACCGGGATGCTTAAGATCGCATTCTTGGTGTCTTTGGAAAGCTCTCGACGAGGAGGGGTGCATGGGCTTGGTTCCATGACGTCTGGACTTTGCGGTGCAAAAGTTCTTGAATATTCAATGATTGATTAGTGCAATATAATTATCCCATAATTGCTTTTTTCCGACTTCCTCTTGAACTTGTTGTTGACAACATCACAAATTTATAACTTGCTTAGCCACAATTTGACAATAGACGGTTGTCGTGTGAAATTATTTGCAGGATATGTTTGAGTTTGGTAATGAACTCTGTAATTAATTCAGGCATTTTCAAGAGTACTATGGAGTTGATCACTATAAGAAGCTGCAGGTCCAGGCACATGAGTAGTGATCAATATCAATGTATAATCTTAGGGACTAATTTGATCATGGCATGTATGCTACTAACTAATATTTGCAGCAACAGCTTCATTTCAACTGCTCAAGCTTCAGATGATCAAATGCAGGTAAAATAATTTATAATGCATGGGTAATGAAGAATGCATTTGGTTACAAGTTTGTATAGAGTTAGAGTCCAAGCTGGTGTTGTTGTTTTGAAACAACTCTTGTTCACTTTTGGGTTTGATGGCAACTTCATGGTTTGATCTGGCTGCTTCAGGGCTATATATTCACTCATATTGATGAAGAATTTGTCAGCTCTAGCACTTATAGGAAGCTGGTTTCAAGCAAGACGTCGTTGATGGCACAATGTTTGGCAACAGGGGGTGCCAGGACTGCATTTCCTGGCACCACTGCCTACACCAACGCCAGGATTGTGAACAATCTGCGCAACAGATATGCACCAGCGGCCTTTGTGTTCCCCACCACGATTGCCCAAGTGCAGAATGCGGTGCATTGTGCCAAGCAGTCGGCTGTTTGTATTGCTCCTCGTGGTGGTGGTCACTCTTATGAAGACTACTCTCTGGGTAAGTAATTAAGCAAAGTAGTATTGAGATCTTCATGATCTTGTCTCATGTCTCGGATCGTCACCCAAATGGAAAAAAGAAAAAATAAAAAATAAACAATCAATCCCAAATGGATGTGTTGATATATTGTTTAGAATAAATTAATAGTTTCATGATCATGATCAGTTGTTGAATTCCTTTGTTTGCTGCTTGTATGATCTCATGGGTTGTTTCAAACACTACTAGGTGGTCGAGACGGATGTCTGGTTGTGGACATGATGGGCTTCACCGCAATCAGCTACAATAACGCAGCTCAGACGGCGACTATCGGCTCAGGTTGGAGGTTGGGACCTCTGTATTTGGCGCTCTGGAACCTCGGCAAGGTAACCATTCCAGCGGGCAACTGTGTGACAGTTGGGGTTGCGGGGCATGCTCTTGGTGGTGGATGGGGTTTCAGCTCCAGAAAATTTGGCTTGGTCGCAGACAACATCCTGGAAGCTCAGCTGGTGACTGCCAATGGAACCCTTGTGATAGCAAATGCCCAGCAGAATAGTGATTTGTATTTTGCTCTCAGAGGTGCTGGCGCCAACTCCTACGGAATTGTTGTAGAATTCACTTTCAGAGTTCATGATGTTTCTGGACCCATCACGCGTTTCCAATACTTTTGGACAAACAAGAGCCAGCAGTTTCAAGCCTTCAAGGGGTTTCAAACATGGGGAGCGAATGCAGTTCCTGAGATCTCAGCCTCTTTCTACTTGGACCCATTTGGGAACAGCAACATCGAGGGTGTTTATCTAGGTCCACAAGCTTCACTCCCTCCTCTCATCAAAAGCTTCTTAGCCAACACACCACCAGCTTCTAGCTCCACCGCCCAACAAAGCGACTGGATCACACTCATCCTGCAAAATGGAGGTTTCCCTACAGGCTCAAATCCTGATGTCCTCAACCTCAAGAACTATCCTCTTCCTACAAACACATTCAAGGCAAAGTCCATCTATGTGAATGCACCAGCTGGTCTCTCTGATGCTGGCATCACTGCAATGCTCAACTCCATGCACTCAGACTCCAATGACAACGCCTTCTTCCTGTTTGATTTATATGGTCCAACTTCAAACATCAACCAAGTTGCAGCTGATGCCACAGCTTTTGTGCACCGGAGCTCTCTGTTCTCCATTCAAATGGTGGCCTATTGGAGCGTTGCAGCTCAAGCAAGTACTGATTTCACCTTCCTGGACAATTCCTGGAATACGGTGCGACCTTTTGCCACTCCACAAGCTTACCAAAATTACATTGACAGGGATATGCCCCTCACTGCTTACTATGGCTCCAACCTCAACCCCTTGATTGAGATCAAGCAAAGATGGGACTCCCAGAATGTCTTCAACTTCCCTCAAAGCATACCTCTTGTAGTAACATGACACATAACAAGAACTCTTGAAAGTCTCCAACTTCTGTTGCCTTCTCTTATATGTGTATGTATATATATTCATGTGTGGCTATGTCCTTGTTGCACAGTTTTGTTGCATATTGCTTTGAATGTTTCAAATGCAGTAATTGCAGATTATAGTGAACATTTATGGATATCACAGTGACATGTCTTTTGTGTTTTTTTCTTTGGAAGTGCTTTACACTTGAAAGACTGGTTTCTGTTGTGAGATCTCTCAATACATATATATTTTTTCATGTGTGTGTATGTCCTTCTTGCACATCTTTGTTACAAATTGTTTTGAATGTTGCAAATGAAGTAATTTCACATTGCAGTGGACTTTTATAGATCTCACAGTTTTTTGCAGTGTTTTATACTTGAAAGACAAGCTTTCATTGTTCTCTCTCTACTGAACTTTTATGGATGTCACAATGCCAACCTCTTTTTTTGGTGTTCTCTATATGTACTTGGATTGGACATTGGACCAGAACTTGTTTTTTTTTTGACAATATTTGCTTTTGATCTTCAAATTTGACTAACAATCTTGTGTACTTTTGTGGGTGCATGAGGTTTTGACATGTGCAAGAAATGAAGACATAAATGTTCAAGAACATTTAAGTAATGCTCAAGAAATTATGTTGAAGAAAGACATAAATTTAGTTGGGTTGTGTAGTTTGACATTATCATCAAACCTTGTGAACATGCATCTGCTTGTATTTGATCACTTTCAACTTGTTTCAACACTTATGAGCAAAGAGTGGTGATGACACAAAGAAAGCTCAAAGCTAATACCATTGTGCACTAAGACTTCACATAAATTTTAAGCTTTAACCTTGCTACAAAGATACATACGCTTGAAAGCATAAGCCTACATGAAAGGTTGAAATCAGGAGCTAGCCATTTTATCCACATGTAAACCCCTAAGGATGATTTTCCAATTGTACATTATCACATCATATTTTCAACATTTGTGAATAGTTGTGACTCGATCATTTAGTCTAGCAATTTCACTGAGTTGGAACATAGGGTAACAAACACATTCATTTCATGTCTTATTTCAATGAATTCTAATTACAAAGACCAAACAAACATGGGCACATGGCCAAAAGTGAAATAAAGTTTGGCTTGCCCATGTTGTTGAAATACACATTGCTGTGATGAGGTTCCAACAATGTTAAATTGTGATTCTAAAGAGGCCTTTTGGGGCTGAAATACATCCAAATCTATATGGACCACCTCGATCACTATTGTCACATTATCCCTCAATTAGATGCTCATACACCATTCATTGCAATTCACAATACAACTACTTTACTTTTTGAATACAGGAGATGGTTGGCAGTTCAAGCTTGTTCTAGGTGAAATCTCTGTAAACAAAACCCTACCTCCTCTGAAAACAATGTTTCTCCAATGGTGAGATTGGTACTAAAAATGACATGCCACACTGTTGGGAATTGCAAATTTAAAACAATTTACCTTGGAATTAGAATTCACACCTAACTGTATGCGTGTTCTGTTCTGTGTAGAACTCTTATTTATTGTTCACGCTAAAGAGGTGGTTTTGGGATTTGTATTCACTATTGAACAGTGGTGAAAATGCTTTGCGTGTCCTTCCACACTTTTAGTGCTTACCATCAATCCACCAAATGGCACAAATGTGCATTTGATGTATTAAGTTTGATCCAAGTATTGTTCTCAGGTATTGTTTCATTGACAACTTCATGGCATATCATCTGCATGCAAAGTTTCATCTACTACTTTTTTTGAATGGGAATTTGACCAGGCATTATTCCAGTAGCTTGCAATGCCTTCTTCTCAATCCACTTTTAGGGCTGGAGACATCAACATATTTATGATGTCAGTGTGCCATATGACATTCTAAGGGGGTGTGCAATATGTGAAAGTTGATGGGATTTGCAGTTTTCACTGGTGGGTACTGGGTCAGGATTTAGGGTTTAAATATAACCTGTCTCACTAGCCCTGAAGTTCACAATACTCTTGAGCTGTTGGGCTCTAATCTTTATGATCTTTTAGTGGTCAGAAAATTGTGTGAGTAAGGTGCTGTCACATTCTGAGAATTGATCATGAACCTTCCCATTGATCCAAAACATACTTTCCTGTTTGGAATCAACTGCAAATGTTTATAACCTACAGAACTCACATCCTCTCACACAAAGGTTCTCACCTTATCTCAGGTTTTATTGGCTTCATTTATTGTATCTAAATTTTGCTCCAAGGCAACAGGTGACATGTTTTGTGTTCTGGCTTTCTTAATCATTAGTTGTTCATTTTGAGACTATCATGTTTTGATCTTACTTGCAGTGTAACGAGCTTCGCAAATGGCAGTCTTGAGCTGGTTACTGGGTATAACTGACCCTAGTGAGGATCATGGCAAACTCTTCTCATCCATGAAGGGATATTACCTTTCATTCAAGAAGTAATGGGGTTGTAGAATCATTGAGCCAATGAGAGTCAATGTCAGTAAATTGTGCTGAGTGGTCAAAAATGGAACAACAGTCGGAGATTATTGTGCATAACTCATGACCTAAGAGGTAGCCATTCAGGGCATCAAGATTCTCATCACAGGCAGGTATGTTTCCCTAAAGAATATTGTAATAAGACATAAGATCCAATGCTTGGGAAACACAGAAGAAAAATGAGCAGTTCATGGTCTCCACAATATTCAATGATGCTCAACAGCAAAATGCAGTCAGTGTGTAGCTTACCATAACATCTGCACTGACTTCATTAGCTCCTAGCAGTGAGTGAAGCGTGCACATCATACAGTCCCCAATGTACTAGGTTTCTGTGAAAACAAGAGCAGTAGTAACAGGAAGACTTGGCCATGATGCTGACTAGTTCAACCAAAACATGAAAGGAAAAGAGATGACCAAGGAATCCAAGATGAAAGGGAATAACCCTCATGGGCATTGAGAAATATCCATATGCTGGATTAAGAAAGCCAGAACACAAGAAGAAGAAACCCAAGAAAGGAACCAAATGAGGAAAGAGGGAGATAGAGAAACACAAAAAGAAAAAGCACCCAAGAAAGGAACCAAATAAGGAACAAGGAAGAGAGAGGATCTTGATGGAGAACTTCAAGAGCATGCTCTTCTAGGTACAAATCGGGCTTTGAAAGTTCCTCACCAAGTATCAATAAGTCCCTGGATAATCATTTTGAAGATTCCAAAGGAAGAAACATGAAACAAAAGACTTTCTCGGTCATGTAAACCTCTTGTTTATTCTATATAGAATTTGATGAGTCTCAGAAGACTAATTAAGCCCACCATTGGAGCTACAAGCAACTCTTAGAGATACAAAACCTGACTAGAGACAGCTCCAATATGAAATATTGGAATCCACATGAGGCAATACAAATCATGTTAATACCTGCATTTCCGGCCAAGAATGATTGTCAAAAATGCCAATGTTTAGGCCTTCTGAATCTTGGGTTAATCAGTAGCCCTAAAGAAAATCAATATGGAGTGAGAAAGAACACATCCTTCCTTAGGCACACTCCTGCACACACAATAACTGTTGTTTCTTAAGCAGTCTAATAGGATTCAAAGCCACTGAGGTCAAAAGTTGAGAACCATAGTATGAGCACAATATCTGCTAACTGGTAATCATGGTGATAGTTCAACTACAGTAATACCTACATGGACTAGTGCCATGGTGAACGGTGTCATATGAGGAGAAAGTTTCTGCTTTCCTGTTTTCACAAGAAAGACAAACCACAGGTAGGCCCTAGTAAATAGCAACCAAATCAAAAGGAAGCTTCAACTTTCCTGTTATACCAAAACAAACACATACAAATACATTACACAGCAACCCTGTTTCCAGTGGGTGGTAGAGTTGCACAAGCAAGTGATTAGTGTGTCCATGACAACAATGTGATCTCTTGCCAGGATTGCTTAAAGCCCTTGGCCATCCATATCTAATCTGAGAGGATAATCAAGACCTTGCAGTACTGTCATCTGTCTCAAATCATCATCTGCATACAGTGGGACAAACCAATAAAGTTTCCTCATCCCAAACACCTGCCACAATTTTCTCCCCCCCCCAAAACAAAACATCATTAGCATTGCTCAAAAGAATGAGAGCTACATTGACAAATTGGCAATCTTGCAATCAGGTCATAAATGAAAGCACTCTGTCAATGATGTCCCACCCTGAATTGTCTGAGATTTCACACAAAGCAGTGTGAACACAGAACCTCAATTACCTGCTCAAAGTTTCTTTTCCATCCCAAATCAAATCTCCATCTTGTAGATGCCTTCTTTTCATATGTCTAACAAACCAAAGAAACAGAGATTCCCAACATCAGCCACCATTATAGAACAAGCTCTACTTGAATTCTACACAACTTAATTTTGCTTATACAAAGTTCATCATCTTGAACATGCACCCTCTATTACCAGGGCACCTCCACAAGATCCTTGAGGCCACCAAACCATTCTGGAGCTACTAACTTTGGAGAATGGTTTGGTGAGCTAGCTCATTACTTGGTCCTCTCAGCCTTCAGGTAGTGCATCTCACAAAATCAGACAGCCAAGACTTCATAGGAGAAAATCATACTGTAAATGGAAATGAATCTGTCTGCTTGAGATGTTGCTCTAAAAAACTTCTCTATTGTCAGATGAAATAGAATTCAGTTCAGCAATGCATGTTCATGTTCATATTATGCACTGGGTATGAATGGGTCCCCTGGGTCACCGCAAGCCTTTGCCAATTATTGGACCCTTCACACCATGGTGATGTTGAACAGTGCAATTATGCAATATTCTGAGTCATCCAATCAGGGCTAGGGATGAATATGCCTATGATAGAAGAGATGAAGCTAAAAGGAAAAAAGATGACCAAGAATATATAGTGATTGATTGCAGAGAGAAACTCTACAAAAACATGTAAGCCGACCAAAGAAAAGTTGTGTCATTTTTGGCCAAACCCAAACAAACATGATAATTATGAGTGTTGTCATAACCTTGAGAGTGTCAGACCATCACCTCTATCATGAATGGCAATGATTAGCTGTCAATACTCCTCTCTGACTTCATCAGCTCCCAAAAATGGGTGTACAACAGAATATAATACTATGCTCAAAAATTAGGGCAAACAATTATACAAAATCTGCATCCTGAGTTCCTGTTGCATTTCCAGAGGTCTGTGTCTGCAGAAAGAAAGTCATAATGTCACCTAAGTGTGCAAGATGCATAGCTAATCAAACAAGATGACCAAGAAAAGAAAGGTACCTCAATAGTGGTAGTGTTGCCAGCAACCAGAGACATGTGCATGATGAGGAAGCCAAGCAAACTGAGTGCAAATGCCAGATTCAGCACTGTGTTCAACAACCATACTTGTTCAGTGCTGTACCAACAAAGTACTTGCAAGTCATTTAAAATAGCCAACCCTCTGAAGACATGTTACCACATCCATGCATGAATACTCTATTTTGTCTACTTAAAATCACATGAAGTGACCAAGCTACAACCTGCTGTAAATTTTTTGGGAGTGGACCCTGCAAGGCTTCTTTCAGTAGGGTTCAAGTCTGAGGTGATTTGTAAATGCAAACTACAACTGGGATTGATTCAGCATTTAAAAAGCACGCACTAAGGTATACTACTCCATGATCAATTGCTGACCATAAGGACAAGAAACCACTGCAAGCACTTTGCATCTAGGTCCTCACCAAGGCCAAGTAAGGTGGTTGCAAGATCATTCGGGAAAGCAGAATCCTCCTCAATATCACCAAAAAAGTTAATGAATGGTGGCAAAAGGGCCACTGTCACCAACATTGTCTCTAAAAATGTGTACAGCTGTAACATTAACGCTTCCAATAAATAAGAAGTTTGCAAAAGAAAGCTGCATATCCTTTTGTTGTTGGAATCAATTGGTGTTAGAACAGCATTTTGCTTTAGAGATCCTCAAAGGGTAAAACCAGAACAGATTAGGGTTCTCAAATTCACAAGTGCATTGAACATCTATACAACCTTGGATACAGTCAAGGTTTTTGCATGCATCAACATTCCAACCTGAACATTGCGCCAAGGTCTGGGATAATGGCCAGTACTTACAAGAAACAGAAGGAAAAACTTGTAGTTATGAGCTCCAACACAATTGGCTACCCAAATGCAGTGGTGATCCATTTTCAATATGCAGCGCCCACCTGTCCAACACATAAAGTTTACTTAGGCAAAAACCCAATATAGAGCTCCCCAAAAAATTAATTAATTAATTAAAAGAAGAAGAAGATGCAACTAAAACAACACATTAAGATACACAGATTTACACTGAGATACACAGATGTACAGAAAAATATAAATCTTAATGAAACTGTGCTTCCCAGTGAGCACCAACTGATGCACCTAAGCTAACAGAAAAGCTTTAAATTGATCATCAAAACTCAATCACTCTTGGAAACACCACAGGATTTAAGGTTACTTTGTCATGATTGAATGGCTTCAGGTCACCATTGACTTGTAAGCCCAAACCTAACATAGTTTGACAAATCAACAACTACATTGAAGGAACTAGAGCCAAGAGTTGAGTACTGTCATTTCAGCTAAGGCTAACCGTTTTGACAATCTGAACCTGGATGGTCTTTCACCTTGAAGCCAGTTGGAGGTCTACAATGAGTTGGAAAATATAGAAAACTTACAGACAGAGCAATGGTGACAACGTGGGGGTTTAAATTGGCAGCATTTTTTGCAATAGCGGACATTTGCACTTTGAGGTGTGATCTCTAGACTTGCTGCTACAGTCATCATTTCAACTGTTTGATCTACTAGTGGTGACGATTGCATCTCAAGATCATCCTCTGATGAAGAAGAAGAAGGCCTCCACCCTTGTGGCACACCCCCTGGATCTGTGAAAACCACTGCAAAGTAGCTCCACAGGAGCATTGCCAACTGCACCCATCTTACTCATGTAGGAGATCAGATTGTTTTACATTCCATCTAGCATACATACCTTGAAAGTCTACAATGTTCAAACACATAGATCCTACCTACATAAGTTGCCACCCATTAAACCTAGGCCTGAGGTTGGATATACATAGTGAAGATTACAAAAGATTGGCAGGAATGTGGTGTGAAGTGTTGTTTAAGACAGAACCCCAAATATGAATTGAATTTCAGCCAGATTTGCATTGTCTGTATGATATGACCAGAACAGGGTGGGAGCATCAAATAGGGTTAGAACTTAGGTGAGAACTAGTGAATGGCCACAACAAAATGGCTTGACATAAAATAGAGTTAGTAGAAAGAAACAGTGAGATGAGAAAAAGTCACAAGAGGCAAAGGACAGACACACACACACAGAGTGGGGGGGGAGAAATTGGTATACCAGGACGTGGAAGAGAATGAGAACAAGAAGAGCAGTCGCAATAGTTGCTGCTGATCCGCCTTTCAAAACTTGTGGAGTGTAATTGGCGATCACAACAGCATAATAGGAAACTCCGACAATGGATACAACTACGAAAATCATGAACGATCCTATCACCTTCAGGCCCGCACAAAGCTGGAATACATTCCAAGACATATTGATGCGCGGACAGTAGTCTATGCATCCCAGCAGCAAAGCTCCCCAGTTCCTCCCGCCTCCCGTACCAAACCCTCTCTTCAATGATTTCCACGCCAGGTTGCTTGAATTTTGTTCTTCTCCACCAGTTGCTCCAAAACCCTCACTATGCTCTTCATTGTCCATTACTTTCCACTTCCACAAGACCCCTCTCTCTCTCTCTCTCTCTCTCTCAGAGCATTCAAGCTTCAACTACTGCTTCGAAACAAAGGTCATCATCATCGTGGGAGGATCATCGGGCTTCAAACTCAGGAGAGATTTTGACGCAACAACAACAACAACAACTCCCCCACGCATGCACGCAAACTCGCCGCCTTACGCTTCAACCCATGCCAGGAAGGAAGCAAGGAAGCAAGAACAAGACCCACAACACACACTGTCGCCATGGACGTATTACAAACTAATTTACTGAACAAAAGTGTTATTAGAGCAGCAAATTCTAATCCAAATCCCTTCCCACACACACATTACCTTAATTCCAACTTTCCATGCAAATCAATATAATCCATCCTGGGGAAGAATCTTCCCCCCCAACCTTCCCTGTTCCCCACCACTTAAGGGTAAGGATCCGGATACAAATACCCATACCCAGAACCCAATCCAGCAATTTGAAGTCAGATGTAAACCCGAACCGGAGATCCACATAGTTCCAAGATTCGTCTTTAGAATCGTGTCTAGGAACTGGGCAAAAAAATCCCTAAACCCAAAATTTGTCACTCGACAATGTGATTGATGATGATTGACAATGTGATTGTTTTGTGTCAAGTTCCGGATCTTGTTAGGGTTGAGTTGAGCTTTCATGGTTTCCTCATTCTATCATCTTGAGACTTAAGTTGTTTCTTTCTGTCCTTGTCGAAGCTTTTCACTCTCGAAGGCTTGAGCTTGACTTTATGTTTTAATGGCGGCATTTCTTCTTTCTTGGGATATTTGGCAATTTTGACAATTTCAAGTATTTTCCCATCCCTTTCCTTTTTTTTTCTTTGCTTGTGTTGCTTGTAGGTTTTTTTTCTTATCATTGCTTGCTTGCAAGTTTTTATTTTCTCATTTTTGCAATGAATCTCCCTGATAGTACACAAATGCTAAATCCCAACAATCACAAGTTCAATGTGGGGTACATCTATTAGGATAGGTTTTACATGGATACAACGTCCTTATTATGCATTGCACCATAACAAAATGAAAAAGATATCCAGTACCTCTTGAGAATTACAATTTTATTTATATGATCTAACATGAACATATGTGCATTTCAGTTAGTCGAATAAAAAGTTCAATGTCAAGGTACATTTATCTAAACAAATTATATGGATGCAAGGTTTTCATTGTGCATTGCTCCACACCAAGCTTGTAAAGGATAGACGATTTAACAAAGGCATATATAGTGTTAAAGTCTAAAAAGGGAACATTAGTAGAAATCTTGTCATTTGTAATTATCGTATATAACTAATTTTTAGTTGCAAACAACATATGCAATTACTAGACCCCATAGTTATATAAAACAAGTTGCACATGACATATAGTTATTTGCAACAATATGTATGTAAACAATATATATATTATGGATTCATACTTCATCCATTTGTATACTTTATGAAGATTGCACATATAATTAAGGTGCAATTACCATGGTGACCATTTGAATTTTCAATGACCAATTATATGGTGACATGTGGCATTTGATCCATATTTCAATATTGAATATTATTTATGAATTAATAATATCTAAACTATTCAATAAACTATGAATGGATTTTGACATGTATCATATGTTGAGGCCAATTATATGGTGACACATGGCAATTAAAAAAAACCCAATGATTATTTATAAATTTATTATTAGGTAGTTAGGTATGTCGTAGGTAGATAGGCCTAAATAGGTAGGAATGTAGGCCTAGGTAGGTTTAAAATAATCATGTTTTTTATTTGGGTCAAGTTTCTTTCATTGGTCTATCCCAAAATGCTTTTAATATTTGGTTTGTGAAAAAAACTAATGCACCTACTTATATAATGTACACAATTGGAATGTAAAACAAAACATATAGGATAAAAAATTCAATTGGAAACACAACCAACCTACTTGCATGGTATATGCAACTATTACATTGCACCTATGCAATATTTACCTAATTTACTAAATACCTACATTATTTATATTATAAGTAATAATAATATTATCAACAAATAATTATACTAATAAAATAAATACTTAATAAAATTAATTATTCACATTAATTATATAATTACTAATTATATTAATTATAATTACAAGTAAATTAGTTGGTAATTGTAATCACTTATAATGATTTACAATGAATATTATTATAATATAATCAATTTTAAACTAGGAACTAACTTAGCTTAAGGTATTTATACTAAATAATGTAACCTACTAGCCATAGGTACATTAACATAATAAATAATAATACAATTAATGATATTAACTGTGATTAATTTAGTTTTGATTAAATTAACCATTGCTAACTAATGATGGCTAAACTAATTTTGGATAAATTAACCATGCTTATACTAATTATATAATTAAATTATTGATGGCTACACTAATTTTGGTTCAACTAACCATGGTTAAATTAATTATGATTAAAATATTTTTGGCTAAACTAATTAGAAGGTTAAATTAGTTAGTTTCACCATGTGTACATTAACCATGTTAGTTTAGCTTCTTAATTAATTTAGCTATGGTTAATTTAGCTTCTTAAATAGTTTAACCATGATTAATTTAAAATTTTCATTAGTTTAACCATGTGGTTAGTTCAGCCAAAATTAATTCTAGCCATGAGAAGTTTAACCAAATTTAATTTACCCATGGTCAAATTGGGTCATGGATTTATCGTAGATTCACTTAAAACTCGTTGGCAAGCATGTTGTAACTTGTAATGTTCATGTTATGTATTTTAATAATAGTCTACCAATATGTTACATTGCAACTAAGTTTATGGAAGAACAACTCACACCCAACTCCTCTTCCAAAAACATTGGAATAACAACTTGACATTGAAATGTGATGTGCAACCATTGCACAAATTTTATGCATGAATATTACAGTACACTTTTACAATATATATACAATTTATTTTACATCAATCCAAATGATGATCTTAAACCATATAAATTGTAATGATTATTCAGGGTACATTAATATGAAAATTTCTTAAAACATTTTGGATCAATTTTGAAAATTCTTAAACTATTTACTTAGGATTTCAAAAGTGGTTCAAAATCTTAAATTCATGTTTTTTGATCCTCAAATGTTGATAAAAATGATTCAATTTTTTTTGGGTCATTTTTGAATGTATATTACATCACAACACATAGATTACATGAGAAACATTAAATCCTAAATCAAATTGAAAATTTACAAATTATGCTATTTAAAAATGATTCCACATGCAATGGATCATGTTATCATATACTTACCTTGCACATTTTAATACTATCATATCAAGATATGATAAAAAAAAATGTTGATGAATGAAAGAAGGTGAAGGCTAATGCTTTTATAGGAGGGTTGGACAACGAGTGAAAAGGTGACAAGTTGAAATAAGATGGAGTGTGTGATATAATGTTATTAGGGTGAAAAAGCAAACAAGGCATTATGATGTTACCCAATGTTCATTTGAAACTTGCTTGTTAGAATGTGAAACCTAACATTGTTTTGTTATGGGATATTTGAGAGTCAAAAATATAAATCTACTTAATGGGCAATTTCCTAAGTACATGTCTTGAGATTGAGATAACAACCGAATATCCACCATACTTGCATGGGTAAGTAAAGGTCACTATAGTCATGTGAGAGAGAGAGTACACAAAACTTTGGGAATACTAGATGTTTGTAGTAGATGTCAGAACTTTGTTGATTTGGTAGATTTTGAAAATGGCATAGTCGAAAGCTTAACTAGGTATATAAAAAACCTTCTGATTGTCAATTTTCAACAATCATAACCCTAAATCTAAACTGCAATGGGGAACTACCTCTTGTTTAAAAAATGAAAACCCATTGTAAGTTATAGCCCATAACCACCTTTGGGAAAAGCCAAAAATCAAATATAATAATAATAATTTTATATTAAAAAATTTAATACAAAGGATATAAAAGAAAAATAAAAACTTGTTGTCCAGAGAGGTTCACACATTTTTCAAAACTTCCTCAAAACCTCACATCACAAACCTTCCAAATTTTGATTAAAATGTCAAAACATGGACTTGTGTGGTTCTATTGAAAATGCAAAAACTACACGACAATGGTGTATCCCGAATTCTAATCTACACCCATGCAAAAAAAAAAATCCTTACGGGTAGAGCCAACAAAATATAGGTCAAACAATTGTAGAAATTTCTTGTGTGTAATTTATATGTGGAAGGCACCTTATTATATCCATCAATATCCATCCCTCTTAGGAAACCTCAAAGATCTTTTACACCTACTCCTTAAGAAGTGAGAGGTATAGCTCGAAGCAACAAAGGGTAAAGCCCAAAGGCGACAAAGGTATAGCCCGAAGCAACAATGGGTAAAGCCCAAAGGTGACAAAGGGTAAAGCCCAATGTGACAAAGGTATAGCCCAAGGCAACAATGGGTAAAGCCCAAAGGTGACAAAGGTAAAGCCCAATGTGACAAAGGTATAGCCCGAGGTAACAAAGGGTAAAGCCCAAAGGTGACAAAGGTATAGCCTGAGGCAACCATGGGTAAAGCCCAACGGTGACAAAGGTATAGCCCGAGGCAACAAAGGGTAAAGCCCAAAGGTGACAAAGGTATAGCCCAAGGCAACAATGGGTAAAGCCCAAAGGTGACAAAGGTAAAGCCCAATGTGACAAAGGTATAGCCCGAGGCAACAAAGGGTAAAGCCCAAGGTGACAAAGGTATAGCCCGAGGCAACAAATGGTAAAGCCCAAAGGTGACAAAGGTATAGCCTGAGGCAACAAAGGATAAAGCCCAAAGGCAATGAAGGTATAGCCCGAGGCGAGCTTGTTACCCTAGGCTTTTACCCTACATCACCACAAATGTCAAAAACGAAGGAAGCGAGTAACTTGGAATAACTACGGTATGCAGATAGGGTAAAAGACCTAAAGAAAGAATTACCTAGGCAGGAAAGATTTACCAGGACCGCCCTATCACCGTGCAGCACGGGCAGGGAAGGAAGGAATGAAGCAGGGGCAGACAGGCAGGCAGTCAGGCAGACGAAGAGGAATGAACGACGACGGACGGCAGCGGAGTCGCCACAAAACAACGGCAGTGTTGCGCTCGCCGTCCTCGCGGAGCTTCTTTCTCTTCTTCTTCTTCTTCTTCTGTTTGTCTTATTTGCAGCTTTTGTGGGGGGAAAGCATAGCTAGCTAGCCCAGAGAACAACACTTCTGGCAGTAAGTAAGTATCGTACTCGTGTTAGTGTTGTGTTTTTTTTCCTCCGTGGGTTAGAGAAGTATCTCCCCCGCCCCTCCTCCCGGAAATAGAATTATTATTTTCATTTGGCCATGGAAAAGTGATTTGCACACTCCTGAATAGAGCAGCACGGGTGTGGGGGTTTCGAGGGGGGCGGCCAACATGAAACCCAGCACGAGGGGGAAGGAGGTCAAGCGAGGTCTCAGAGTCACAGTTCCTAAGCAGGAGACCACGATCTCCGACTTCCTGTACATTTTCGTTTTGCCTTTCCCGCCTCCTATTGCTCCTCATGTGTATGTGTGTGTGTATGCCCGTGTGTGTGTGGTCTTTTTGCCTCCCTTTAAGTGCATTTGCGAAGGCAAGAGATTGAAGAAGGGACATAGGCAAGGCTGCGTGTTTTTTCGCTCCATCTGAAACCCTAGCCTTACCGACCATTGATGGTATTGTGTCCATTAGAAGCTTTAGCTCTCTGACTAGATCGCTCTCTCTCTCTCTCTTTTGCCTTTGTTTTTCTGGCTTTCTGAAACTGCATGTGAAGGAATTGCTTTAATAACGGATGCCGCAGGTTTTCTATGTCTGGATGCCCTAGCATTCTCAATAGTATTCAGTCACCTCACACCTGAAATAATCAGTCATGCTACTAGTTCGCTGCACATCGAGATCTGGTCCAGAGATGACAGATTGGTCTGTTTGCGTCTGACCTTCCATGCAGGACGGCAAGCGGCACATTTCAGGATGGTGACATATTGCTTAACAAGGAAGGCCTGCGTGTGGTTTCACAAGAAACCACTCCAGCAGTAGGTCCCTGCACAACTTGGAACCCTATGTTTACTCTAGTATCCCTAGTTTCCTGTTTATTGAAGTCATGGTGTACTCACAGAACTTTGTCCATACGGTTTGCTATCAGCTGTGTGGGTAACCTATCATGGTCTACTTACAGCAGTTTGTCCCTAGGGGTTTTTGTCAGTTGTGTCACTAGTGTATGGACAATCAATGGGAACCATTGCCTAAGAGGTTTGAAGTCACATCGCAGTGTAGAAGTAGTGATATCTTAGAAGGAAGTCTTTCTGTTACAGCTCAAAAGAGATTCAGGTCAGACTTTCATTCTTTGTTTCCATGTTTGAAGCTAGCTGACCAGCTTCTTAGTGACTGTGCAGTTTGCCCCTTATATGTTCCTGATTATAGCAACTTTATGTGACACGTTGAGTGGTTACAGGTGCTTGTAAGCTGTAATGGAGATCAATTGGTAATGATTTGTGATAGCTTAGTTTAGCATGATTTGAACATGGGATTTGGGGTACAGGTCCAACCTGCAGCAGAATCTCAGATGTCTCTTGCAGATTTGGAGACCGTAAAGGTTATTGGCAAGGGCAGTGGTGGGGTTGTGCAGCTTGTCCGCCACAAGTTTTCAAACAACATGTATGCTTTGAAGGTGATATTCTCCTTTTGATCTTTGAATCCCAATTTTTCTGAGCCCACATCCGATGTTCTTATCGAATCTCTGTTCTCATGGAAATAGCAATAATATATGCAGGTGATTCAAATGAACATTCATGAAACAGTACGAAAGCAGATAGTCCAGGAGCTGAAAATTAATCAGTCTGCCCAATTTCCTTATGTGGTGGTGTGTTACCATTCCTTTTACAACAATGGTGTCATCTCTATTGTGCTTGAGTACATGGATGGGGGTTCCCTTGCTGACATCATCAAAGAAGTGAAGCAGATCCCTGAGCCTTATTTGGCAATTATCAGCAAGCATGTAAGCCTTAGCTGTTCCCTGGTTTTCCTTGCTGATGTCTGTGAAAAGTATCCAATTTGCACCTGTGTAGAACCAAAAATTTAGTGGTGATTCTTCTGAAACCCCAATCTTGTACACAATGTATTATGTTCCTCAAAGATTTTCCAGGCAATGCTGACTGATGGAAAATCTTTTAGCGGAGCAGTGTAGACATTATGTGTGCTCTTTTGCTTGGAATTCTTTTGAGTATCAACAGAACAGGGTCTTCAATGAAATGGGGTTGAGGGTTGGTAGGTATTGAAAGGGTTTGATTACCTACATCAAGTCAGGCATATCATTCATAGGGACATTAAGCCCTCCAACTTGCTTGTAAACCACAAGGGTGAAGTCAAAATCTCAGATTTTGGCGTGAGTGCAGTTCTGGCAAATTCAATGGGCCAACGGGAAACATTTGTTGGCACGTATACATATATGTCGGTATGTTTAATAGCCTTCAGGTAATTTTTGTTATGTTAAATGTTTCCATTGTCCCTAATGTAGATGCAATCAGAGCAGGTAAGTGTGAAGTTGAATGCTTTGAGCAAGTATTCAAAAGTGATACCTATATTTGTGAAAATTTGGCAGCCAGAGCGCATCAGTGGGAGCAAATATGGGTATGACAGTGACATATGGAGCTTAGGGTTGACATTGTTGGAGTGTGCACTGGGTCGATTCCCTTACCAGCCACCTGGAGAGGATGAGGGCTGGCTCAACTTTTATGAGCTTCTTGAGACCATTGTTGAACAGCCCCCGCCTGTTGCTCCTGCTGACAAATTCTCACCAGAGTTTTGCTCTTTCATTTCTGCATGGTGTGCCCCTTGTCTTTCTTGTTGATGGGTCTGTGTGGAGATTAAGTTTAGGGTTAGGACTTGGGTCTAGCAAGACTTTGAATGAGTTGATCACAAAGTATGCATTATGTTGTCGGAGATCTGACATCTTCAAACTCTATTTTGTCTACACAGTGTCCAAAAGGAGCCTAGAGATCGCCTATCAGCTGCAGAACTTTTGGTAAGTATAATCTTTTGCACTTACAGCAATGTTATTGTGTTCAGCTCACCCTCATCTTGTAATCTGACTGGCAGTGATTGTGTAACCCGTCAGTGGATCCCAAAATGGCTTGTCTCCTTTTCTAGCTGAACAGGTGTGGTTGTAAGACACATCAAGATTTTAGACCAGTATTTGTTTCCTCTTGTTAGGTAGTAAGCTGCATAGAAGGAAGTCTGTGATGGAACTGATAGGTGACAACAATTGTCTTGAGTACTGATAATAACTGTTATGTGTATACGTGGCAGAATCACCCGTTTTTGCAGAAATACTCAGAACAAGAGTATGGTCTGGAAGCATTACTACCCCCTTTGGTACCCCTTGCATAGGCCATAGTGTTGAGCTGCCAAACTATTTTCAAATGATGTGGAGTGTCAGCAAATGTCAGTTTTCTGTCTCCATCATGCTGCAAAGGGTGGACAGATGCTTATTGTGTGTCGGAATCCTGTGTGTACTCTACTGGGATATCTCTGTCCTGTAAATGTTGGGTTATGTTCTAGATAGACTTGGATATATCAGAAGTCTTCTTGTAAGTGGATGCAAGGATAAATGAGCTAGTCACATTCAAGTTGCTAGGAGTATGGGGTATCACAAACAAAATCTTCAATTGTTTGAGTGATTTCCATGTTAGGCAAATGAAGTGAAATTTGTGTGAGTGTAGGTGGTTTTTTCCATGTCAAGTTTGTACAATGCAACTTGAGCACTCAAAATGGGCCTGTTGTGAAACGTTTTGCACAACTGTTTCTGAAGATTGAATTACTTTATTATTGATCAGAGTGGCTTTTGAACTTAATATCTTTTTCCTTCTGGAGTCGGTTCCTGCAATTCAAGTCATTTTCCAGCAATTCTTTTAGTTGCACAAATGTTCACTTTGTATGACATAATCTTTCCATGACTATGGCTACACTCATAGAGGTGGAGAACATGATCTTTTCAGAAAAATCTTTGAAATGCTACCCCAGACCTTAATGTAATGGAATGGCCATTACCAAGGGTATGCTGCATATCTAGCACACCCAAGTGGGGTTATGCGGTGCCTTACCAACATAATGGACAGTGGCTTGACCATTCCGGAACATTTAAGATCCTTGAGATTTGGCCAACTATAAGTGCAATGAGCATTTTTGGAAGAAATGTTCTTTGCAAAACATGAAATGTGTTAATGTTTTGTAAACTTACAACATGTGGTAGAACTGTGCAAAATTGTGTGCTCTATTTGTGTTAGATGCACATGAAGGTTGTTAGGGGTACTTAGTGTCCTCTGTGAAAACATGAAGTTCCTCCCACACCCCCAAAACAAAAGCTTGAATGAATGCACAATGTAACATAAGGCCTAAGGTTGATGTCATTGCCAAAAGAAAGGTCGTCCAAAGCGCCCACCACCTTGTGTGGCCCTTCTTCTAGTGATGCCCTCGTCAAAGGCCTTACCCAACATAAATTACTTGTCAAAAAAAAATTACATATGAAATTATCTAAGAAATCACAAGGTGGATCATCTACAAGACTCAAAGTAAAAGATTCTTACATTTAAAAGCAGGAAATACCTCCCAAAAACTGTGATTTGCAAGCAAAACTCATAAGAGCTGAATTCAAACATAATTTCAACAAAAATATTCAATATAGAATATGTTCAAGTAGGTCATAGAAAAACAAGTTGATAGGTGGTAATCCTATTCTAACCTAGTTTACTTTAGTCTAACTTACATAACTAGTCCCTTGGGCATGTACATAGATTACAAGTATCATGGTATCTTTACCATTTCAACATAGATTAAATAATTTTTTTGTTTCGCCAAAATTTTGAAAAATTATTTATTATTTGTGCCAAAATTTTAATAAAATCAAGATTTTCACTATCAAGTTTGAATCATGGACCTTCAACAATAGTGACTTAAATTAAGGGAATCTAAACACAGTAAACTATTCCATAACATTGACAAGAGCCTATTTATTATTTTGCATAAGCATTACATGCCGAAATTTTCAAAATTAAAAAACCAAGTGCCAAAGTTAAGATTTAAAATTTAATTAATTATTTAGTAGTCTGTTGCCAAAATGGTAAAAGTATTACGATATAAGAAATTGAACCTTTCATCTTCACAATGATACATCAAGTCTTTACCAATGAATTACATTTTCAAAAAGTGTCAATTCATTTCAAAAAAATTATTTCATATGTTTATTTCAAATTATTATTCATGTAAGTAAGTGAGAAAGTTAAATAATTAATAAGTAGGTTGGAGGTAAGTAAGTAGGTAAATAAGTTGCAAGCAATATGTTTGTTTTCACCAATTTTCGCAACTTGGCAACAAAATAAAAAGGTTGGCAAATCCAACAAAGGGTTTTTTGGCAAAAAATTTTAATCATCATATTTTGAAGAAAAAATTAGAACTCATAATATTTAGACAACTTGTTCTTGTAGGTTGCTAAAATTAAGCAAAATTCCAAAAAGATCTATTTGTCCAATTGAATAGTCACCATTTACTACTAATTAATGTCGAGGACCCTAATCAATGCACCTATTTAAAGAATCTAAAAAAAACCATTGTTGTAAGATGATAGGTAAGTGAAAGAAGTAAGTGGGTATGTAAGAATTTAGATTACCTAATTAGCCTAGGTAATAATTAGGTAAATACATAAATAAGTAGTTAAGCCTAAATAAGTAAATAGGCTTATGTTACTTGCCTATTTAAATTTACCTACTTAACTTATGTAATAACTAGGTAGGTAGATAGGCTTTAGTTACCTACCTACTTAGGTTTACCTATTTAACTTAGGTAAGTAAGTAACCTAAGCTATTTACCTAGCTTAGGTAATAATTAGCTAATTTGATTTGTTAACTACATAGGATGTCCAATTTGACTAAAAATTTAGTGGTCATTTTGACTAGGGGTGTCGACAAGGCAAAGTAAAGAAAAAAATAGTTTGTTGAAAATCCAATTTGAAAATGGAAATTTTTTTGATATGGATGTGAGAAAGTAGATTCAAAATATTTTAAAAGAGAAATATGAAAACATAGGTCATTACATTTAATTTATGGGAAGTTGGATACGAAGTTTGAATAACTTTGGTATCATAAAAGTAGGTTGAAAATACGTTTGAAATTAATTTGGTCAATATGGTGTTCAAACCTACTTCACATTAAAATTTTGATATATTATGATTATAACATGCATAATTTGACAATGCATAAGTATCTTTTAAGGCCCCACTAATTTGACTTTAAAAAAAAAAACAATATTTCATTTACATATAGCTCATTTTGTAAAATCAAACATTTCGTGCAAGTAGAAACATTTTTAAAAATTCTACTTAATTTTATTTTTAAGAAAGGGTTTTTCAACATTTTAAATATAAAATGAAAGATTATTATCGCATTAATTATTGTACAAAATATATTTTTTACTTTCAACACATTAAAACTTTTTCATGCTTACTTGTAGTTTTTTTAAACGTAGAATAGTGAGTTGTTTACTTTACCTTACTTGCACCCCAAAAATGTCATTTTGTTTTGTTCAACTTGACTAAATGTCCCATTAAGTTAAAATCCATTGATCATTTTGATCAAAGTGGTCAATTTTTTATTCAATTTGATAAATAATCAAACTGCTCATTGTAATCAAGTTCATTGGTCAAAAAATACACATATCATTCAAGCCATAGGTCTTTAGTCAAAATGGACATATTCATTAGTCAAGGTTCACATGGTAATCAACTTGGACAATTTTTAAAACCATGAATTGTAATAGTGTTTTCAACAAAAGAAGTAACGATGAAAGGGTCAAGTTCTTTAGTGCAATCTAAAACTTTATTCCTTAACACATAAATGATTATCTCCAAAGAAGAACCCATGATAAAAATGTCAACCATGTCCTTTTAAAATAGTTAATTGAATTTGTTCGACCCAATTAACACATTTACCATTAGATATAACATAAACTGGAATTGAATTGATACTAGGTCATACTTTAATTATATGAATATGTCTTGGTTGAAACTTGAAATGCATTTAATCTTGTAACCCTATAATAGAATATGTGTGAAATGCTTCCATGGGTTGTTTTAATGTTGTGTTGCGTGACCTTTGTTGTGCACCAAATTTTCTTAAAATGTTGTGTTCAAAACCAACCCTTTCAAAACAAGTAAACATTATGAATTCATTGATGTTTATGATTGGTTTGCATGTAGACCAATAAATAGTTTCTTAATTGTAACTTTTAATGTTTATGAATGAGAACAAGATCATATTTATCATTAAACTAGTTTAATATAAAAGATAAATTTAGTACTTATGATGGAAATGTTCTAATTATGATAACAATTGCACTGGAACTAACTTCAAAAACATCAAACTTGAACCTTTCTCAATAGGTGGTTTGAAGATAAGGTGTGAAAGGGGGTGGGGCAATGGTGAGAAAGGATTTTCAAAATACGAAGCCAAGGACGAATAGTTGAATCTAGGGCCACAAATTGAGAATGTCCCCCACCCATTAATCTAACTAACTCTAAAACACAAGGTGAACCTTCTATGCCCAAACATAGGTAGATCATGAGGTGATACTAGGAAAGATCTATATTAAAGTATGTGTTTGTTTTGTTTTGCTTTGTTTGTGACCACCTTTAACCTTGTGAATTGTGCAAGCCCTTGTTGCACTTTTGATACTATGGGAAAGCTCTTGATTAGGTGGTGTGCACAATGATCATTTTTATAAATTTCAAATCAACAAAGTGAGATTTATTGAATTTAGAATGAATTTTGTGATTCAAAATTAATTAAAACTTATTAAATTGATATTTCAACCAATCAATGTCTCTTCATCATATTGATCTTTTTAATTTATCATTTCACATACTAAACCTTAACATTTGGGGCCAATGACATTTTGAATTCACATTTAGACCAATAAGGTGTCATGTTCACACTTGTTTCACATTTTGCTCAATAACATTCAATCAATCAATGAATGCCACTTCAACCATATTGTTATTTTTGTTAGCCTTTTCATTTCCCAAACCTTGACACTTGGGAGCAAATGACATTTGAATTCACATTTGAACAAGTAATGACTACTATTCACACTTGTTTCATACTTTTTTGACCAATAATGTTTGAAGCATTTCAACTAATCCTTGCCTCATCATCATCATATTGATCCTTTTGTTTGTGCTTTCACACCACATGAAAAAACACATAAATTTTTTCTCATTGGTCATCCTATTTGGCCTTTCCTACTATTCCCTTTTCACATTACTCTCTCTTAAGACTTTGAAGAGATTTTTGAGAACATTGCATCCCTTAGAACCTTGAAGATAATCACACATGGGCCAATGAAACAAGGTTCCATTAGTATTCATGGCTGTAAAGTGCCCTCCGAATACACTAAGAAATTTGTCCAAGTGTTTTCCAAGGGCATGTTCACTGGGCATGCATCTTACCCACTAAGGCCCACTTTAGATGAGGGTCCAGGGTCCAATTTCCTAGGAACCAATTTGGACTGATTTGACACAAATTGAATCCTTGAGTTGGACTGTACCTTGGTCCCTAGCCTGATTCTTGGTTCTCCAAATCAGGAGCTCCCCTTTTAGCACTGTGTTTTTTGGTCTGAACCAATTGATTTTCCCTCCAAAACACGTGCCTATGTAGGTTTAGCCTAAATTTGCCACTTTTTGGGTCTTGGACCCTCGTTTAAAGGCCTTGGGAGCAATTTAAAGCTTTCAACCAATAAGATTGCTTGAATTCATTGGTCCCTGAAAAAGATTTTTCATTTAATTTCATGGTGAAAAATAAAATCCCTTCGGTATATAAATCGCTTCAATGTCCAATATATTGAATTCTCATTAATGTGAATCCACAAGTGGAGATGCAAATTACAATCTGAAACATGCCCCCTCCCCCCATACACCAGTCACATGTTCCGGGGTGGAATGGGCTGTTCTATAGTATGTTAACTTGCATTAACGACTAGTGAGGTTTCCACAAGGCTAAGGATTGCGTAACGTAATTGGGCAGCTATACTGATGAATGATTTGCTACATTTTCTTCTCTTTTTTTTTTCTTTTTCTTTTTTTTTCTGATTCAACAACTAAGATGCTCAAAGGTATTTTTTGCTTTTTTTTTTTTTTTTTTTTTTTTTTTTTTTTTTTTTTTTCTATTCT
>Ga0116227_10005824_pt1 | contig 25501 bp, 20 predicted proteins | sample S1TSphgellanicum_FD_89693 | JGI IMG/M metagenome (GOLD analysis project Ga0116227, IMG submission 89693) | Host-associated microbial communities from peat moss isolated from Minnesota, USA - S1T2_Fb - Sphagnum magellanicum MG | ecosystem: Host-associated > Plants > Peat moss > Unclassified... | reverse complement strand
GTTTTACCCCCCTCTTTTTTTTTGTTTTTTTTTTAGAAACCCCCCCCCCCCCCCCCCCCCCTATTACCCCCCACTTCATGCCTTCAATAAGCTTCGTCAAAGTCATTTTATGGATTTTATTTATTAGAGCCTTCACTTGGTTTGGTGCTCGTAGAAAGGGCCCACCTAATTAATAAAATTTTACAGCAAAAAAATAAAATTTATTATGCACATTGGAACTTTAAATTAGATTAAGTATGTTGTCCAGGCTTATACCATGTCTCCCAAAATTTATAAGTCAGTACATATGGCGTAAGACAATTTCACATTTCGATGTTAGAATGGGATTGGATGTTTTCACATCTTACCATAGTGCCTAGAGGTGCATAACGATTAATGAATAGAATAAAGAATCTACCTGCCCAGTCTTAGGTTTCCTTTGTTCATTAAGGCATGTTATATAGGTGCTATTTGACCTGTGGTAGATAGTCACCCATCACAAGACTCTTTAACATGATTTTTTAAAAATCTTTTGTCAACTTGCCTTCGATTGCTTTTTAAAGTGAATTGCTTATCAAAGTGTCCCGCTAAAGAACCCACAAGGTGACACATTCCCAAGTCCCTTGTTGAACCCACTCGAGGGTCCAACTATGTAGAGTTGTGAAAAGTTGGGATTTGAGGGGCGCTCCTGACTTCCAGCACTAAAAGGGGGTAGAGTGGCATGCTAGAAGTCTCAGGATTAGACTAGGAAGATGGACTAGAAGATCAAGCTTGCATCTGCATCCAAAAACCAACCACAAGAGGGTTAGTTAGCATTCGGAAACACCCTTGGGTGTTGGGACAAGCCACGGGCACTTTCACACACAAGACTCACCACGGCCCGGACTTGGGGGAAGCCACCACCTTCCCCCATATAGTATACTCTGCAGCTCTCCGCCGAGACTACATCCAAATGGTTTTTTTTCCCGGGACTCCCAAGTTGGAGTCCCAAAACTGTCCCGGGTTGGAGTCCCGAGACTTTGGACGCTCATAGCTCCTCGCCCCAAACTTGGATCGGGACGAAGTCTAAACCAAAGTTATAGCTCTCGTCGAGCGCTTTCTAAGGTCGTGTCTCATTTCTTTAGGAGACATCGGGAAGAGGTCGATTTTTGACTTTTAGTGGTCGGGAGTCAAACTGGTAATTTGACTTCCGGCCCTTCTTTTGCCCATAACTTGGGCTACAGATGTCCAAATGGCCCATGCGAGGCCATTTTGGGCATTTACGCTTCAAGAAATTTCCATTAAAGAACGCAGCAAGGCAAGGAGATTTGGCCCCTCAAATCGTCTTCTGAGTTTTCGGGAGTCCCGGAGGACTCCATTTTCCCACTTTTGGGAGTGTGAGTTGTATCCTCACACTTAGCCCCAAAGTGGGGTTGCGACACTGCAAGTGACCCATCAGGACATTCCTTCAAGACGATGTCCTTCGGTTTCCCTTCCGGCACATAGAATCAATTTTGCTTATACCACAATAGTCCATTTTGCAATTGGAAGTGTGACTTGGCTCCATTTTGAATGTTTTGCCTCACTTCCTTGGCAAATTCATCACGATGGCTCGTTAGTCGAACTTCCTTTTGAAGTTTTGTTTCTTTCGTATACACCACTTTAAGTTGGTGTTTTCGACTTAGCGCACTAGGCACCACTGTCGCAACCTTAGCTTTGGGCTCGCGACCAAGGCAAAGGGGTTGCAAGGTTGTGAGCCAAGAGGAAGGAAGGAAGCCTTGGAGTCAAGGCAAAGGCATTGCAAGGGTGCGGGCCAAAAGGAAGCCCAGGAGTCACATCACATACTCCCGGGAGTGTAAGAAAGTGTGAAGGAGTGTGAAGGAGCGAACATTCACAATCCTAAGGCAACTCCCACTTTGGGAGATGGAGTCCCAGTGGACTCCCGAAACTTCAGAGAGCAATTGCAGGGGTCAAACCTCAATGTCTTGTGGCGTTCCTTTTATCATTGGAAAGCTCTTGGAACGTAGATGTCTAAAATGGGCTTGCATTGCTCATTTGAAAGCTCTCGACGAGAGCTATAACTTTGCTTCAGACCGCACCTCAATCGGAGGTCTACTCGCAAAGTTATGGGGCTCCAAAGTCGCGAAAGTCCCAGCTAGAGGGATTTCGGGACTCTCACTCCGGAGTCTTGGGAAAAAGAGCCATTTGGATGTAGCTTCCATGGAGAGCTGCAGAGTATACTATAAAGGGGAAGGTGGTGGCTTCCCCCAAGTCTGGGTCGTGGTGAGTCTTGTGTGTCTGTGTTGCCCGTGGCTCGTCCTAGCACCAAGGGTGCTCTAATTATGCACTAACCACTTTGTGTGGGTTGTGTGCAGGCCCGTGTGAGTGAGTGAAGCTTGTCAACTCTTCCTAGTCACATCCCGGAGCTCTAACACGCCCCTCTACCCCTCAAAGTGTTGTGAGCTAGGGAGCGTGTTCCGACTCCTCCTTCTTCCGCTGCTTTCTACTTGGGCTCACATTTGAGCCCTTTAAGGAGTTGGGAATGCGTTAACCATGTTCTCCTTCCCGGGCTTGTATCGAATGTCTACATTGAACAAGGCCAATGTGTATTGCCATCTCACTTGTTTTGAGGACAACTTGAGTTGAATGGCAAAGTACTTCAAGGTCACATTGTCGGTCCACACCACCACATCTTTGAAGCTTATGTAATGGCCCCAAGTCTTGAGACAATGTATGACCGCCCACATTTCCTTGCATGTGTTGGCGACCTTCGCTCCATTTCGTTCAACTTCTTGCTCTCAAATGCCACCGATCTTCCTCCTTGCACTAGGACTCCTCGAATTGCAAGGTTGAAGGCATCGGAATGGATTTCAAAATCCTTCTTGAAGTCAGGTACCTTCAACATTGGCACTTTTTGTCGCAACCTTAGCCTTGGGCTCGCGACCAAGGCAAAGGGCTTGCAAGGTTGCGGGCCAAAGGGAAGGAAGCCTGGGAGTTAAGGCAAGAGGAAGCCCGGGAATCAAGGCAAGAATGTCGTAACCCTAGCCTTGGGCTCGCGACCAAGGCAAAAGGGCTTGCAAGGGTGTGAGCCAAAAGGAAGCCCGGGAGTCAAGGCAAAGGCATTGCAAGGGTGCGGGCCAAGAGGAAGCCCGAGACTCACATCACATACTCCCGGGAGTGTAAGAAAGTGTGAGCGAGTGTGAGGGAATGAACACCCACACTCCCAAGGCAACTCCCACTTTGGGAGATAGAGTCCCAGTGGACTCTCGAAACTTTAGAGAGCGATTGTAGGGGTCAAAACTCAATGGCTTGTGGCGTTTTTTATATCATTGCAAAGCTCTTGAAACGTACATGTCTAAAATGGGCTCACATTGCTCATTCATTTGGGAGTCCCGAGACAAAATGCCATTTGGGTGCTGGCCCAATGGCCAAGCATAAAATATACTATAAAGGGGAAGGTGGTGGCTTCCCCTAAGTTTAATCCGTGATGAATTTTGTGAGTCTGTGCACCAAAAGTGCTCAAACTACACATTAACCAACTTGTTGTTTGGTTTGTGTAGGTGCGTGTGAATAATTGATGCTTATCATTCTTCCTAGACCCCATCTTGGAGCTCCAACATGGCTTTTTACCCCTAAAATGTCGTGAACCAGGAAGCGTGCCCTAATTCCTTACTCTTCCAATGTTTCCACCTTAGATTTACATTTGAGTCTATCAAGGAGCTTGGGAGCACGTCACATAGCATGTGCGAAAATAGGATTTTTTTTTATTAAAAAAAAAATCACTATTTATGATAATTCATTCAAAAAGCCATGGTCTTTGGTTTTCAGCTCTTAGCTTGGTAGTTTTCGCACTTGGTAATAGATAATAGCCTTAAAAGCTTAGAAAAAGCTTGACCTAGTAGGGCAACACATAAATCGTCGCCCTATTTTTAGTTTGGCTTAAGGCACAACGTTAAGCAATGTAGTGAAAGGCTCTAAGTGAGCATTGGCTCATTATTATTGTCATTGAACTTTGCCAGCGATGACATAGTAAGGGTAGGTTGGAAATCCTTGCAGTGCAAAAATTTCCAATTTACATTTGATTTGCAGAAATTTCAAGCCAATCCAATTTTCATGCAAGGCACACCCAAACTTATAAAAATGCAAGAAAAACACAATTTATAAGGGAGTAACAAGTAAATAATATTGTGTAAAAGGTTAAGTTTTGTTAAAAGCAAATTTAGCTAATATCATTAACCATAAGTCTGAAAAGGCAATAAAACTAAAGCTAAAGTATAGCCCATTCTTTAACATTAGCCTTCGGCTTGGTTTTCTTTCATCTTTTTGTTTAGCTCTGAGCATGCAGCCTCAAGTTTTCTAACCTAAATTGTTGCCTTAATTTCACATTTGTTGTAGCCTCCGACCATCAACTTGCAATTTAACCTCCTCACTTTTAGCAAACATAATGCCAATTCATGCAACACACCAAAAATAAAACAAACAAAGGCCTCATTACATGCAAAGTTGTTTTGTTGTTGTTTGGTCTAAAATACTCAACAATTTTTTTCAACCTCATTTGAATTCGAAAAGTGGTCTCTAATACGTTTTTTTGATTTAAAGAAATCAACCTAGATATACTAAAAGAGCACCAACCCAAAGGAAGAAGGAAAAAAAGCAAGCCAAGACATTTGAATGGATGTAGATGAGATTTGACTTGCCTTCCGCAATTCTGCAATCAAATGATGAATTCAAATAAGATTGGTGGAGTTGACCATAGACTCTGCATTGTTGAATTGGTATGAGTTGTTAAAAGTAGAGATCTAACATATATAATTCAGGCCAATTTCATAGTGTGCCAAACCAAGATACATAAACATCATAATTTTATCATATTGACCCTAAGGATAAATTCAGAATTTGTGTGTTCTTTAATAAAACAAAAATATCATCACACGCCCAACCACTGTGGTCTAAGAACATAGAGAAGAAATAACATAATAAAATCTGAATGTGTCGATCAAATGACCCAGAAAAGGAAATACTAGCATTAATGGTTTACAACGCAAAAGTGGTAACTCAAATTTAAAAACTACCTATATATAAAAATTGTTGATGCATTTCGATTGAGGGACATATTAATAAAGATAGAGAAGGAAGGGCACGTTGCTTTGCGCAAAGCGCTTTCAATTCAAATATGTGAACGAAGAAATATGATGCTTTGATAATGTTGCACCTGCAAATGATAAAAATGTGACTTGTAGACTATTAATAAGCAAATTTAGTCTATTGTATCTCTCTAATGATGAACTACAAAAAACGACTTTACCTACATGCACAATTAAAAAATTGCAAAGCACAACATAACCTACAAGGCCTTTGGCCCAAATATGGTGTACCTTTGAATATGGTTTGAAAAGAGGGCCAAAGGCCCATATGACTGTAATTATAGATTGGCTTGGTAATACAAGGGTTGTTGAGCTATCATTATCATTTAAAATAGTATTTAGGCCATGAAGGTCTAATAACTAAAAAATTAAAGAAAGATTTTTATAAATTAAACCAAGTTTTGGCGGATATGATGGAAATGGTACACATGCCATGTTTAGGTTTTGGTGACCATAATGTTCATGGGAGTTCGAGTCCCTTTATCCGTACAATTTGGAATTTGAAGTTATGTAATCATTAGACCTCAAAAATCTATGGCCTTTTCTTTATTTGACCTTTATTTGTTCCATAAATATAGCCTATATAATTACTGTTTTTTAACTAATGCTGCTTTTCCAAATATTATTTATGGGTGCCACTAGTTATCGTAAATTATCAAATTGCACCCAACATGTTCAACTAATGGGAGTTAAGTCATAAAGTGACCATAAATCTACGCAATAATTCTATTTTTGTAAATAATGCAATTATAAAAATTACATGCTTTGCTCAACCCAATTATGTTTATACAATTAAGTAGGGATGGAGATAAAAGTCAAAAAAAATAAATATAAAACTTTTTATATTTCTTTTTCTAGCTTTTTTACTAAATTTTATATGTAAATTATATAACATAGATATGTAAATAGGTTTCACCAAAATCGTGCCCCTGATACGATTTGATGACACCTAATTTATCATAAAAGCATAAGCAAATGGTTATTTTGTGTAGTATAAAATAGACTTTGACTCCTAGCCTTTTTTTTTAAAGTCTTGGTTTTTACCTTTAGAGCCATTCAGTCTACCTCTCAAACGCATTATGGCTGAAGGCTAAAGGCCGAAAGTTAGGGTGTGTGAATTAACTAACTATTAAATAAAAATAAAGCACTTATGGTGATTATAGCTTTACTTGAGGAGATAAGAGTTGTAGAAGGGGTCTACGCAAAAATCAACCAAATTCAAATGGAGAAAAATACCCAAATAAAGAAAGGTGCTCACACACAAAACTACAAAATACGACAATGTCAAAATCGCAAAGTATGATGATGTTATATAAAGCAACAACAAAAAAATAAATAATGATTTTACATCTTTTCCTAAGTAATATAAGGTCAAAATTAACCTTAAAACCTGCTTCTATCACAAAATATAACATTATGATGATAATTTCCATAAACTTACCTTTCCCCAATTATGATATTATTAGCAAAAGTGCTAAGGCCCTAAAAAAAGAGTATTTTTTTAGCATTACTTTTTTTTTTCATTTCAATATATCATTTTGATATTATTGATATTTATTTTGTATGCATTTTGTAATCATAACCTCTTTGCAAGAGAGAGATTACATTGATCGCACTATTCTTTAATCATCATGGTAATTTTCCTGTATTTAATGTTTAAAGAACAAGCCTAAGAAATGAAGTAGTAAGACCTATATTGAAATGAAGTGTAATAAGATTGTTCAATCTATAAGTATAGATCTGTATGATGTTTTGAATTTCTTTATTAAAGATTTACACTTGCAACCTTCACTCAAAATGATAAACAACTTTGGAATTATTTTATAGACAACTTAAAAATAAAAACTAACAAAAATATATCTAATATTAGGAAATTTGCTATTATACCATAAACTTGTAAATTAATGGATTTTTTACCTTACACAGTACCTATGTTTTCACTTTGTGCCTTTAATTCAGTAAAACAAATCATGATCAAACTAAGAACTATAGAAGATATTTAGTTGGACCAACCAATAAGGCAGAGTAATTAACTTTTTATGATGGTTAACAAAAAAAAAAACACATTTTCCCCACTTGGCTATGTACTTGAGGTTAAGGAGCAAAGGAATTAAATTGCACAAATAGGCAAAGCAATCAAGCAACATGGCTACTTGATTGGCGAGAAAAAATATACTTTTATTCATCAAAAATGCATTCAATTTAGAAATCAGATTATAAGCTATTATGTGTTCTGTTTACCATGTACATAGAAGGAAATGATATAAGGTTAAAGCTACAAATCCACAATATAGATAAATAATTTTGGTTATAAAGTAATATAGTATATCATAGGAAAACATAACCAAATGACCCGCATGTATGATGTTTTATTATGGTTTGTGTAATGGGAAGTAATTTTGTTTTTGTTTTAGGTGCGTATCACTTTGTAGGCTTTATAAACAAAGATAGTAGGTGGACTTTTTGGAGTATAGCGAAGTGGAAAGGCTTCGGTTTATGATATCGATAAGCAAAGGTTCGAATATTTTTACTCCATATTTATCTGATTTTCAATTATATATATATAATTCCAATCCAATCTATAAAAAACGAACTAACATAGAAAACTACGCAAGCCCCCCAATGAAGCCAAAATAAAACCTATCAAAATACAAAAAATAAAGGGTAGTTTGATTATGGTAATATACTAGCCTATTTCAAAACTTCCAGTTCCAATCAAAGCATATAGATTTGTAAAGAGATTGGTATGTATAGCTACTTTGGTAGTACTTGTTTCTTGATTGGAAAAAGAAAATCTCTTTTCTAGGAACACAATCAACCAAAGTGGGAAACTATTATGTTTGCTTCTCCACGATCTACCAACATGGAAAAAATGAAAAAAAAGAAGAATATGTATATATATATTCAGTTTTTCCATTTTCGTACAAGGGTGTAGCAATTGGCAACAAGTTGATTATGGCACAAAATGATCTATTGTGCTAAAAAATAAATGGTTTTTTAAAAGATGGTTCATAAATAATAAAATTACCACAAATGGAATGAAAAGTGGGTCTATGTAATTGATCAATACCTCACAAACAACAATGTTCCTTCCTTATATGTAGTTCGGAACTCGAAAGTAATAATTGAGTAAATTGTCTTTTTTTTGTGTTAGTTAACCTAAGCCATAACATTACTGCAAAGGCTTGGCTTCCAAATTATACATGAACTTCTGGCCTCATATGGCTCTTCTCAGGGGAGCACATTAAATAAAATAGAAAGTAAAGATTTACATGGTGTTTGCCTAATTTATTGTCAAGACGAAAAAAAAACAAATTTTGTCTGTTTTGCTCATATAAACTCCTCGCCATTTATTATGTTGCGCTGTGAGTCCCCATGTTAGCCTTTCTTCTGGGAATTCATCATTTTACTAATGCAAGCAAAGTAATTGCCCTAAAGGTTTTTCTTTTTGGAAGGATCCTGTTCCCACTAGCTCATGACCTAGCTGGCCTGGCATTTTTATTAGATTTTCATGGAAATTATCTTGTTCCTTGGTTAGATGGTTGGATGTGATATTTACTTCATGAGGAACGATACAAATGTAAATGATATCATCACAACCTCTCTTTTTGTATTGTTAGGAATGCTTAACGCCATTTCGCCAAGTAGCATTACCTACAACCTTTGTTGCCATTGGCAAGTCTCTTAATGTGGTCAGTGCTAGGTGCTTTCGAGTAATGAAGCTTATACTCATTTACATTGGTTCATCCTAAGTCCTTAAACCTTTTGCACTAATTTGGAAAGAAGCCATCTTCCAATCAAGATTCAAGAGTCAACTGAGCATCTCAGTGGCAAAATTTCAAACCCAAATTCAACCAGAGTTCACGCCATGTAGGCATGGACTTGAAAATAGTGATGGTCACACATAAGCCACCAAGTCAAATGACAAAATAACACCCATAACAAAGATGCAAACTCCTCCATGTGAAATTTTCAAAGTCATGGGAACTTTTTGAAAGTCATGACCAACATTTATTAGTCTTTTTGGTAAGGCATGAACAATAAAAAAAATATTCCAATTATTTTCGAAAACAAAAAAAGAGCCTGCAGAAATGCAAGCAAAAAATAAAGAGCCAAAAATTTGGCTTTTTCATTGAGGCCGAAAGTTTTTGAAAATTGCAACAAAAAAATCAAAAATATTTTTTATTTTTTCTCTTTTTCTAAAAAGGAAAAAAATTCTCTCTTTTCATTTTTGCCTCTTTTCTCGTCGAGCCAAAGTGCTTAGTGCTTTCTTCTTTGTGCCTCCTTACAGAGTTCAATTCCTTATATTCTAAGCTTATGCTCCTTGTTTACCAACCTATCATGCCTATAATTAGATGATAAAAAAAATATACAAGATAATAAAAAACAAAGCACACTATACAAAGATTCTAAATATGATAAGTGTGCGATAAATTTGAAAATGAAAAAGTGAAAATAAGAAATAAAAAATAAAATAAAAGCATTTTTAGCTCTAGTTTGGGGGAGCTTTTCTTAATTATGTTGGGTAATAAAATGGGTCTTGCTCTTACCAAAATGATCCTTTCTATTTTGTTCATAAAGCATATGAATCCCCTAAAATGTATATAAACTAAAACCAATAATAGAGAGGTAAAAATAGGTATCATAATACCATGAAAAGAAGGAGTGCCTATGAGAACATCTCTATTTACCAACCACTGAAATAGTATGGGTGTTGTTGTGCCACCGAACACAACCATAAAAATAAGAAAAAATAAAAGTTATGTAGTTGGACCATCTGTTCTATTTGTTTTTGGAATTTTCACTCCTTTAAACAATAAAATACAAGATAAAATACAACGCAAAAAAGATTTTTTTCAATATGAATGTTGTTTTTGAACCTTTAAACTCTATCTTTCCTAAGCCTTCCGCAAATGTTCTACACCCCTTTAATAACCTCATAGCTCCTAGAAGCGTGGAACATTTACATAGCAAATGAAGGCTGAAGGTTTTGCATAGAGGGTCGTATGTGTAATCAAAATTAAGCTAGCTTCTCACCTTTCTGGCCTAAGAAAAAAGGTAGCTTTCTTTATGCATTTTACTTACTCTATATACAACTATTTTGTCATGGCCTTCTTTGCCCTCCATCAACTTCGCTAATGAGTGAATTTGCATGAATGCACAAATAAAGTGTTTTGCAAATGCCACAAATCTTGTTTATTGGTTTTCAAGCCGTTAGGCCTTGGTTTGATGATAAACTAGATAATGCACCAACTAGCCTGGTACTTGATTGCTACTTTATTTGGAGAAAAATAATTAAATATATGTTGGTAATTAGAAGGAAAAAACACCATAAAAAGATTCCTCATGTAAAAACTATAGCAAAACTATGAACGGAAGCTAGCAATCCAGAACATACAAAAAAAGTTCCTAAAACACAACATAAAGAAGTAACCATATTAAGAAAAAAAGTCCAATAATTTAATTTAGGTAAAATGATTAAATGAATACAAGCTATAGCTAATATCCAAGGCATAAGAGAAGCATTTTCTATAGGATCCCAAAACCACCAACCCCCCCAACCTAATTCATGATAAGCCCACCAACTTCCTAGCAATATGCCTATAGTTTAAAAAAACCAACATGTCAAGATCCAAATTTGAATTTGTTTCCACCAATGGTATTTTGGGCCAAAGAACACTATATTTACGCCACGAGTCCAACCAAAATGCAAAGACATTATTTGCTTTATGAATAACATGCTTTGCTCACTTTCTCCTCCTAAAAGGCTTTTCTGGCCAAAGCAAAAAGGAGGCTGCCAAATGTTGACAAAACATGAGCAAGCTCCTATTGTGTAGCAACATAAAAGCAAAACTGGAATGGAAAGAGGAAGGATTTTAAAATTTATTTTTGATAATTTTGTTTGCATTTTCCTAGATAATCAGCTTGCTCGTTATGTGGGCTTCAATTAAAAAAACGCCAAACATTTGATTATCTTCGACTCTACCCTCCTTTTGCATCAACAAATAGAGTGCAAAAATAACATTTATTATTCTAGATAAACATAGACAAAAGCCAATGGCACTGGTGATGTATCCCGCATAAATGCAAGGGGGATGTATAGCTAATATAAGATCTTGTAAAAGAGGATTTAATTTTGCAAGTGATTTTGTACAAATAAATGAAATTTGAGAAAAATGATTAGAACTCGCTAATAAGAAAATAAAAAAAAGAAAGTAATGTCCATGTAAATCTACCGTTCATCAATCAACAAAACCTTATCTTTTGCATTTTGTGTCAAAAAGAAGAAATCTAAATTATTCCATAAAATGTAGAGCAAATATATATATATATATATATATATATATATATTTTCAACTCCTTCCACCTTGTAAGCGTTACAAGCGTATTATCTCTTCTTGTATTTGCATTATTTTCTAATTTCGTATTCGAGGGCTCTCGAAGGAGACTTGAAGGCACTGCTTTAAATTGGTTCTTAAAGGAGCTTTTGTGATTTATGGTATTAAATAAGCCTGCAAATGATGTTTAAATTTTATATATTTTTTCTTTATAAAAGAAGCAAAATGAAAAGCCACTAGCGGTCTGTAAAATAAAAATAAAAATATATTGCACCTTCATTTTGAAATATTGCAGGGTTAAGCTCGATAACCAAAAATAAATGTATAAAAACTTAGAATTTAACACCATATTAACAAACTACCTTCATGATTAGACCATGTTCTTGAGATTTTATGGAATAAAGGCGCATTAGCATTTGAGTTGGTAAATACATTATAATTAAAAAAGTTAGAAGAAATATAACAAAACAAAATACCAAAAAAAGAAATGGTAGGAAAAAAAAAAAGTGAAATAGCTGCAGGTCTTTTGTTGTAAATTAATACAACAAAAATACCCAGCACTAAGAAATAGTGGCCCAATTCATTATACATTTTGGTCAAATTTGCTTATAATTGGTAAAAAAATCCATTTTTTTGAATATTTTTGAAATCTAGTAGTATGGTTAAAAAATAGATTTTCTTGTTCTTTCTAATGTGAAGCACTATTTTGTTTTTCTTAAACCTTGAGCTGCATTTTGAAACCTAATAAAAATAGGTCAACCTTTCCTTAGGTGCTTTTGCTTGATTTATTATTCATATAAAAAAAAACCTGTTTTCTATTGTTACTTTGCAAATTTATTTGATTTTTTACAGAAAAATTAGAAAAAGATAAAATAATTTGACATGTTTCCAAAATGGAATAAATCCCAATTAAAAAGAAAAGCTAGTTGAAATTAACAAGATTGGAATGGGCATAAAAATATATATTGAAGTACCAAATTGTCTAAATATGCTTGAAGGTTGACGCATGTATTCCACCAATTTCTGTAAAACTTAATTATTGGTATATTGATTAACCTTATACAAATAAAAATAGAAATTGCGTCCAAAGAAAACTCTTGAAAATGCAATGCACCTAGGTAAATAAAAGACAAGATTAATACAGAGGTTAAACGAGCATCCCACACCAAAAAGGTACCCCACATAGGTTTCCCCCAAAAACCTTCAGTTATTAGAGTAAACAATGTAAACAAACCCCTTATTTTGGCATTAGTTTTGGAAAATAACTAAAAAAGATGATGTTTTGTTAGTAAGAACAACATGCTACTAATAGCCATTGTAATATAAATAAGTAAACTCATCTGAGCTGCAAGAACATGCACATAGATAATGCGAGAATTTTCACCTTGTTGAAAATCAAATGGTGCCACCCAAATACTTGGATAAATAGCCATCGTTGTTAAAAACCAACGAAATCCAATGATAATTTGCGTGTAGCGAAAAGGACATAACATGAGAAAATAAGGTCATAATAATTCAAAATACATAGGAATTTTCTAATGTTTCATCATAAAATAATGATCCATCAATGACATAGTTGGAAAAATAATATGGATCATTTATGTTAATGATCAAAATGGGGTAGAAAAAAAAAAAAAACAAAATCATCTATAGTTGACTAGAGCTTAAGAGACAAAATAATTATTGCCTTATTGCATTTGGAAAAATGAAGCGATAAAAAAAAAACTTAAACTTTTTATTTGCTTTTTGTTTTGTGAAAGCTTGCCAAGAAGAAGCCAACTTATGAAGGAGGAAAGAAAATTTATTTTCTTTGTGAACTTTAAAATGCTCTACTAATGAGCCTCCCCAAGACATGTATGATGCCAAAAATACACTTTACACCATGCTAAGCCAACTCACTTACACTTGCGCTGCCTAAACATAGTTTCCTTACTTGAATTTCACCTCTTTGTTTTTTTTTTGCTAAAATTAGACGATATATGAGAAAGAGTATACCATAGGAAAGAACATACAAATTCTTATATATATATAATTTTTGGGGGGGGGAGAATTTTTTTTTCCTTTTCCACAACATCTATGATGAGTGAGCCAATAAAAACTAATATCCCTTTTTTTGAATTGACGCAAAGGCAATCAATTTTATTGGCTTATTAACCTTTCTAAAGTAATTGAGACTAGGATAGGATAAAGAAATTTTTAAAAAAGTAAATATCCCATTAATAAAAACACATGAAACCATTATGTTCCGATAAAAATACAAAAAAGGATTAGGGGTAATAGAGTGGGTAAGGTGGTAATATTTTGCAAGTTGTTCCAACTATTGAATGTCATTCCAAGAGCCAAGCAAAAATGAATACCCACATAAGAGTAAGTACCATGCTTCCTATAATAATAGTAAACCAATTTATTTTGGATTGATCAAATTGGTATAGAAGTTGTAATACTAGAAAAGTAAGGAAAATACCACTTATTTGAAGAACCCAATGACCTTCCAATTTAAAAAGTAATATTTTTTGCAAGAAATTGCTGCTTGAACAATGCAATTCAAGTGGACCATCTTCAAAATCATTTAAAAAAGAACATTAAAAAAGGAAAGGAGGTAATAAACAAATCCAAACTGAACCTAAATGAAAATAACATAAAAAGTCTTTAGAAAGCCTATCATTAAGGGCATGACTATGATATACGACAAAAATGAGGAAAAAGTTGTAATTAGTGTAGATAAATTGAGAAAATTTTGTTGGAAAAATAGTTTGAAAAAAAGTTTTGAAGTTCTTTTTTTGAGTTCATCAATTTGAAAAATAGATTTTAAAAAGTTAATTGGTGCTATAAATAAAATAAATAAATACCAAAAAAGCCATAAAGATTATATATATATATTTGAAAAGCTATGTTCTATGACCCCCACTCAAAAGGTTTTACAAGAGTAGTTAAGCACTTTGTGAAAGAATGGCTATTTTTGTGATCAAATTACAAAATAAATATACAAATTGTATAGAATCATCATTTACTAGAATAGGATAAGTTATTAGTTTTTGTAATTTGTTTGGAATATTAAAATCCACCAAAGATATAATAGGTATTTTGTAATTGATCAACTTCAAGGCTAGCCATGGAATTTTTATTTTCATTTATTATTACCAAACAATCTAAAATATCATGTGTCACGATTCTTTCAAAACAATTTTTCATCTTTCTAAAATGTGGAAAAAAATTCAAAGGCGAAGATGGGGAGGAGTCCTTTAAATTGAAATGTGCAAAGAAATCCTGAAAGTGTTTTTGTACATTTTTCATATGTTTCCAATTAGTTAAAAAAACCCCAATCCATTTATGATTGATATAGCTTTGATTGGTTATTTTTGCCATTTATTGAATTATTTTATTATATTCTAAATTAGTATTTATTAATAAAAAATGGCCTTTTGAACGAATAATAAATTCAATCAAATTACAAGCCCTTTGTAAACAAATAATTTAAAAAAAATTAATAATAGCCATTTCAGTTCTAAATTCGTATAAATATCTTTGAAACTCGGAAGTAGGTATCTGAAGGCCTAGATATGTGTTTGTACTTAGTAATTTTTTATTAACCAACAAACTATAATTATACATAGTTCCTTTTTATTTTTGTTTAAATAACTCAGGTGGTTAGAATAAAGAACTAAAAATCCTTATGTCAGTGGTTCAAATCCACTTCTAAACACAATAAAGTGAAGCTTTAAATTCAAACATCTCTAAGGAGCTAAAAAAAGAAATACTATTTATTCCTTCAACAAAATAAAGTGGTCTGAAGTTCAATTTCTCAGTGGCTTTCAATAAAAACATGCTTCTTTCTGGGGGCTGCTCTACAATATATATATATTGTAGAGCAGCCCCCAGAAAGAAGCATGTTTTTATTGAAATATATATATATAGTTGCCATAAAAGAAGCAACTTTAAAGTATAAAACATAGCCTTGTTTTAATTTGAAAAAAAAATAGTTTTTTTTTTGCTATAGGTGTTTAGCCGGTTGTTGCTTGCATTACCTGTGTCACAAATGGTGGATAAGTATAAAGGTTGATCAAGGTTTTTGACTTTAGATAATAAGTTAACATTTCTGCAAAAACAATATAATTGTAAGGTAGGCTAAGGACAAACTTGAACCATCTTTCTAGAATTTGCAATCCAATACATTACCTTTATGTTACTTAGCCATTTCTTAGACTTTTGGTGCAAAGAGTCTAAAAAAGAAATGAAAGGCAACAAGCTTCGTAGCCCCTCAAACCTAACTAGTAAAGAGTCGCATGTTTATTTACATGGTGATGGCACCAAACTCTTTTTCGGCAAGATGGGCCAATTCATGACAAGGAATTAATGATATTAACAAAAAAAAATCTAGACTTTTTTTTTCATAGCTTTGAGTAGAAAGCCATATGATGCAAAATTATCATGTATGATTTTATGAGAGGACATGACTCTTGCCCATCAAGGCAAAGGCCAAAGCCCCTATTTTTTTTTGTAGCCTGAGTTTCATTCTACTCTCTAGTAATTACTATGTAATTGTATTTCCTATAAAACTTATCATGAGGTTGCAATGTGGTCTGGAAGCCTTTATAAGCAAAAAAATAAGATGAAGAAGTAAATATTAAGAAAAAAGAAAAAAACAAAATGAGTTTTACTCAATTATTTCCCAAATATAATTCTAGTTTGAATCCATTACACAGAAGTGTTATACAATGTTTGATAAAAAAATTACTACAAAACATGGTGTTAATGGATACAAGACTGAAGCTCTAATAATTTGTTTCTAGCACAAGTTGAAGAAAGTGCCAATCACCAAGCAAGCAAGGTTTATTTTGGGAATTGAAGATGTGGAAGTGTTTGGTGAACTAAAGATGCTTCTATTAAAACCATTAGAGAGGAAATGTAAAAGTAAAGTAATTTGGATTGAACGAACCAAAATTTGGCAAAGTGACCATAGTTTGGTCAAAGGCTTTCCTTTGAATTTGGTTAAAGGAGGTTATGCCATAGCAATTGTAGGTCATATAACTTTCCTTCCAAAAAGTTTCCGTAGAAGTAGAAAAGTCTTTCATAATCAATGGAGAATTTTTTCCATTTTGAATATGAACTCGAAAATCAGTAATATCATGGTAAAAAATATTGATGATGACAAAATATATATATTTTCGTCGACAAAAGCGCATTAAAAAAAAAACGTTTAGGCATAAAGTGGAAACACTTGCAAAACACAAAGAAAAACACATTTTTTTATAAGTATGAAAAAAAAAATCAAAATTTCAACTCTCTTCCCATGGTTTACGCAACCCCAAAACCAAACAAAGCTTGAAACGCTTGGGCCCCAAGCCTCAAGTTTACATTGAAAAAAGGTGTGAAAATATGGAAAAATCCACCACAAACAACATATTTAAACTCAAAGACCAAGGCTGGGCAATAAATTCATTTTTGTTAATGTGTTAACGCAAAGCAACTCAAAACTAGGTTTGAAAAGATAATGTTATGGAAATGACTAATTAGTGTGAATACAAGCAATTTCTCATTGCCCTGTGCCTCCAATAATGCAAAGGGATATGCCTAAACTCAAGACCTCAATAATAAAATAAGGAAGAATGGAAGTATGACTAGCTTCTAGTTGACCTATTTATAAGCTTAAAAAATATCTCTCTTTTGTCTAGACTCCAAAAAAATATGGTGTTCACTTTGCATTATTTAAAATGGTAATAAAAATATATACATATTTTTCGTCATGACTCTAGTTTTTTTACAAATTTTTTGTCTCCAACTTTTTGCGATTGCGGCCTATTTAGTGGCAAGTTTTGCTTAAAGAGCTTTAGCATTAAGGATTCAAAGAAGAAAACTTGTTTTCTTTTATGTAATTTAATAAATATTTAAATCAACAAAAAAAAATGCCTCAACTAAATCAATTTACATATTTGACACAATTTGTTTGGTTATGTGTGTTTTATACGACTCTTTATGTACTATTATACAATGACAGATTACCCAAAATAAGTTGCATTTTCAAACTACGAAAGTAGCTGATTTCACATCAAAATGTAGGCATAGAGCTAAGCAATTATAGTGTTGAACATGATGTGCTTTTCCAAAAATGCTTTGACACTAGTATATCCTATTTATATTCGAATGTATTTAAAGCATCTAAGTGGTGTAATGAAATGGTAAAAAGCTTAAATGCTAATCAATTGAAAAAAATGAATAAATCTTATGTATATTTCTTGGGAGAAATTAATGTCTCACAATTTTTAAAAAAAAATGCACTTTCAACCATGAGTCCCTTTACTTATCATCACACTTTTCTAGCCTTACGTCAAAGCACCACTCTCAACAAAATATATGTTTTACGCAGATAGAAGAACACTCTAGTAAATATCCAAAACGAAACAAAAAAGAAGAGGAATACGAATGCATGAATTGCTCATATTTGCTATGTTAATTTTTAGTGTTTTGAGTTCAAAACAAATCTTAATTTATAATGAAAAAGTTATTGTAGTTTTAAGTTTTGTAGGTTTTATCATATTTATTCAAAAAACTTTGGTGAAACTTTAAAAACTACTTTTGATGCACGAAGTTCAACTCTTTTTTTAGAGTTACAACAATTGATGGGTTCTCAGGAAGCTCTATTGTCTGAGTTAAAAAAACAGCACGAATTACATAGTATTAGTTTGCATTCAAGTATGCAAGTAATTGGAAAATCATGTATAAATGATATAATTACGTGCTATGCACCTGAGTGCAAGTTGTGTTGCACCAACAAATAGAGCAAAAGTTAAAAACAATGTTAGTTATTTAGGAGCATTCTTGCATTAGTCTACAAGAGAAGATAATAATTTGTTTTTGTGAAACAGTTTGTGACGAATTTCGCTTTTCCAAATTGCGAGAATATTAGACAAAATTAATTCAACAAAACATGATATTATTGAAAGATGGGGTTCTAAAATGAACAATTTTGCACAAAGATGGTTGTTTTCTACAAACCACAAAGATATAGGCATTCTATATTGTATTTTCAGTGCCATTGTTGGAGTAATGGGTATATGTTTTTTAGTAGTAATTCGTATGGAATTAGCACAACTTGGCAATCAAATTCTTGGTGGAAATCATCAACTTTATAATGTGTTGATAATAGCTCACGCTTTTTTAATTATCTTTTTTATGGTTATGCATGTGATGATAGGTGGATTTGGTAATTGGTTTGTTCCAATTTTTATAAGTGCACCTGATATGGCATTTCCATGATTAAATAACATTAGTTTATGGTTGTGCGAGGTTAAACACCCACATCCCGTAATAGATTATAGCCCATGCACCGAGGTTTTAAATGATAAACCTGCTAGGGCGCACTTGAAGACCTTTAGGAGAGTAGGGTTTGTGATGTCTTCTGGTGAAGTAAGATTTTAAAAGTGTAGTTTCACAAACTTCAGTATTAGTAACCTTCCTAAGCTAAGGAGTGGGGACCTTAGAGTGGGCAGGCCCATTGCAATTATGTACGCTCAATACATGAAAACCACTAACAATTAAGGGTAAAAGGCATTTCTATCGAATGAACAAACCGCAAGGATGGCCACCACACATAAACGTGCCCAAAAACTGGGAAGGTAAAATTGAAATTGAACGAAACGGAAAGGATGATAACCATAAGGATGTTGGGTTGGAATTTTGCACTTTTCGTCCGGGCAACGACAAAAGAGCAAGAGGCAATGACCTTTTACAATGTAATTGGGCTTCTCTCCATGCTAGAAATACAAGCTAAGGTTGCCAAACATTCACATTAGTGGTGTGAGTTTAGAAAAACTAGCCAAGCTGGAACCATCGGATAACGGCAAATTTGTTGGACTAACGAATACTATAACTGATCATAATGTATTCATAGACGCATACAAGAAGATAAAATCAACACCTGGGCAATATGTCCAAACAATGAATTGGGCGAAACTTTGGATGGAGGATATTGACCGAAGTTGCTTTGATAATACATTGTGTTGTTTTAAAAATAAAATGTACAAGTTCAGGCCAGCTTAACGTGTTATGATTTCCAAGCCCAAAAAACCTAATGAAGAGAAACCTCTAACTAACTACTAAACCATTTAAAAACGAAATCATACAAGAGGCAATATGCATTTTCAAAAGGAAACTTTAGCGACCACTCCCATCAGGCTAAGCCACAAGTGCCATTTGGCCTCAAAATGAATTAAGAATACTTAAATTAGAATTTTGTGCTTTTTGGAATTTGGCATTGCAATTTTTTTTGATTTCATTAGCCACCATCACCTAGTAAATATCCTCAAAACTAAGAAGACCAACATTTAATGAACCTAATTGACAAGATATTTAATGTTGGTCTCATAGGAAGCGATAAAGGAAAAGGAAGTCTATCTGGAAATGAAGGAGTTCCCCAATAAAACAACCTATTTTCTTTATTTTATAACACATATTAAAACCCATAAAATAAGAGGGTCCAATGTATACAATGAGAGTATCGTGAAACGACAAAAAGTCCTAGGTCTTTGTTAAGGCCACTAAGATAATTGGACGTAAAAAGCGTCGTTTAGATTTACCATGTTATTAATTGATAGGAACTTTAATACAACCTTTTTTGATCCTGCAAGAGGAGGAAATCCAATTTTATGCCAACATTTTTTTTGGTTTTTTGGTCATGGGCGCAATTGCGATAATAGAAAAGGTGGTACATTGCCTTTACAATGCTACCTAGGCGAGCATAGCTATTTTGTGCCTTAAGTAAACAATATGCTTAGAATGCAAATAATTGGTAATGAGGCATGATGTCTGGGAGTCGATGTCATGAGAAGGGTAGAGGATAATGTTAAGAAAGGAAAAAAAGGTGTTTTTTATTTTGCTTTAGCTTTAAACTCTTTTAGGTCAGACCTCGGTAATAAGAAGGATCTTTTGGGATTAGAGTGTACCCTCTTTTTCTTTAAGGGTGAGATCCCACACATTGTGTGCAAGATGCCTTCGACCCGTGCTGGCGTAGACCACCCAAGACCCAACATCTTTTGAAAAGACATATATTCTATTGGTAGCATTGCCCTTGTGGTGGAACTTTTTCCAAGAGCTAAAATTAAAATTTTTGTTCAACTGGACATCATTATAATCTCCAAATTAATGATGCCATCACAAGGTGAAATGAAACGTAAAGCTATATGCAATAACATGCAAGTAATGCCAAAACGTTTTATGTGGAAAGAAAGATGTGGCTTCTATGTTTGAAACTATGCCTTGAGTTGATTATATAAGAAGAGATAATAAATTGATATTGATGTCCAAAACTTTATATTTGCAATATGTTGAATTACATGTTAATTGTCATATTCAATACTAATGCAAATGTACATGTTTTAAGTACTTAACTTGTATCCCTCATCTAAACCCTACATACAATCATGCACATAATACCTTAAATGCTAAATATGGAAAACATATGATATGTTTTATGGCCATAATTGTAAATTTTAAATCCATATTATCTATGGATAATCCAAATGTAATACCCACATGATAATTAACAAATTGTTCTATTTATGGAAGAAATAAATGCAATACCTACATGATAATTTAAAAATGCACATTGTATATGGGGGAAAAATGCAATACCCACATTATGACCTTAATCCACACTATATGTGGGAGTCCTAAATGTGATACCTACATGACAATTTAAAAATACACACTATATATGGAGGAAAAATGCAATACTTGCATAACAATTTAAAGATGCACATTATATGTGGGTGGCAAAATGTAATATTAGCATTATGACCCTAAATCCACACTATTTATAAGAGGCCAAAATGCTAAATCCATATATCAAACATGGAACATTTTTAGTGGAATTTGATGACCCTATTAAAACCATCCAAGGAAATTAATTTCCTTAAATTAGGAACAAAACAATAAGAAAACATTAAAAAATGATTTAAAAAAATTATCATACCGTTGATGTTTAAGGATGATATCACATTCAAAGGAGTTGTATCTTGATTTGAAAGCACAACCTAAATAAATCAACACACATTTCATTAAACCTTAAACTTAAACCCTAAATCATCCTAATGGTAAATGCTCTCAACCTAATGATTATACAAACAAAACTACAAATGGAATACAAAAAACATTTATAACAACTATGTTTTGAATTTTAAAGCTAATCAATTAAAAATTATAATGAATGGAGGCATTAGCCTTAGAGTTTAAAACTAAATACCCCAAAATATTTATATATAAACCTAAAACAATTTAATGGTAAATGTCATAAAAAATAATAACTATATAAACATATATAAATGTCATACAAAATAATCTTTTAAGAATGAGTGATGAATTAAAATTGAAACACAATGAAAAGAAAAAATTAAATGAATGAAATAAGAGTTTATTCTCTTACCTTTAGTGTGGTCATTTCAATTTGAGACTTTCTTCATTCACCTTCAAAAGAAATAAAATGAATCTTGTTACAAGTATTGGTATGTGAAGATTTGGCTAAATTTCCCCCCAAAATCCAATCTAGGATTGATTTTGATTAGTATTAAAAATTGTGCAAATATTCATAAATGTTTGATGTCTTTTTAATTATAAATTTATTAAGCATATTCCTTAATTAAATTAAGTACATCTTGCATTAAATGGTCCAAAGTGGAAGTAAAGGATTGCCGCCAAAAAAAATCTCGCAATTGCAATACCCACATTTTACATTATAATTTTTACAACTAAAGTCCACAATTTGAAAGTGCATAGGTAGGTTTTGCCAATAAGAAGATGTTTTACAAATAATTAAATTGGCATTATTGAAAAATGTATCTACTGTCTTAGTTAATTTTTGTGACGCACTCCCAACCTCTTCAAGAAACTCAAATGTGAGTCTAAGATGAAAACAACGGAAGAGTAGGAAGTTGGAACACACTCTTTGACTGGCAGCACTTTGGGGGTAGAGGGGCGTGCTGGAGTTCCAGGATGGGATTAGGAAGAATGACAAGCGATCAATCACTCACACGGACCTGCACAAACTAGCTAACAAGTTGGTTAGTGCATAGCTGGAGCACTTTTGGTGCTAGGATGAGTCACGGGCAAATTCGAACTCACAGGATTCACCACAGTCTGGACTTGGGGGAAGCCACCACCTTCCCCCTTATAGTATACTATGTGCCTTTCCACAAGGCCCATATCTAAATGGCATTTTGTCCTGGGTTTCCCAAATGGGAGTTTCAAAATTTTCAAAGTTGGGATTTTTGCGACTTTGGGACCCCATAACTTAATATGCAAACCTTTGATTGAGATGAGGTTTAAAGTAAAGTTGTAGCCCTCATTGAGAGCTTTCTAACGGTATGTCTCATGCCATCTACACACAAGGAAATCAGGTCGATTCTTGATTTTTAGTGGTTAGGAGTCAAATTGTCAATTTGACTTCTGACTTTTCTTTTGGCTATAACTTGTGTTTCAAATGTCCAAATGAGTCATGCGAGCCCATTTTAGACATCTACGTTTCAATAGCTTTCCAATGATATAAAAAACTTTTCAATCTAATGGGTTTTGACCTTTGTAATCACCCTCTAAATCTTTGAGAGTCCATTGCGATTCCAACTCCCAAAATGGGAGTTCACTTGGGAATGTGAAAGTTCATTCTTTCACACTTTTTTGCACTCTCGAAAGCATAAGATGTGACCCCGAGCTTCCTTTTTTGCTTGCAACCTTGCAAGCCCTTGTCTTAGTCATAAGCCCAAAGTTAGGGTTGCAACATTTTGGAATAGGAATTAGGTAGAACTTTAACCAATAAGATATATAGAGTTTGCCAAGAAATAAAAGTTTAGTAAAAAAGAAATATAGGTTTAGCCAAAAGATACAAATTTAACCAAGAAAAAAATAGGTTTAACTAAGAGAAATAAGTTTAATTAAAAAGATATATAGGTTTAGCCAAGAAATATAAGTTTAACTAATAAGAAATATAAGTTTAACTAATAAGAAATATAGGTTTAGCCAAAAAATAAGTTTAACCAAGAAGAAATATAGGTTTAACCAAGAGATAAAAATTTAACCAAGAAATATAAGTTTAGCCAAGAAGAAATATAAGTTTAGCCAAAAGATAAAAATTTAGCCAAGAAAAAATGTAGTTTTAACTAAGAGATAGAAGTTTAGCTAAGAAGAAATATAGATTTAGCCAAGAGATAGAAATTTAGCCAAGAAAAAATATAGGTTTAGCCAAGAAATAGAAGTTAATCAATAAGATTTGTAGGTTTACCCAAGAGATAGAAAATTTAACCAATAAAATATATAGGTTTTATCAAGAGATAAAAGTTTAGCCAAGAAAAAATATAGGTTTAGCCAAGAAGAAATAAGAGTTTTGCCAAGGTAAGTAAAGGATTAATTGTTAGTTAATAGGAAGGGCTAAGATTTAGGTCAGCATAGTAGCTAGGTGGGTGGGTAGTATGGAGGTCAGGGTTGAGAAAAAATTGGCAATGGAAAAAAAAATGGTCAAAGGTCAGCAGCCAAAAAAGATTGACTGTGGTAGAATGTTGGTTAACGTAAGGTAAAGAGGTGAATGAAAAAGAGGCGAATCATCCAGTCCATCCTATGGACAGAACGGCCAACTGGTGCAGTCATGGGGGCTGGTTCACTCTGGCCCTATTTGTGTTGGCGGGGGGGAGGGAGGGGTTGGGGAATGATCAGAGAAAATCAAAACCATACACTTAAGTCCAAACGAGACTCAGATACACTGGGACAATATTCATTGGAGGAAAGTTGAAAGGACTGTTTTATACGGATCCACAACCCTCTTTATTATTTATGCTATGTAATTAATGGGGGTAGTAAGTAGCTAGCTGCCAAGGACCTTCAAAATCACAATGTTCCTTGGCAACAATCATGTTTCCACTTGATAGTCAGTCACTGGAAGTCCTCACCCCCACTTTTATAGCTTTTAGCTTTCCCCTTATGTAAGGTTACTCACTGAGGTCCTCTCCCCTCCCCCCACCCCGGAACGCACGCACGCACGCACGCACGCACACACATGTTGATAAAGTATGCTTGAAATTCAACAATTTAATTCTAGCATACTTGACTATTACGACCTTTTTATTTCAATCTCCCCCAAAAAAACACAACTTTGTCTATGCAAAGAATTCAAGTTGGCTTCAATTAATATGTGAAAGAATAAGAAGATGATGTCTTGTTTTTCATTTTGCCTATATTTATTGATCTAGTTTAGGCAAAAATGACACCTACTTTTGAACTTGGAAAGGAAGACATATTTAAAAACATATCCACCAATATTTTACATTTGTGCCTATTTTTCCATGGTTCATAATTCATTTAAACATTGATTTGCAAAAATCCATATTCACAAATAGATGTAGTTGATGGAATCGCAAAACAAGCACTTGTTACCTAGAGCTCAATCGATTTGGGACCAAACAACTACTACTATTTCAAAGGTTTGACAAACACCTTCATTCAAACCCTAAAACCCCCTAAGCCAACATTTGAAATGTGATAGGATCTATTGCAAGCCAAAAGAGAAAGGATGAACATTAGAGACTCACTACTCTTGTACCCATTGTTGCCAAAATGGGATGATTGGGGCCGGGGTGGGGGGAGTGAGGAGGGGCAATGAAGTTTGAATCCAAAAAAAGAAAGAAAATTTGTAATAGAAGCTAAAAAGAGAACAACATTCTTCCTTGATTTTAGGGCAAGAAGACAAAAGGGTTGAAGAGTTGGGAGGGGGACTCAACAATTAGTAATGGCAAGTGTTGGGCTTGAAAGAGCATCTTCCTCAAGTAGCAATATTGGATTTGCTCATTTCTTTTTATCTTCACTTGAGAACTACTACTCTATGGACGCTAGAAGAGCCGCCCCATATGAAAGACAACATGTGACTACTACCTAAAGACCAATTGACTACAAAAGATTTGAATCCCCAAGCCAAGGAAGGCCCACAGTTAATAGGCCTTCTGGAAGGTATTAGAAACTTGGTGTACACGCCCTCCTTTGTTTGAAGCTGACTACAAAAATGAATGGATTTTTCCCTTGTTTGAGGCT
>Ga0116227_10005823_pt1 | contig 25509 bp, 18 predicted proteins | sample S1TSphgellanicum_FD_89693 | JGI IMG/M metagenome (GOLD analysis project Ga0116227, IMG submission 89693) | Host-associated microbial communities from peat moss isolated from Minnesota, USA - S1T2_Fb - Sphagnum magellanicum MG | ecosystem: Host-associated > Plants > Peat moss > Unclassified... | reverse complement strand
AGTTACCATCTATATCGCGTACACAATAATAAATGTCTGTGCCGCCTTTGCCGCCTGGCATGTCTGACACAAAATACAAAGCTTTACCATCCAATGTTAAAAACGGATCGCCTAATGAATATTTATCGGCATTGTTATACTTAAACGAAACCGGTTTATCCCAGCGCCCTGTTGCCGGATCTCTTTTACTCGAGTAAATTTCAAGATTAATGGTTTTAATTACAGATTTTGGACCTTCAATCTTATCCGGCAAACGAGTTAAAGTAAAATACATTTCGTTGCCGTCTTTTGAAAAGGTCGCTGTACCTACGTGATAATCGGTCGGTGCTTCGATCGGGAAAAGCTGAACAGAATCTGCTCCTGCCGAACTGACGGTTGATTGGTATAGCCTTAAATAATCATTTCCTGTCCAACCATATATTTTTTTATCCGGTACCTTATCCCCATCAAATTTCAGAAAAGGTTTTTCGGCATCAACTATTTTTTGAGCTGCTTTATTGGTACGATCGGATGTGAACACGATCTTTTTCCCATATTGAACCGCCCCCCAGTCGGATTGTGGGGTATTCAATCCGTTTTCGTTTTTGATAGTCACCTCGCGTGGGTGGCGCATCCATCGTTGCGAAGAATCACATGATGATACCCAAATGCTCAATTGCGCATTGGTTACCTCTTTATTGAGCGTTGCATAGCTTTCAAACTGTGTTTTAGCTTCATCATACTTTGAGTTGTTTTGCAAAGCCTGAGCATAGTAAAAAACATTGATAGATTTACTACCCGGAAAGCCCATAGCTGTAGCATACCAGCTTTCTGTTTTCTTGTAATCCTGCATTAACCTGTAGCAGGTAGCCAGTTGTTCGGCAATGTACAGGGTTTCCTTTTGTCGGTAAGCTTGCGCGTATAAGTCGGCAGCCTTTTTATAGTTGAACAGGTTAAATTGTTCGTCGGCATCTTTAACAGTAGTTTGAGCCTTTACATTTTTTGTAAAAGCCAATATGGTAACAAGGAAGAGAATAACTGTAAATATTTTTTTCATTCGATACTTTCCTCTATAATTATCTTTTCAGGATCGATTTGTTCTAAATGGCTTAAAAATAACGCGGCGTAAGTAATCTGCTTTTCCGGGTTTTAAAATAGTAGCCTATTGATATCTCATGAGTTCCGGCGCTGTAACCCTGCAACGGACCAATCGACAGATCATAAGCGTACCCCACGCGCAGATTCTCAACCGGGAATACTTCAATCGCCCCTACTGCTGCATTATTATTGGATAAATTGGCCTGTAAAAGGTTTTTATTATAAAGCTTAACACCTGTTCTGTAAGAACCGCCTATCCACAATTTTTCGCCAAACAATAAAAACGCGTTGATATCTAAGCTGGTTGGGCCTGCCTTGTCATCCTTCAACAAAACGCTGGGCTTAATTTTTATATCTTCTGTTATCGTAAATAATGCTCCACCTGTAAAATAGAAATGCGGTTTTGGCTGAGCCAGGTAATTATGATTTTTAAAATCGCCGAACTGAGATATCAGGTTATCCGCCGATAAACCTACATACAATCTTTCGTTTGAGAAATAAATACCAGCCCTGCCATCAGGAACGATATAGTTTTGTGTCCCTGTAGGCTGAAAAGGCTCCGGATCGTTAGGGTCCAATAATGCACCGTTAATTCCCAACTGCATTACACCAATTCCTAAACCAAAAGCCAACCTCGACGTACCGTCACCATTCATCCGAACGCGGTACGCGTAATTGGCATAAGCCGCAAGGTTACTTTGAGCCCCCAGTTTATCATTACTGATTTGAAATGCCAACCCAACGTTGCCGTCATTTGCGCTCGCGTCTACCGCTAACGACATGCTTACCGGCGCGCCTTGTATTCCCGTCCACTGCGCTCTGTAAAAGCTGTGCAGGTTAAGGTTCTCTTTATAACCAGCATAAGCCGGATTAATGTAAATACCATTAAACATATATTGGCTCTGCTGGGCATCCTGCTGAGCATTGGCCAGCCCGGCATAAAGCATAAATGTTAACAATATAAGTACTTGTTTCATGTAATATCTTTTTCTGCACATACTGATAAGCCCTTTCTACTTTTTAAATGTTCTTATCAATGTTATATAACCTTTGTACACTATCCAGTCGGTTCCGCCAACAGCTTTAAGCTTCAGTACGTAATAGTAAGTTCCTTCGTTCAAGCCATCTCCCGTCCAGGTATTTTTATAGTCGGTTTGTTTATAAACTTCATTACCCCAGCGGTTTACAATATTCAATTCGTTTTGCGCGTAATCACTCAAACCTCTAATTTCAAATACATCGTTTATGCCATCACCGTTAGGTGTGAATAAGGTTGGTATTTTGATTGCTTTAAGTGCAGGAGTTACCGGCGTGGTAGATCCGATCACCGTTACGGTAGCATCATCTGTTGAAATAGTTAGCGGATTATCTGATTTTGCTTTGATAACCGAATTACCCTTCATATCCAACGCGCTTACACTGGCCTGGTTACTGTAAAAACCCGCATCAACATCGGCCTGCGTTACGGTATGTTTTGCTGTTACTGTAGCTAAGGCGCCTGCAGCTAAATTAGTTATTGATGCCGGGGTTATTGATCCCGCATCGGCACCTGCATCAGCCACAACCACATTGGTTAATGGCGACGTACCCGTATTATAAACGATCATAGTGTAATTGATCACATCGCCAACTTTAGATACTGTGTTATTAGCAACCTTAGTTAAAGTCATTGATGCGGTGTAAACCGTGATGGTTACTGTTATCGGGTCGGATACCACACCATCGGCAGTGGTTAAAGTATAGGTATAAGTATCAACGCCTACATAACCTGCATTTGGTGTATAAGTAATACTTCCGGATGCGTTTACCACGATGCTGCCATGTGCTGGTGTTGTTGCGGCAGTTACAGTTGTACCCGTTCCGCTTGGGCCATCGTTCGCTTTAACAACAACGATTACCGGGGTATTAACAGGAGTTTGATCGGCATCATCAACACCAACCGGTTTTACACTGATGGTTACGGTAATAGGATCAGATAATATACCGCCATTATTCAGCGTGTAGGTATAAGTATCTTTACCCACAAAGCCTGCTGCAGGTGTGTAAGTGATAACACCAGCGCCCGGCCCAATAGCAACAGTGCCATGCGACGGTGCAGACGCAATCGCCACAGTTGAACCCGCAGCGCTCGCATCATTAGTGGTTACAGTAATAGCTATCGGTGTATTAATTGGAGTTGTACCTGCATCAGGGGTACCAACCGGTTTATTATTGATGGTAATGGTTACCGTAATCGGATCAGAAACCACACCATCAGCAGTAGTTAATGTATAGGTGTAAGTATCAGTACCAATATAACCTGCATTTGGTGTATAGGTTATTGTTCCGGATGCATTTACCACAATACTACCATGTGTTGGTACTGTACCGGCAGTTACTGTTGTTCCTGTACCACTGGCACCGTCGTTAGCTTTTACGGTAGTTGTTACCGGAATGTTAACCGGAGTTTGATCAACATCGTTAACACCAACAGGTTTTACACTGATTGTTACTTTAATAGGATCTGATACGATACCGCCGTTTGTTAAAGTATAAGTGTAAGTATCCTTACCGGTAAAACCGGCAGCAGGCGTATAAGTGATTTGACCAGCTCCCGGGCCTAATACTACAGTACCGTGTGCAGGAGCAGCCAATACAGCTACAGTTGAACCAGCTGCACTCGGATCGTTCGCTGTAACGTTAGTTGTTATAGCCGTATTATTAGGTGTTGTACCAACATCATCTGTACCCACAGGTTTAGCAGTTACAGTGATGGTAACCGTGATCGGATCGGATATCACCCCATCAGCGGTAGTTAAGGTGTAAGTATAAGTATCGGTACCAGTATAACCAGCAAGAGGTGTATAAGTTATTGTTCCGGATGCATTCACTACAATACTGCCATGTAACGGTGCTGTTCCCGCTGTTACAGTTGTACCCGTTCCACTTACGCCATCATTGGCGGTTACAGTAGTGGTTACAGGTGTATTAACAACAGTTTGATCAGCATCAGGAGATCCAACAGGTTTCACGCTAATAGTTACCGTGATAGGATCAGATACAATACCGCCGTTTGTTAAAGTATAGGTGTAAGTATCTTTACCTACAAAACCTGTAATTGGCGTATAAGTTATCACACCTGCTCCTGGGCCAACAACCGCTGAACCATGTGCTGGTGCAGTTGCCACAGCTATTGTAGAACCTGCAGCACTCGCATCGTTAGCCGTCACCGTAATGCCTATCGGCGCATTAATTGGCGTAGTACCAGTGTCAGGAGAACCAACAGGTTTTGTAGTTACAGTAATGGTAACAGTAATAGGATCTGATATCACACCATCAGCGGTAGTTAAGGTGTAAGTATAAGTGTCGGTACCGGTATAGCCAGCAGTCGGGGTATAGGTAATCGTTCCGGGTGGATTAACAACAATACTGCCATGCAAAGGCGCAGTACCAGCGGTTACAGTTGTACCTGTGCCACTTGGGCCATCATTGGCGGTTACTGTAGTTGTTACAGGTGTATTAACAGCAGTTTGATCAGCATCAGGAGATCCAACCGGTTTCACACTAATAGTTACCGTGATCGGATCGGATACTATACCGCCGTTTGTTAAAGTATAGGTGTAAGTGTCCTTGCCTACAAAACCTGCGGCAGGGGTATAAGTTATCACTCCAGCTCCAGGGCCAACAACTGATGTACCATGTGCCGGAGATGTTGCAACCGCTATTGTGGAACCTGCAGCACTAGCATCGTTAGCTGTTACGGTAATACCTATTGGCGTATTAATTGGCGTAGTACCAGCATCAGGAGAACCAACAGGTTTTGTAGTTACCGTAATAGTAACTGTGATCGGATCAGAAATTACACCGTCAGGTGTGGTTAAGGTGTAGGTATAAGTATCGGTACCTGTATAACCAGCTGTTGGAGTATAAGTTATAGTTCCCGACGCATTTACCACAATACTACCATGCAAAGGCGCAGTACCTGCTGTTACAGTTGTACCTGTACCACTCGCGCCATCGTTAGCTTTTACAACTGTAGTTACCGGGGTATTTACAGAAGTTTGATCGGCATCATTAGCACCAACAGGTTTTACGCTTATGGTTACTGTAATAGGATCAGACAATACCCCACTATTTGTTAAAGTATAAGTGTAAGTATCTTTACCTATAAAGCCCGCAGCCGGAGTGTAAGTTATCACCCCTGCTCCCGGACCAACCACCGCCGTACCATGCGCTGGAGTTGTTGCTACGTTAATTGTTGAACCTGCAGCACTCGGATCATTAGCGGTTACTGTGATAGCTATTGGCGTATTAATTGGCGTTGTACCTGCATCGTTTACGCCAGTTGGTTTGGCGATAACAGTAATAGTAACGGTTATAGGGTCAGACATTACACCATCAGCTGTAGTTAAAGTATAAGTATAGGTATCCGTACCTGTATATCCCGTAGTCGGCGTATAGGTAATAGTACCCGATGCATTTACAACAATGCTACCGTGCAAAGGCGCTGTTCCGGCTGTTACCGTTGTGCCTGTACCACTTGCACCATCGTTAGCTTTTACAACTGTGGTTATCGGAGTATTAAGCGGCGTTTGATCAGCATCGTTAACACCAACTGGCTTCACACTAATAGTCACCGTTATCGGATCAGACAATACACCAGCATTGGTTAAAGTATAGGTGTACGTATCGTTACCCATAAAACCAGCAGCCGGTGTATAGGTAATTTGTCCTGCTCCCGGGCCAACTACTGCCGTACCATGTGCTGGTACTGTTGCTACGGCTATAGTAGAACCTGTAGCACTTGGATCGTTAGCGGTAACGGTCAAAGATATTGCGGTATTAATTGGTGTAACACCGGCATCATCTGCTCCAACAGGTTTCGGGTTTACCGTAATGGTTACTGTTATCGGGTCGGATACCACACCATCGGCTGTATTCAAGGTATAAGTATAGGTATCTGTTCCTGAATAACCGGCATTTGGCGTATAAGTAATCGTTCCCGATGCGTTCACAACAATAGAACCATGTAATGGCGCAGTTCCTGCTGTTACCGTTGTACCGGTTCCGCTTGCTCCATCGTTTGTTTTTACGGATGTTGTAACCGGAGTATTAATAGGTGTTTGATCAGCATCATTAACACCAACCGGCTTTACACTGATGGTTACAGTGATCGGATCAGATACGATACCTGCCTTGGTTAAAGTATAGGTATAGGTATCTTTACCCATAAAGCCTGCTGCCGGAGTGTAAGTGATTTGCCCAGTGCCTGGACCAATTACGGCAGTGCCATGAGCCGGACCTGTCACTACAGCTAAGGTAGAACCTGTAGCACCAGGATCATTAGCTGTAACAGTTGTGGTTACGGCCGTATTAATGGGTGTTATATCAGCATCATCAGCACCTATTGGTTTGGGCGCCCCAACTGTTATGGTTACCGTTATCGGGTCTGATGATACTCCATCCGGAGTTACCAATATATAGGTATAGGTATCGTTACCAATATAGCCCGCTGTTGGGGTATAAGTTACAGTTCCAGAAGCATTTATTGTTATAGTACCGTGTGCAGGTGGAGTTCCGGCGGTTACTGTGTTACCTGTACCGCTGGCGCCATCGTTTGCTTTTACTATGGTTGTAACAGGTGTACCAGCTGCTGTTTGATCAACATCATTTGCTCCTACTGGTTTTACACTAACGGTTATTTGGGTGTTCAAACTTTCAGATCCGTAATCGTCCTTCATCGTGTAAAATATGTTCGCTTTACCTGTGAAGGTAGCTACGGGCGTAAAAGTTACCTGACCATTTATCGCGTTTACTGAAAAGGTACCTGTTCCGGCGATTGTAACGATCTTCTTTTTTACGTTGTCTGCCGGGTCTATCAATAAAACTGATGTTAAGTCGGCAGTACCATCAGGGTCATAATCATTACCTGGTGCATCAATCAGTATAGGTGTATTTATGTTAGTTGTAACTGCATCGTTCGCGGTTATGGGTACCTGGTTAAGTCCAAAATTCACTCCTGTAACATCTAAACTTGTGCCGGGTGTTGCCACTTGGATCTGTAAATTAGGCGTGCCTGCTTCAACACCTGTATGGCCGGCGTTATTCAAACCATAGGCTTCTCCGGAAGGTTTCCAGCTTGGTGGCAGGTTTGGTTGCACGCCTGTTATAGAACCGCCAAGAGCAACATCATTAGTTGAAATAACAACCAGATATGTTCCATTATTTGAATTGAGCAAGCTGTATGAGCCATCTGCCTGTACCGTTGCTTTGTTCACAATGGTATTTGTATTATCTATCAAATAGGCAAAAAGCTGCAGCGGACCAACGTACTGAATACCTGTTCCGGATATAGTAGCATCATTTCCGCCATTATGGTCATCGTAAACGAAGCCAGATATGTTTACACCGAGGATATCCTTAAACTTGTAATCTTCAGCTTCGCCATCAGCAGCAAACGAAAAACTGCGTTCATCAACGTTAGGTGTTGCCGGATCATCTATCAACGGTGTGGTGGTTATGCGGAAACGGGTGTATAAAACACCTGTTTTTATCTTACTGGCAAAAGTGGCATTAAGAAAGGTAAGCGTAAATGTTTGATTGTTCGTATTTGCCGGGATGGTTGCAGTAACTACCTCATCGTTACTAAATACACCATCGCGATTAAAATCTATCCAACCATATAAAGTTGCAGGTACTCCTTTAGTATTTGTTACTGGTACATTTAAAGTAATATTACCAGCTTGGTTAACTTTAATATCCGGCAAGGCAGCCACATTAAATGTACTCTCATCCGATGCTCCTATCAGGTCATCGTTGTTGGCTAAAGCTGTTCCTACAGGTTGTCCGTCGGGGTCAACATTATTCGCTCCAATGTAAACGCTCGCCTTAGCAACTAAAGGTGTAGTGTTATAGTTAACAACTGCATAAGTGCCGTCGCCCGGGTAGTAATCGGTTATCTGGAACTGATCCATGTAGTGTCCCGCCGTACCATAGGTTGATGGTTCGTCACCCAGATCAAAAGGCAGAACAAAACCAATAGCCATAGCTGTTAAGCCCGATCCTTTCATGGATACATTCTGTAATTCGCGGGCGCCGTGGGCAAACATTACTGCCTGAACACCAAAGTTACCGGGAGCCAGATCAGCATAAAGCTTAAACGATCTGCCACCGTTTGACAAATCCATTTTATAATGATCATCTGCGGCATTACCTTCTGTTCTTTTATTAAGCAATTGCCATGCAATGGGGTTTGGCGTATCGCCCGAAATATATTCTCCACCTGAATCAATCGACTCGGCATCAGCTATCACCATACCGGGATAAACCACATCTGTATAAACACCATTAATTAAAATGGCAACCTTAACATCAATATTGAAAGTAACCTGCCCCCCATACGGAGCAGCCAAACCTGAATTATCAACCCCACGCGAAAATGGCTTTGGTTGGTTGTTACCTGAGTAGATCAGATCCAAACCATCACCAACATAGTTTCCGGGTGTGTACGATGTCATATTGGGTGATACTCCACCAACAAACACTTCGTTACTGATCACCGCGGTAATGCGTACAGTTGGCGAAAACTGCCATATATAGGTACCATTGGTAATATTACTGGCATTAGCGCCTGCCGGTGCAGATATTAAAGTACTGCCCGATGCAGTTGCATCCCAGGTGAGCCAATAAACTGAATTATACAGATTTGCTCCGGCAGTACCGCCAATGGCGTATTGAGCTTTGGCCTTTGTATAAAATTGACAAAGTATAACAACAATTAGAAATATCTTCGACAGGTAAGTTTTTGTCATATAGTAGCGTTACGGGTCGGGATTAGATTATGATTTGCGTTAGATGCCATTACCTCAATAAACATTCTTTGAATAGCAACATATCTACCTGAATTAAATAGCCGATCAGAAAGTATTCTGTCCATTTTAACGCCAAAATTACAATTTAAAAGCAAAAAACACGCAAAATACTGTACTTAAATGCATTCCAATACTTCTGTAATTAAACTTAAAAGCTATTGGTTTAATTGGAAATATCTTTCTATTATGTTTAAATTGTAGTTGAATTGCGTGAACGATAAATTATACGATAAAACCCGATAAAGAGTTCTCTCATTTGTTAAAATTCTTTCATCCTGTTTAAACAGATCAAACTATTTCCAAACCTTACTTTTTTCCTTGTCAGCAGGTAAATAGTTGATGTATTGCACAAACCTGGGTAGGTTTGCTGTATTAGGACTACCACCATGCGGCAATGCATGATGCCAGATAATAAAATCTCCCGCATTGGCAGCAATATGTTTGGCTCCGAGCGCATATATATCTTCGGTACGCGGGTTAACGTCTGCTGGTAAACTGTTTAACCAATGTTCAATTCTATGTTGAAAGCCCGGAACCAGCGTGAAAGCGCCCTGATTTTCTGCCGTATCTGCAAGGTAAAGAATCCCCTGCAAACCAAACGGAATAGGCAGCTCCAAACTCACATCCCAATGAAGAGAGGCTCCCTGGAAAGGATATGTATTGGTTTGAGGTGGATTAAAACCTACTCTGTCGGTATTGACAAACAGATCGGTACGATTCAAAAGCTGTTCAAACGCCATCCTGATCTTATCCGATTTACGGTTACTTTCAAGTACAGGGTGCTGAAAAAGCTGCACCATAATACCCTGTCTTTGAGGGTGAGGATTATACCAGGTTGAAGCATCATATCGATCTATCTCTATAAAATCGCAAAGCGCTGTAATAACTTCTTCGCAATCTGCTTTGCTCACGGCATCACGCACTATCACATAGCCATTCTTGTCCCAAAACTCAATATCATCATCGCTCAAAACCTTGTCTTGTATTCGAGCAGATATAATACTATTGTTCAAAAACAATTGGTTAAATTGCTTTATTTTTTCAGCATCCGGCGTTCCGCTAACGTTTAATATCCAGGTTTCAAATTCCTCAAAAGACGGTGCTGTTTGGTACACATATTTCATGGTTTGCTCTAAACCTATGCCCAAAATACTTAATAAGGTAACATCAAGGCTCCATTCATCAGGTAACGAATCCTGGTTAATCTTACCCTCGCGTTTTAAAAGAGATTTATTCCAGTAACGCTTTAAATGCATTACCTGTAGCTTGCCTGTTTCTGTAGATGGGATAATTTCGGTTGCGGTCATCCTGGTCGATATTTACACGTAAACATACAAAGCTTAAACGCTGTAAAAAAGTGTAAAATCAATTTAAAAACTAAAATTTGCTACCAGCAAATATACCTTTACTATAAAGGATTAATTTTTAACCCGGTTCTGCTCGCTCTCGGCACCATTGGCATCATGCTTACGCTGATCGGCAATAGCTTTACCAAAGCGGTAACTTAACGAAAGTACAAATGTACGGCTATCGGGCTTGTTGGTCCAGTTTGCAAGTGTGTTTGCCAGGTTATTGATTTGCCCGGTGTTCACAAACGTATTAAACACATCGTTAACCACCAGTTTAACCGTAGTACTTGGTGATAGCTTTTTTGATACCGCCGCGTTAACACGTTTTCTATCACCGGTTACAAACTGGGCATTAGTTACGCTGCTTTGATAACTGCCATCAGCTTGCAGGGTCCAGTCTTTACCGGGTTTGAATTGGAGTATCGGCCTAAAAAAATAGTATGTGCCTTTCGTATTTAATTCACCGGTATAAAAAGTACTTACCGTATGGATATTTTGCGCAAAGGTGTACACATGTATATTGAGCCATTTAGCCGGATCAAAACCGGCGTCGATAGTGATGGTTTTGTATTCCATGCTGCCCAAATTACCCGGGCGACTGTAATATATGCCATTCAATATTTCGATGGTCTCGTTAACGTTATCCAATGTTTTTGAATACTCTAATGATGTGGTGATGTTTTTAAACGTGTACGCCAACTCTACAGTATGAATGTACGATGGCTTTAAAAACGGATTGCCTGTATAATAAGTAAACTTATCCAAAGGCGATAAAAATGGGTTCAGATCCTGGTAGTAAGGCCTGTCTATCCTCCTGCTATAATTCAGGCTTAACTGCTGTTTGCCTGCTGTATCCAGTTTATATTGCAAATATAGGGTTGGGAACAAGCCTGTATAATTGCTTTTAAAACTCGAGTCTGGCTTTTGTGCATTGCCTAACTGGTGTCCATTGGTCATCGTGTTTTCAATACGTAAACCTGCCTGTACCGATAATCTTTTAAAATCTTTACTGGCATTAATATAACCGGCGGCTATATTTTCTTTATAAATAAAGTGGTTGGTTTTGCCATAGTCAGGCAGGGTAACATTGCTCAGCGTGTAAAAATAATTGGCCACATTATCTGTTTCGGTGTAGCTGGTTTTTAAACCTGCATCAAGCTTTACACCCATTTTTAACGGCTGCGAGTAATCTGTTTTAGCCGAATAGATATTGATATGCGCCGGCAAATTACCGGTTAGCAAATCGTTATGCGTTATTGTACCGTTTGGCAGATAGCTTGTATTGGCAAAGGATTGATCACTACTGGTTTGATAGTTAAGATAATCCAGGTCAAAGGTTAGTTCCTGCCCTTTTGTTGCGTACTGATGCCTGTAGTTTAAATTAACACCGCCATTTTTAAAATTCTGACTATCGCTGTTATTGGCGATAATAGTAGAATCCAACACGTTTTGCGCGTTTAAAAACCGGCTGGTATTTAAAGTTGGCCTGGCCGATGGATTGATCAGCCCGGTTAAAACAATACCGAATGTGGTTTTATCAGATGCATAGTAATCGGCTCCAATTTTAGCCTCATAACTCTGGGCCGTTCGGCGCATAAAATCGCTCTGCAAAAAGTTGGAAGTTACCGCGCCAGACGAGTTCAAAAACTGCCTATTTATATCCAGGTCGTTTAGGCCATTACCTGTATTAAAACCTAGGTTACCAAAAATGTTTAACTTATTGTTACGATAATTAAAGTTGGCGCTGTTATTGGTACGACCATATTTACCTTGTACATACGCTAAATTAAGGCTGCCGTTAAATCCTTTGGCCTTACTGCGTTTGGTTTTGATGTTAATTACTCCGCCACTACCCGCGGCATCGTATTTGGCTGGTGGGTTGGTCATTAACTCTATCTGCTCTAATGTTGATGATGGCAGCGACCGCAGGTAACTGTCCAGTTCCGATCCCGAAAGGTAAGTTGGCTTATCATCAATAAATATCTGCACACTGCTCTTGCCGTTCAGACTGATACCACCATTCTGATCAACAATTACACCCGGAGATTTCTCAAGCACATCCATCGCGGTCGAACCGGCGTTACTCGTCATAGCATCAACATTCATCACAGTACGGTCTATCAGGTGTTCAACCAAAGGCTTACTCGATACTACCGAAACCTCCTTAAGTGCCTTCCCTTTTTGCTGTAAAGTAATTATAGGCGGTGTTATGTTTTGTGCGTCAAGCTTGATCGCATCGCTTTTATAGCTCGCAAAACCCATCATCACTACCGATAGCCTATACTCTCCCTTTTTCAAACCTTCCAGCACGTAGCTCCCATCGGCATTTCCCAGTGCGGTTTTAACCAGACTCGAATCCGTGTATCGCGATAAATAAATCGTGGCTCCATCAACAGGTTTACCATCGGCCCCGGTAATTTTACCAGAGATTTTCAAACCCGTTTGGGCGCTAACAAAATTAGAAGTAAATGTGATCAGCAAGATCACTAAAGCGAGTAATTTTATCTTCATCGCTTAAAAGACGTTCGCGAAAACGTTTCGTTACAACAAATCGGCAATTTTATTCATAATTACCAAAATGACCGCGATAACAATCTTAGGTATTATTGGGTATTTTAAATATAAATTATTAGCCTTTACCCTTCTTCAAATTACAATTTTCACAACGGCCAATAACCAAAGTAATTTAAAACATAGGTAAATATGGGTATTTACCGACTATTTTCTCGCCTCCAATTATCAAAATTGTAATATTCAGTAAGCCAATAACCGTGCTAACTTTAACAACCCGAATAACAAAATATGGGTATTTTACATGCGCGGCAGGTGTCATGCTGAGGCATTCGAAGCATGGAGCGAGGGCTTATCCGCAATCCAATAATCGCCATAACAATCTTCGGCTTTACACACAAATATACAAAATTGAACGCACACAGTCACTATTTCCCCTTCAACTTATTGATCTCTTGTATTCGTTTAAAAACATCTTCGGCATCAAAATCCGATAACAGAATGTTATAATCTTTCCAAAATTTTTCGCCCGTGCCGCTATTATAACTATTGATATTCTCGTTCCTACCCAACTTCGAACTGAACGAAATATCCTTAGCCGTATCCACAGCCGTTACCTGGTAATTAAATTTGATATGCGCTTTAATATCGCTTTTTTTCTGCTCACTTTTAATGCCCAAAATATCGTCGCCCTTTACATCGGCAAGCACCCATTTATGCCCAACTTCCTGATAGCTCACCTCGGTATGGTCTTGCACAAAATCGACTTTAGCATCTCCCGTCCGCATCAGCGTATGTTCCATAAATTTATCTAAACCATATTCTGCCAAACCTGACGGACTCAAACCAAAATCGAAATAAATAAAAGCATAAGTTTTAGTGTCGATAAATATCCTGCCCCTAAAAGTCCTGTCTTTAACCCCCGGTTTATCTTTAAACTCTATCTGGTAAGCTTCGTAACCTTTAACATCAACCGTGCCCTTCACTTCAAAATCATGGTTTTGCAAGCCATCCTCGTTCAGCAAACCGCTGGCGAATATGTGGTTCACAATATCATACTCAAAAACAGAATTCGGTTTTTGCCCCAAATCCATCAAATTAAAATCGCGTTCGTTCTTTTCGTTCCTTGCCTTGATCAGCTTGAACATATCCGCCCGCTTATCCGAATAGCCAAAATTGTAAACATCAAAAACCGCTTCCGATAATTGCAGCGGGTTATCCTTATCTGCAGTGTACATCCGGTAAAACCCACGGATCACATGCGGATGATCAATATAGTTCTGAGGGATCAGCCGGATAGCCTTTTGTATCATCTTTAAACCATCATGATACTCAATACTCACTTCTTTAAGCTGATTGGTATTCTTTTCGAGCGAAATATTAACATCAACCCCAACCTTCAAATCGGCAATAGGCAAAAACTTGGTTTTAAAACCGATGCACGATACCTTCAAAGTATCTTTAACATTGACAGAAGGAACGATCAATAAAAACGATCCGCTGGTATTGGTAGATGTGCCAACGCCTTTCCTGTCAATACTAACCGTAACCGCGTGAATAGGCTGCATATCACCCGCGCTGCTTATTTTACCACTAATAATAATGCCGCCCTGTTGAGCCTCAACCCGACTAACCATCAGCAATAACAGCAAAAGCAATAAACGCGATAATATCTTTTTCATACAGCGGCTTAATAATTGTATTTTGCCTGTAAAGTACAAAACCATATACAGTAAAATGGCTTATAGCAGATAATTTACAAAGGGTGGTTATGGTTTATAACGATAAATATTTATCAGGCTTTAAATCCATTCAACTATATTTACCTTAATCCTTAAAATCTCATATCTAATGAAAATGATCCCCCTGTTTAAATGTTTGGATATGAAAGTTGCCGTAGCCTTTTATACTGGCATATTGGATTTTGAATTCAAATACATTGATGCGAATGATAATGATTCGGTAGTCGATCTGATAAACGAAGATGCCGAACTGCAACTTACTATTTTTGAACGCGATACATTATACGGCTCGGCAGTAAACGTTTGGGTTGATGATGTGGACGGATTGTTTGAAAAATACAGGAACCGGGGTCTGGATCAATCCAAAAAGAAAGATTCACCCGTTCACCAAGGCCCCATAAACCAAACCTGGGGAACCCGCGAGTTTTACGTAACCGATTCGGACGGGAATACGTTAAGATTTGTACAGGCTATAGACGACACATTGCCCGATCTTTAAATTAAACTCATCTTACAATTTTTAAACATTCTTGAATTTTCCGGCTATTTCTGCTAACTTTATCGTAAACACGTATAAAAAAAAACAATTTTGATTAAATTTATTCTAAATAATACAGAAATTACTACCAACGCCATTCCCGGCATGGTACTGATGGATTATGTTCGCTACGAGCGAAACCTGAAAGGCACCAAAATTGGCTGCCGCGAAGGCGATTGCGGAGCCTGCACCGTTTTGATAGGCGAACTAAAAAACAACGAGTTAACATACACATCTGCAACATCCTGCCTAACCGCATTAGGAAATATCCACAACAAACACATAGTTACTGTAGAAGGCACCAATTTTGATTATGATCCTAACCCCATCCAGCAGGCTATGTGCGACGAAGCCGGAACCCAATGCGGTTTCTGCACCCCTGGTTTCATCGTATCAATGGCTGGTTATGCTTTGAGCGATAAACAACCCAACCAAAAAAATGCCATTGCCGCCGTTGATGGCAACATTTGCCGTTGTACGGGATATAAATCGATAGAACGTGCTTTAGATAGAATTACGGACTTGATCAAAGATAAAACGGATGATCCGATAGATTTTGTTACTTCTAAAAACATCCTACCAGCCTACTTTCGAGGCATCAAAGAGCGATTACAAAACCTAGCAACACAAAGCAACGGGCAAGCCCAACCACAAGCTGAATCAGCCCGCTTTTTAGGCGGCGGTACCGACCTATACGTGCAACAGCACGATAAAATGGTATATGCCAATATCGACTTTTTATCCAATAAAAAGCAATTAAAAGGCATAACCAAACAAGGCGATCAATGCATCATAGGCGGTTCATCAACCGTTACCGACCTGATCACTTCGCCGGTAATATTAGAGTATTTTCCTAAGATAGCCGAGGTCGGTAAATTGATCTCTTCAACCCCTATCCGTAACATTGCCACCTTTGCGGGGAACTTTGTGAACGGCTCCCCCATTGGTGATTTCTCCATTTTCTTTTTGGCTTTAGGTGTTATCATCACGCTAAGCGATGGAGAAACCAAACGCGAAGTACCATTGGATCAATTTTATAAAGGCTATAAAACTTTAGATAAAAAACCCAACGAATTTGTTGAATCCTTCCGCTTTACGCTGCCGGATAAAAACACACAATTCGCTTTCGAAAAGGTAAGCAAGCGTACGCATTTAGATATTGCCAGCGTAAACTCGGCTATGAAATTAACCATAAGCGGCAACATCATTACCGATGCCCGCATCTCTGCCGGCGGGGTTTTCGCCTTCCCATTATACTTATTAAAAACCTCAAGCTTTTTAATAGGAAAAGAGTTAACAGAAGAACTTATAACCGAAGCCACCCAACTGGTACAAACCGAAATTGCACCCATTAGCGATGCCCGTGGAACATCAGAATATAAGCGTTTACTGCTTTCACAATTAATTAAGGCTCACTTTATTAAACTCTTCCCTGCTTTGGAAATTGATAAATTGCTGGTTTAATAATCTGCAAGATACTGAATATGAAAAATATAGATAGCAGAACACATACCCGCGGCGAATCCATTTACCTGGATGATGTCCCCCTGATACAGGGCACATTATTCGGCGCGAGCTTTGGTTCACCCATCGCCAACGGCCACATCACCAACCTTGATTTGAGTGAGGCTTTGAAAGAGCCCGGAGTTGTTCGCATCCTTACTCATAAAGATATAACCGGTGAAAACCAGATAGGCGGCATCATTCAGGATGAACCTTTATTGGCCGATCACCACGTAGATTTTTGCGGCATGCCCGTAGCCTTTGTTTTAGCCGAAACCTACGAAGCAGCCCATGCCGCCGTCAAAAAAATAAATGTAGAGATTGACCCACTACCTATCATCACCGACCCGCGCGACGCACACGCCATTGGCCAACTCATCGTACCGCCACGCACACACCGCCTGGGCGATACCGCCACAGCTTGGCCGCAATGCAAATACATTTTTGAGGGCCTTGCCGAAACCAACGGCCAGGAACATTTATACATCGAAACCCAAGGCGCCTACGCCATTCCGCAAGAGAATAATGCGCTAAAGATTTACTCGTCAACCCAAAGTCCACGTGCCACACAGGCCGCCACCTGCAAGGTATTAGGCGTACACATGCATCAGGTTGAAGTTGATGTGATCCGCCTCGGCGGAGGTTTTGGCGGTAAAGAAGATCAGGCGAATGCCTGGGCAGCTTTATGCGCCTTAGGTGCCCACCTCACCAAAAAGCCCGTAAAATACGCCCTCGACCGCATGGAAGATATGGCTATGACAGGCAAGCGCCACCCCTACTCATCCGACTTTAAAATTGGCTTAGATAAGGATTTTAAGATCCTGGCTTACGAAGTTCAGTTCTACCAAAATGCTGGTGCCGCTGCCGACTTATCGCCTGCGGTATTGGAGCGTACGCTGTTCCATTGCACCAACACATACTTCATTCCCAACGTGCATGCCGTAGCCTATAGCTGCAAAACCAACCTACCGCCAAATACGGCTTTTCGTGGTTTTGGTGGACCACAAGCTATGTTTGTGATCGAAGCCGCGATTGTAAAAGCTGCTGAAAGTTTAGGTGTAGATGCTTCCGTTATCCAAAAGATCAACCTCAACAAAACCGGTGATGAGTTTCCATACGGACAGAAAGCCGTTAGCGAATCGCACGCCTGCTGGGACAAAGCGATGGACAGATTCAACATCGAAAGCGTCATCAAAGAAACCAATTACTTTAACCAGACTAACAAGCTCTACAAACAAGGCATCTCCATGATGCCTATCTGTTTCGGTATCTCGTTCACCAACACCATGATGAACCAGGGCCGTGCCTTAGTTCACGTTTACACGGATGGCAGCGTGAGCGTAAGCACCGGAGCTGTTGAAATGGGACAGGGTGTAAACACAAAAATGCTGCAAGTTGCGGCCTATGTTTTTGGTATCGATCCCGCCAAGGTTAAACTTCAAAGCACCAGTACCAGTCGGGTTGCCAACACCTCCCCATCTGCGGCAAGCGCCACGGCGGATCTGAATGGTAAAGCTGTGTTTATGGCTTGCACCGAGATTGCAAATCGCCTAAAACAGGTTGCCGCTGATGAAATGCACATCCCGATAGAAAGCATTAAACTAAAAGATAACCATATTCACGTTAAGGATGAAAAACATGAAATGAACTGGGAACGCCTGATCATGTCAGCCTTCTTCAAGCGCGTCAGCTTATCCGAACACGCGCATTACGCCACGCCCGAAATTCATTACGATAAATTAAAAGAAAAGGGCCATCCCTTTGCTTACCACGTTTACGGCACAGCCATCACACAGGTAACCATCGATTGCCTTCGCGGAACATATCAGATCGACGCCGTTAAAGTAGTGCACGATTTCGGCCTAAGCATGAACCCATTGATCGATCGCGGACAAATTGAAGGCGGCATAGTGCAAGGCATAGGCTGGATGACTTTGGAAGAGTTGATCTACGATAAGGAAGGCAAGCTCAAATCCAACGCGTTATCCACTTACAAAGTGCCCGATATTTACTCGGTACCCAAAGTTTTGGATATCGACTTTTTAGAAACCACGGCCGATAACCTAGCCATCTTCCGCTCCAAAGCGGTTGGTGAGCCGCCTTTGATGTACGGCATAGGCGCTTATTTTGCTTTGCGTAATGCGATCAAAGCCTTTAATCCGGACGCACATATCCCGCTATCGGCACCGATGACGCCCGAGAAAACACTGATGGCCCTATACTCTAAACCGCTGAAACCAGACCAGGAAAAGAATGAGGAAACAACAAACAGTTTGGAAGTTAATCAGCGATAGTTTATCGGCCGATGTTCCTGTAATGCTGTTGTACGTTTTGGAAAGCAGTGGCAGCAGTCCGGGCAGGCAGGGTTTTGCCATGTCCGTAACATCCGAAGGTAAAATGGAAGGTTCGATAGGCGGCGGTATTATGGAACATAAGTTTGTGGAGATGGCTAAAGAACAATTGAGCCAGCAGGTACAAACCATCGCATTAAGGCAGCAGTTTCATGATAAAAAAGCCGCCAGAAACCAAAGCGGTATGATCTGCTCGGGTGAGCAAACCATTTTGCTGTACGCTGTTAAGGCAGACGAAAAAAAGCATATCGATGCCATTATAAAAAGCATTGATGCAGACCAGAATGGTTTACTCAGTCTTTCGCCGGAAGGCCTAGAATTTAGTGACGCCGAAACAGATCAAGATTTTTTATTCCAAATGCAAAGCGAACGCGATTGGCATTACGAAGAAAAAACGGGTTATAAGAACCATCTGTATATTATTGGTGGCGGGCATTGTTCTTTAGCCTTATCGCGGTTGATGAGCACCATGGATTTTTACATCCACATTTACGATAACCGGCCCGAGTTAAATACACTGGCCTATAATGAATATGTACAGGAGAAAACTTTGGTAGCCGACTACAGCGAACTGAAAGATTTGATTAGCTCAGGCAGAAGTAGTTATGTGCTTATCATGACGTTTGGCTACCGCACTGATGATGCCGCCCTAAAAGCCCTGATAGATAAAGACTTTAAATACATGGGCATGCTGGGCAGCAAAACTAAAATTGGCGAAATGTTTAACACCTACATATCCCAAGGTTTAGCTACCGAGGAGCGATTGAAAAAGATCCATTCGCCGGTAGGTATCCAGATCAAAAGCCAAACGCCGGAGGAAATAGCGGTGAGCATCGCGGCCGAGATCATCAAAGTGAAAAACGAGCATTTAACCTGATTTTTTAGTATATTGAGATTTATTTAATACCATGCACTTAACACCAAGGGAATCGGAAAAGTTATTGTTGTTTCTGGCAGGCGAACTGGCCGAAAAACGCCGGGCACGCGGGTTAAAGTTAAATTACCCCGAAGCCATCGCTTTAATCAGCAGTCAGCTGCAGGAGGCGGCGCGCGATGGTAAATCGGTAGCCGAGTTGATGCAACTCGGCGCCACCATCCTAACCCGTGATGATGTAATGGACGGTATCGCCGAAATGATCCACGAGATACAGATCGAGGCCACGTTTCCGGATGGAACTAAGCTGGTTACAGTGCATGATCCGATAAGGTAAATATATATTCCCCTTACCTCGTTGTCATTTCGAACGAGGTACGAGGAGAAATCTTTTTCGCGCGATACGTCTGCACAAGACCGTTTACAGCAGACCAAGCACATGCAAAAGATTTCGGCATTTATTTAGGATTTCAACCAGCACTCTTTCGATATGAAGTCCGCAAAGATCAAAAATCTTCTTGATATTGCTAAGGCTTTTCCTACCGAAAAGGATTGCCACCAACACCTGGCAGCTCGCAGGTGGAATACTGGTGAAATAATCTGCCCTCATAATGGATGTGGGTTCAATCAATGCTACGTTTTTAAAGATGGTATTCGATACAAATGTAAGGGATGTAAGCGCTTGTTTAATGCTAAAACCAATACATTTATGCAAGATAGCAACTTGCCTTCAATCAAATGGATTATGGCGGTTTATCTAATCCTTCACGTAAAGGGAATAAGCAGCGTACAGCTATCTAAAGACCTTGGGGTTACGCAACCTACTGCTTGGTTTATGCTTCAACGCATACGCAATTCATTTAAACTTCCATCTGAAAATTTAGAAGGCGTAGTCGAAATTGACGAAACCTTTGTCGGTGGTAAAAACAAAAATCGCCATTATCGTAAGCGTATGAAGTACAAAGAGCTAACCGGTAGAACATTCCCTGATAAGGCTACTGTATTTGGTATGTATGAAAGAGAAACCGGCCGCATAAAGGCTATGGTACTCAGCAGACAGGAGTTCCGTAATATGGCTCGGGTAATCACATACAACATCAGGCCAGGTTCAACATTAATGACCGATGATTGGTCGGGTTATGATCGGTTAGATAAAATCTACAATAGGCATTCAATCGATCACGGAAAATGGATTTACGCCGATGGGGAGATAACAACCAATCGGGTAGAAAATTTCTGGTCGCACTTGAAGCGCGGACTTCATGGTACTTACATTTCAGTAAGCAATAAGCATTTAAATAAGTACGTTCAGGAATTTGTTTTTCGATTTAATACGCGAAATTTGCCTATTGATGAAAAAATGGACTGTGTGATCGCGAACATGGGCCATCCATTGAAGTATAAAGACCTAATCAAAGCAGCATGAGTAAGAAGCAAAAACCAAAAGGAACACCAGCGCCGAAGTCAACAACAAGCGATAAAGAGTTTGATAATTTGTTGACTAATGCTTTGAAAGTTCCCAAACCAAAGAAATGACCGAATTAACAGAAAAAGACAAAATTGAAAATTGGTTTTGGCTTGCCGAAAGAACTGTTGGATTTCTTAATTTTTTGAGGAAATATAATCCAGAATTCGATATAATCTATAGCCAAGCTCAAAAACAGCTTGAGTATGCTCGCCAAGATCATAGTAAAATAAATTCTCAGGATGCTCCACAATGAACAATGAATTTAGTTTTCTTATATGATGTAAGATTATATCAATATGTTTACTTGTATCTCGCTTGTATTGGACATCTATACAGCAGTCGGCATAGGCTATGCCAGCATCAATCATTACTTGATTTAATATTTCAACGTCCATTAGTCAGAGTTTTTTAGCGTGGAAATAAGAGCCACCAAAAGCAAAGTAAATAATATTTGATGGCTCTTAAAATAGGGTTACGCTTTTTCATTTGCAAAATTGGTCACCGTAAATTGATATTGTACGGCCAATACTGTCCGGTAGTTTATGAATCTTAAGCCAATGGCTTACTTTTTTATCAAGCCATTTATCAGCTATTTTGGCACCAACGCCTGGTGCATCGGGATGTTTTTCATAATACGCATCATCCATTCTATTTGCCTGTGATTCCCATGTTTTATATTCTGAATAAAATTCACAGTAACTATATCCTTTTTTAGCAAACAATACTTGAATGTTTGTTACGTCGTCGATGACTTCTTTATCATGATGTTCTGGCTGATTCACATTATATACCGAAGAAACAGAGTTTGAATAATTTTGAGGTTGTTGATAATAGGATTTATTTTCTTCTCGATCTGACTTGTTTAATGAAATCAACCCGAAAAAATTAAGTAGGAATATAAATACCCCTATTCCAACACATACGGATATCACCACCGCAGTGCGTTGCTGTTTAACTAAATTTTCCAATTTGTCGTTAATGGAGGAAAAATTATGGCGTGGACTATAAAATCTCTGAGCTTCCTCCGGGTAACGACACCCTAACCCGCACAAAGAAATAGCCACGCCATGACGGCGTACTATAGGTCTTTGTATTGCGGGCTTCTACTTGTCGTTATTTGAGAAAGCAATACTCAACGTAGTACTATACGTTCAATATGAGGGTGCGTTGATTGCTACCCTGTGTAGTTATGTGTTGATCTCATTTTTGGTAGTTTTAGAGCGTTAAACAAAAATATGGCGTAGCATTCGTTTACGCCGCTCAAGGACTACCAATCCTACATTGCATAAAGAATATAGCTACGCCAATAACTTCACTTAGTCTTATTGCAATGCGATTTAACCTGGTAGTTTAGAGCGGCAATAATTGTACTAAAGTAATAAAAAATATTATTGAAAGGATAGTCCGTATATTTGTAATCATTCAAGGACTACCAACGGGGACTGCTCAGCGCGAAAGTGTTGGGCTTTTCTTGTTTATATGTGATGGATTTATTCGGCTTAATAAATAGTTAAATGGGGAGTGGCAAGGTTGGTTCTAATTATGCCAACGCTTTTATTTATTACGTAAACTCGCCGATTCGCATGGTGAACACATTACGGGAAACCGTAAAAAAATATTATTTCTGTTGATACCTTGCCTACATGAAAAAAGTAAGATTGAATAGCATTGAGCAAGGGTCTTGCTTTATGTATGGTTTTGTAAAGTTTTTAAAGTGTGATCCGAGCATAATGCCGCTATGTAAAATATTCGGGACCGATGCCGAGGTTTATATTTCAGGCAAATCTTGGGTTTACACATCTTAAGCGACTAAACACAAATAGCCGACGTTAAATCGGCTATTTTTTTACATTTGTAGTTACCACACTAAAATGTAAAATATCATGGGAAAATTTGATTCTACAAGAAAGGTTTGCAAAAAGAGCAATCCGTATATTGAACTTTGGATTATTAAGGTGCTTTCAGATGGTTATTATACTTGCGTTGAAGCCGCGATGTTAAAAGCTAATCCAAATGTAGTTATAACAGAGGATATACATGAAGATATTCTTCAGGCATGGATACCCCCATCAAGAACAGTTGTACTCCGGTAATTTAAAATAGCTGATAATGCGGCACAGTGTGCCTTAATCTCACTTAACAAACTTCCGTCTATTTCGTATTCTAACGCAGGAAGGTCATTGAAATCTACTGTGAGAAAGTTACCGTTAAAACTAATTGATTTTACCGGTAATTCAGAAAGAGCCTTTTGCGCGTCCATTTTACTTTTTTGGTTTAAATACAGTTTTATAACTTATTAAATTTTTTAACATTAGACAACCAAGCATCCTTAGTCTTTACCTCTGAATTAAGTTCAGAATCAATAGCTTTTAAAGCGTCATTTAATCCCATAAGTGGAACACTACCTGACTTTGAAAATAATATTTGCCATATCAATTTTAACTTTTCCATCATGGTTAAGATTATGTATAATTGCCAAAGATTTCTCACTATCGTTTCGAAATGACATAGTTTTAAAAATACATTTCTCAAACACCATCGCATGATACCAGGAGAATACATCCTCAAAACCGAACCGATTAAATGCAACGTTGGCCGCCCAACCATCAGCATCGTGGTAACCAACACCGGCGACAGGCCCGTGCAGGTTGGCTCGCATTACCATTTCTTCGAAGCCAACAAGCAACTGGAAATGGATCGTGAAAAAGCATTCGGTATGCGTTTGAATATTGCGGCAGGCACGGCGGTGCGTTTTGAGCCCGGCGAAGAAAAGGAAGTAACGCTGGTAACCTTTGGTGGCACCCGCCATATTTACGGGTTCAACAATCTGGTAAATGGTGATACCAAATCGGCAGAGGTAAAAGCCGCCGCGATGGAAAAACTATTGGCACAAAACTTTAAACATAAAGCGCAATGAGCCTGAGCATTAATCGTATAAAATACGCCAACATGTTTGGCCCAACCACCGGCGATAAAGTTCGCTTGGGGGATACCGACCTGATCATCGAGATAGAAAAAGATTATACCGTTTATGGCGATGAAGGCAAATTTGGCGGCGGCAAAACCATCAGGGACGGCATGGCGCAGTCAGCAACCAATATACGTGCCGATAACGTATTGGATTTTGTGATTACGAGCGTAATGATCATCGATCATTGGGGAATTGTGAAGGCTGATATCGGTATTAAAAACGGAAAGATAGTTGGGATAGGAAAAGCCGGTAACCCAGATACGATGGACGGCGTTACACCCAATATGGTGATCGGCGCATCTACCGAAGTACATGGCGGCGCGGGGATAATTGCCACTGCTGGTGGTATCGATACACATATCCATTTTATTTGTCCGCAGCAGATAGACCATGCTTTGTTTAGCGGTGTTACTACGATGATAGGCGGTGGTACCGGCCCTGCTGATGGCACTAATGCCACAACCGTTACCCCTGGTGCCTGGAATATTGAAAAGATGTTGCAATCTGCAGAAGCATTCCCTATGAACTTAGGCTTTTTTGGCAAAGGCAATTGTGCTGAAACTGCACCACTGGTAGAGCAAATTGAAGCTGGAGCTTTAGGCTTAAAAATCCACGAAGATTGGGGCTCCACTCCGGCCGTTATTGATGCATCGTTAAAAGTTGCTGATCAATATGATGTGCAGGTGGCTATCCACACCGATACTTTGAACGAAGCCGGATTCCTGGAAGATACCATGAACGCCATCGCGGGCCGTGTGATCCACACCTTCCATACCGAGGGCGCGGGTGGCGGACACGCGCCGGATATTATTAAGGCGGCCATGTATCCCAACATTTTGCCATCATCAACCAACCCAACCCGTCCGTACACTAAAAATACCATTGATGAGCATCTGGATATGTTGATGGTTTGCCATCATCTGGATAAATCCGTACCCGAAGATGTAGCTTTCGCCGATTCGCGTATCCGGCCCGAAACCATCGCTGCCGAAGATATTCTACATGATATGGGCGTATTCAGCATGATGAGTTCCGATTCGCAAGCCATGGGCCGTGTGGGCGAAGTTGTTACCCGCACCTGGCAAACCGCCGACAAAATGAAAAAGCAACGCGGCTTTTTAACAGAAGACGAAGCTAACGACAATGACAACTATCGCGTTAAGCGCTATGTCTCCAAATACACAATTAACCCGGCTATCTCTCACGGCATCTCCGAATATGTAGGATCCTTAGAAGCTGGTAAGTTGGCCGATTTAGTTTTATGGAAACCGGCTT
>Ga0116227_10005822_pt1 | contig 25516 bp, 20 predicted proteins | sample S1TSphgellanicum_FD_89693 | JGI IMG/M metagenome (GOLD analysis project Ga0116227, IMG submission 89693) | Host-associated microbial communities from peat moss isolated from Minnesota, USA - S1T2_Fb - Sphagnum magellanicum MG | ecosystem: Host-associated > Plants > Peat moss > Unclassified... | reverse complement strand
TTTTCGATGCCCGTCTGCACACGGCATCGCCTTGCATTCGGCCGCGTTTTTCGATCTCGTGCCCTCCCACGTGACATTCGCGCAAATCACCGATGATCACGGTGCAATCATCGAGCAGCTGTTTACCCGTGATCGGCAAACGCTGGAAAATGCCGGTGCCGGCAACGATAATCGGCTGCGTGATGCGGGATTTATCGACTATATTTTCCTCGGCGTGTTCCATATCCTGACCGGGGTGGACCATATGTCGTTTTTGCTCGGGCTGGTGCTGATATCGCGCCGGCTGCGCGATCTGGCCTTTGTGGTTACCGGCTTCACCCTCGGCCATAGCCTGACACTCGCTTTGGCCGTGACTGGCATTCTGCGGCCGCAAGCCGGCTATATCGACGCCCTGATCGGCCTGACCATCGCGCTGATCGGGGCGGAGAACGTGGCTGTCGCATCGCGCAGACCCGGTATCGTGGCGCTGGCGACGGCCGGGTTGCTGGGGCTGATGGCGGCTGGCGACCTGCTGGGCTTGCACGGCCTGCCATTTCTTTTGCTGGCGGGCGCAGGTTTGTTTGCCGCCAATTATCTGATGGTATCTGGCCAATTGGTGGATGCGGCGCGGCTGCGTCTGGTGGTGACCTTGGTGTTCGGCCTCATCCATGGTTTCGGCTTCGCCTCGGATTTGCTGGAAATGCGATTGCCGAGCGGAAAACTGGCGGAGTTGCTGGTCGGCTTCAATCTGGGTGTGGAAATCGGCCAATTATCTCTGGTGCTGCTGATGATGGGGATGGCCGCCCTGCTGGTTAGGGTCGGCCTGGGGCTTTCGCGCCGGCTGGTGGTGGATGTCGGCTCCGCCGGGCTGGTCGCTTTCGGCCTTTTTCTTCTGGTGACACGCGCTTATGCTTGATGTTTTCTGCCATTGGTTGCAGGCCACACCGCTCAGCCTGCTGATCTCTACCCATTTCTGGATTATTCCCGCGCTGCAGACAGTGCATATCCTGGCAATTGCCTCTGTCATTTCGTCCGCCTTCATGATCGATCTGCGGCTGATCGGCCTGGTGCGGGGCGAACAGCCGGCGGATGAGTTTGCTGCGCGGTTTCTACCGTTCATCTGGTGGCCCCTGCCGATCCTGGCACTCACCGGTGCCTTGCTGATTTCGGCCGAACCTGCACGCTCGCTGGAAAATCCGTCTTTCGGCATCAAGATGGCGCTGCTGCTCGGGGCCATAACGGTGACGTTGCTGTACCAGCACCGGGCCGCCCATCTGGGCCGCGCCTTGCGGGTTGGCATTGGCTGTATGTCGCTGCTGCTCTGGACGGGAATTGTGCTGGCCGGACGATGGATTGCTTACACCCAGCCTTGAGGACCGTATGCCCAGCCTCCATCCGATTCTGCAATTTCTTCAGGATACGTCTTTCGCCACCGCCATTCGCGAGGGTGATAGTTTGTTTCCGTGGATTGAGTGCGTGCATGTGCTGGCGATCACCTTCGTTGTCGGCTCGATCATTGCGGTCGACCTGCGTTTGCTCGGTCTGGCCTCGCGGGATCGGCGCTTTTCCCGCCTGAATGCGGAAATCGTTCCGCTTACATGGTCGGCCTTCGCGGTGGCGCTGACCTCGGGTTTTTTGCTGTTCAGCGCGAAGGCCGTGCAATACGCTGCCAATCTCTCATTCGAGCTGAAAATGGCACTGCTGCTGCTCGCTGGGCTGAACATGGCGGTATTCCAATTGCTCACGATCCGCGGCGTCCGTGCCTGGGATAGCGGCCCCGCCACGCCGTTAAGCGCCAAACTGGCTGGTGGCCTGTCGCTGTCCCTGTGGATCGGCGTGGTGATCTGTGGCCGGATTATCGGCTTTACCATGACCGATATCAGTTCTTGAGGCGCCAAAATTACACCACCCATGACGGTGTAATTTTAACTACTCGAGAGGTTACACTCTTTCTGACCGTACATTCCTGCCAATGTGATATGTGAAAATTGCTCGCTGTCCTGCGGAGATCAGTGCGCGTAATTAGTTTGCCGACGCACACTGCGTGGGGATCTATGCGCCATGACCAACGTACTAAGGCAACTCCATCTCGGCGCCATACTGGGCGGCGTGGGCATGACTCAGAATGAATGGCGGCATCCCGAAATTCCTGGCGATGCGAGCGTAAATATCGATTGGTATATCGAAACGGCGCGCCGGGCAGAGGCAGCGAAATTCGATTTCGTATTTATCGTTGATTCTCCGTATATAACGCCTGATACGGCGCCGCATTTCCTCAATCGTCTGGAACCGCTCACGCTGCTATCGGCTCTCGCGGTCTCTACCACCCATATCGGCCTGGCCGCCACACTCACAACATCCTATTGGGAACCTTACAATGTGGCGCGCCAGTTTGCCTCGCTCGATCTGATCAGCAAGGGCCGCGCCGGTTGGAATGTGGTAACCACGGGACTTGAGGGGGCGGCGGGGAATTATGGGCGAGAGGCACATTTCGGCCATGCTGAGCGCTATCGGCGCGCTCTGGAATTCGTGCGCGTGGTGCAAGGGCTTTGGGATAGCTACGAGGACGATGCGTTTCCCCGTGACAAGGCGGCAGGCGTTTTTCTCGATAAGAGCCGTCAGCACAGGCTGGACCATAAGGGCGAATTCTTCTCCGTTGCCGGGCCGCTGAATATTCAGCGCTCGCGCCAGGGCCAGCCAGTGATTTTCCAGGCTGGCGACAGCAGCGAAGGTCGCGACCTTGGGGCGCATATCGCCGACGCCACTTTTGTCGCCGCCGCCGATTTTGATGGCGCCCTTGCCTACGCACAGGATTTGAAAGCCCGTGCAGCGGCGCTGGGCCGTGATCCGAGCCAGGTGCTTGCCATGCCGGGCATCAATGTGGTGCTGGAGGATACCGATGCGGCGGCGTATGCGCGGGAGGCAGCCCGCATCGGCAAGCTGGATTTCGGCAAGTCCCTCGTGGAGCTCGGTCGACTCTTCAACTACCACGATTTCTGCCAATACGATCCGGATGCGCCGTTCCCCGATGTCTCCAACCTTACCCTGAACAGCTACAAGGGCATGGCTGAGCGCGTGGTGCGCACCGCGCGCAGCGAGAATTTGAGTTTGCGCGAAACGGCTGCACGGTTCACCACGCGCCATTCCGCCTTCGTCGGCACACCGCAGACCGTGGCCGACGAAATCGAGAAATGGTTCAACGCCGGCGCCATAGACGGGATTATTCTACACAGCCCGAATCCGGACGATTTTACCCGCTTTCTCCGTGACGTGGTGCCAATCCTGCAAGCCCGTGGATTGTTTCGCACCGAGTATACGGCAGCCACGCTGCGTGGCCATCTCGGCCTGCCTTGTCCGCAAAACCGCTACACTCTCGCTGCTTCACAGCAAGCGATCGCCGCGGAATAGCCGCGTGCCCGGCAAGCCCGGGCACGCAAACGCGGCAGGGTAAGTCAGCCCGGCCGCGCGTTTCACTTTAAATATAGAGTATTCGTTCCATGCAACGCATGAGCCCACGCGTACGCTTTCTTGCGTATAGCACGCATCTTACCACTGCCGCAGCCTTCACAACGCTGCTTCTGCATTCGGCGGTGGCGAGCGCCGATACCGTAACCCAGCTTGCCGATGGACGTACCCCATCGAAGGCGCCTGCCACGGTTGTCGAATCCGTTACTGTGAAAGCAAACAAGAGGGCAAAGGCGGTGCGCAATAGCGCACTTGGCAGCCGTAGCATTCTGGAAACGCCGTTTTCCATCGCGCAGGTAACGACAGACCAATTGAAAACGCTCCAGGCGGCCGAAATCAACGGCGCCTTCAGCTATGATGCCTCGGTGAAGAATGCCAATTCCGGCGTCGCTTCCGGCAATACGTTCCGGGTGCGCGGCTTGCTGCTGGACCGCACCAATGGCTATAAGCTGGACGGCCTGCCCTTTCCTTACTGGTTCCAGGATTTTCCGCTGGACGGCTTCGAGAGCATCGAGCTGTTGAAAGGGGTTAGCGGATTTCTCTATGGTTTCGCCGCCCCAGGCGGCATCCTGGATTTTTCCAGCAAGCAGCCTACGGATACCTGGAAATATAGCGCTGATGCGGGTGTTCGCTCAGGCGATATCTTTAAGCAGCATATCGATGCAGGTGGGCCGGTGCCGCAATTGGGCGACACCAAGATTCGCATCAATTTGGAACAGGAATCCGGTTATCTCTACAATAACGCTTATAATGAGGAATATTCCGCCTCGGTGGCGCTGACTGGGTCGATCAACCCGAATATTACCTGGTCGCTTAACGGGTTTTATCTCAATACGGTTCAGCTGTCGCAAATCAATTCCATCTCCCTGCTGCCGACAGAGGGGGTGATCACCCATCTGGCAACGGTGAACGGCAAGCTGGATCTGGGGTCGGAGGGCGCGAAGAAGACCAACAGCAACCCGATTGTTACGCCCACGCTCAACTGGCAGATTTCACCCGACTGGAAAGCGACCGTCAGTTACCGCTATTCCAACCTGGACGAGCAGTTTCCAGGAAACACAGCGGAAATCCTTAATAATGCGGGCAAGTACGTGAACCTTGCCTTCAACATGAACCGGTATTTCGAATATAATTTCGGCCAGATCCAGATCGAGGGCAAGGAGGTCACCGGGCCGCTGCATCACGATATCATTGCTGGCGCCAGCGTGAATAACGTTATTTTCGACCTGTTCAACCCACCTGCCCAGGTGCTTGGCTATGGCAACATCTATACCTACGCCCCGGCGCCGCCCATTCTGGGCAACGCCAACGGCACCAATTACGATCATCAGCCGATAAACTACAAGCGCTATCAGACCGTTTGGCAGAACTCGGTATTTCTCAGTGATACCGTCAGCTACGGCCCGGTATCGGTTCTGGTGGGCGGGCGCTATAACGATTATCAGGAACGCGATTTGGCCGCGGTTTATGAGCCGCAAGTCTATGATCCCGCGTACACGGTGGCCGTGTTCAATCAGGCGCGCACGGAAAAGACCGTCATATCCTACGATCTGCACCCGATCACGCCAAGCTATGCGGTGATTATCGACGTGGCGCCGCAAACCAAGCTCTATGCCAGCTATGCCGAGGCGTTGCAGGCCGGCGTGCAGGCGCCGAGCACCGGCGTTTCAAACGCCAACGCTTTCCTGCCGCCGATCACCAGCCGGCAGTATGAGGTGGGCGTGAAAAGCGCTTACGGCATCGTGAGCGGCACGGTTGCCTTGTTCCGTATCGATCAGCCGGTCGGGCTCTACGGCCCGGCTCTGCCCGGCACGACGCTGCCGGTCTATGAACTTGGCGCCAATTCCCGCTACCAGGGTGTGGAAGTGAACGGCAATCTTCACTTGGATGATAGTCTCACCGTTACACCGAGTTTCACCTATCTGAATGCGACCTATCTCAGCGGCACCGCGGCGCTGAACAACAAGCTCGTGCCAGTGGCGGGTGAGATCATTCCTGGCACAAGCAAGCTGGAAGGGGCGCTCTTCGCCGAATACCGTATCCCCCTCCTTCCGCAGCTTCGGGTTAACGGCGGTATACGTTATGTCGGTGACGGGTATGGCGACTCGCTGCAATTGCTGAAATTCCCCGGCGAAACCTTGTTCGATATCGGCGCCAGCTACACGCTGCCGGTCTATGGAAAAACGCTGATCGTACGCGGTGCCATTCAGAATCTGACCGACCGGCAATACTGGGTGTTCAGCCAGGCGCAAGTATCCGCCGGGGCGCCGCGCACGTTCAGCCTGAACGCGCAAGTGGATTTCTGATCAATGAGCTGGCGCTACACCACGCGGAAGCGGCAAATTCCGTCATTGGCCAATTGGGCAACCAGGCGATGTTCCCAGTCTATATAGGCCTGCATCGCCGCGGCCGCGTTGTCGGTGCCTTCATACGGCCGCTTGTAAACATCCTCAGGCGCTGAAAGAAACTTCGGCTCTGTGCTGACAACAGGGAGGCACGCCGCGCGCCACGCGGCGGTGCCACCCAGCAGTACCCGCACCGGGCCGGCAAAGGCGGCCTGCGCCTCGGCCAAGGCAAACTGTGCCAGCACGCCATCCGGCGAGGTGAGAACCACGGCGGGTGCAGTGACTCGCGGCAGATCTTCGCCGATGCGTGCACGAATGATGAAGGCGCTGCCTGGAATATGTCCCGCGCGATAGACCGGGCTGGTAGCCAGATCGAGAACGGTCACGTCCGGCAAAGCAGCGTCCAACTCGGCCGCGGTGATGCCGGCTTCTCCAGGCACGGGTAAGGCGGGCAATGGGTGGGGCACCGGGCCTTGCACGTCGGCCGCCACATCGGCGCTGCCGATCACCATCGCATCCCACCCCATTTGCACCAGCCAGGAGGCGGCCATGCGTGCCCGCACGCCGTCATCGTCGTATAGCACCAGCCTGGCGCCGCGTACGCCCACCCACTCATCCAGGGCCTGCACCAACTGGCCGCCCGGTGCCGACACAAACCCCTCAGGATGCCCCGCCGCATATTCCCGCGGTGAGCGCACATCCAGCAGATACAGGGTGCGAAATGCGGCCTCGGCGCGAACTTCCGCGAGCCGTGCCGAATCTATGCCGGCCACACCTACTCGCGCCGCCCAGCGTCCGGCGCGCTGCTGCGCCTGCGCCAGTTTTTCCGGCGCCTGCTCGTAGCCATGCCGCCTGGTTTGCCCGTGGTCCAGCTTCTGGCCGGCCAGGGTCCAGCCGATGGTGCCGTTGCGCAAGGCAAATACCCGGTTCGGCACGCCGGCATTGATCAGGGACTGGGTGCCGATGATGCTGCGCGTGCGCCCGGCACAGTTAACGATCACCGTGGTATCGGCAGATGGCGCCAGCTCAGCCACCCGGCGCACCAACTCGCCGCCGGGCACGCTGATGCCGCGCGGCACGCTCATTGTGGTATATTCCTCGAAGCGGCGGGCATCCAGCACCACCAGGTCGGGCTCTTCGGCAATCAGCGCGGCCACATCGCCGGCGGGCAAGGAAGGGGTTTGCCGTATGGCTTCCACCAATTCGCCAAACGCCTTGCTGGGCACGTTCACATCCCGAAACACCTCGCCCTCTGTGGCGTAGCCGCTCAGCCCGCCAGCCAATAGCGCAATCTTCGTGTAGCCAAGGCGCTCCAGCAGCGTGGCGGCCCTCGCCGCCAGGCCCTCGCCGTCATCATACACCACCAGCGGCACCGAAAGCCGTGGCACCAGCGCCAAGATGCCGATCTCCAGACGGGAAAGCGGCAGTGATATCGCAAAGAACGGATGCGCCTCCGCATAGGCGGCTTCCTCGCGCACATCCAGCAATGCCACCTCGTCCAGGTCACGCCACATCTGGCGCAGCGTTGCGGGGGAAACTTCCATAAACGTGCTCATGATTTCGCCGTCGCCATGCTGAAGGCACGCTCGAACACCGAACTCATGCGCCAATGCTCGTTCGGGTAATTTTCCGGATTGTCGCCCCAGCCGGAGAGGCGGCGGAACCGCCCGAGTTGGCCAGAGGCCTGCGCTTCCGCGGCTGTCACCCCCAGCACGGTGTCGCAATTGGGCGCCACGTAGAGTGCATCCGCCGGGCAATGCAGCTCGCACAAGAAGCAGGTCTGGCAGTCGGCCTGGCGGGCAATCGCTGCTCGCCCGCCGGCTGTCTCCAGTGCAAACACATCGCTGGGGCAGGCCTCCACGCAGGCGCCGCAGCCGGTGCAGAGATCGGCAATCACCACTTCAATCATTTACGCTGCTGCTGCCCGCTCTGGTGTTTCGAATCGCGTCCAGGCATCGGCCAGGCCGCCAGAGGTCAGCCTGGTCTGCAAGCCTGCGTCCGCTGAAGCCGCATCCTCCCGCCAATGCATGCCGCGGGTCTCCCTGCGCGCCAAGGAGGCCGCCTTGCTCCAGCGCGCGGCGGCCAGCATGGCGGCCACCTCTCTCGCGCGCACCCGGCCCGCGCCATTGGCCGCGGAATGGGCGGCCACCTCGCGCCAAGCGGAGTCCAGCGTTGCCAAGGAGCGTTCCAGCACCTTGCCATGCCGGAACATGTTCTTGCCGGTATCCTCCATTTCCGCCGCCACCAGCGCTCGCGCACCCGCCAGATCGACCGGCCGCACAGCGCCGGAAGGCCGCAGCGCCGCTTGCCCGGCCGGGTGCAGCCCGCGTGACACGGACTTGCCTTGCGCACGGGCCTGGAACGCCGCGCCCTGGCCGGCCAGAAGGCCCGATGAGAGGGCCCAGGCGGAATTCTGCGCCCCACCGCCGGAGATGGCGCCGGTGACCAATTCGCGTGTCGCCACGTCGCCGGCCACATACAGGCCAAGCACAGCGGTCTGACAGGCCGGGCCATGCACGCGTACGCCGCCAATACCGCGCACCGTGCCCTCGCCGCGTAATGTTATCGGAAAGCGCGTCGTATAAGGGTCGATGCCCGCGCGTTCGAATGCCACGGTGAAATTGGGTTGGATCGTTGGAATATGCGCCCGGATATCCTCCGGTATCCGCTCCAGGCTGCACAGCACAGGGCCGCGCGCCAGGGCCGCGGCCAGGTGCCGGTTGCTGTCCGGCCCAGGGGGAATATCCAGCGCCCGGCCGTCCGCATCGAAATAGCGGGCAAAACTATAAGCCATGGCGCGGGTCATGTTGGTGCCGGCGGCGGCGACGCAATAGGCGTTAGTGAACTCCATGCCAGAGAAATCGGCACCCGCTTCGGCCGCCATCAGCAGGCCGTCGCCGGTATTATTGGCCGATCCCAGCAAGTGAGAGGCAAAGGCGCAACCACCGGTCGCCAGTACCACGCCAGGTGCGGTTACCTGCCAATCCTGGCGGCTCTGCTTTGCCACGCCGCGCGCGCCGCACACCGCGCCATCATCCGCCAGCAGCAATTCCAGCGCCGGGCTGTGGTCCAGAATGCACACGCCCAGGCTCGTCACCAGTTGGCGCAGGGCGCGCATATATTCCGGCCCGCGCAAGCTGCGAAAATGCGTGGCCCCGGTGTGGTCGGTGGCGAAATCGTAAAATGGGGCGAGAGTCGGCAGGGTGCGCCAGGTGAGATCCAGGATGCGCGCCATCCACTCTGCTTCACCCAGAAATCCGCCACGCGCCATACGCTCGGCAATCGCGCGGTCGCGCAATTCTGGCGGGTCAGGGGGCACCCACCAATGGCCCGGCCCGGCCGTTGCGGTAACGCCGGAGGTGCCCAAAAACCCCTTTTCCGCCAGCACCACGCGCGCGCCTTCGCGCGCCGCACCCACCGCGGCCCAGGCGCCCGCCAGCCCGCCGCCGATCACCAGCACATCGGCGGACAGGGTCAGCACGTCAGACATGGCGCGTGGGTTACGCAGCTGCGCGTGATTGCCGGGCGACGGTGTAGCGGTTTTCCGGAAAATCCAGCCCGATCTGCTCGCGGAAGGTCGCTCCCTGGTACTCCGCCCGAACCAGCCCGCGCGCGCGCAGCAGCGGCACGACATGATCCACGAACAGATCGAGCTGACCGGGCAAGGTTTCGAACAGCACATAGCCATCCGCGCCCTCATTGCGGAACCAATGTTCCAGCCGGTCCGCCACCACCTCGGGGGTACCGACGAAATAACCGCGTGGGGTGGAAAGGCGCTGGGCGATCTGCCGCAGCGTCAGGTTTTCCGCCCGCACCTGTTCCAGAATGCGCAAGGAAGAACTCTGCTGGCTGTTCAATCCCAGATGCGCCACATCGGGGAACGGCGCGTCGAGATCATAGACGGAGAAATCATGGTCATTGAACGATCGGGCCAAAAAACCAAGCCCGGTTTGCAGCGAGCCCAGCGACGCCAGCTCCTGATATTTCACCTCCGCCTCCGCCTCGGTCAGCCCGATGACCGGGCCGATACCCGGCAAGATCAGCAGTTTTGCCGGATCGCGGCCAAAGCCACGGGCGCGCGCCTTCACATCGCGGTAATATTCCTGCGCTTCCTCCAGGTTTTGCGCCGCGCCGAAAATGGCTTCCGCGCGCTTTGCCGCGAAGTTGCGCCCATCTTCCGATGCGCCGGCCTGGAAAATCACCGGTTGGCCTTGCCGCGATCGCTTGATATTCAGCGGTCCGCGCACCTGGAAATATGGCCCCTTATGGTCGAGCCGGTGCAATTTCTCCGGGTCCACGAACACGCCGCTGGCCTTGTCGGCCACATGCGCGTCATCCTCCCAGCTATCCCATAGACCCTGCACCACATCCAGATATTCGGCGGCAATGCGGTAGCGCACATCATGCGCGGGGTGCTCGGTCTTGCTGAAATTGGCCGCCGTCTCGCCCAGCCAGGAGGTCACCACATTCCAGCCGGCGCGCCCGCCGCTGATATGATCAAGGCTGGCGAATTGCCGCGCCACGTTGAAGGGCTCGGAATAGCTCACGGTAAGCGTGCCGACCAGGCCGATATGGGTGGTGACCGCGGCCAGCGCGGAGAGAATGGTCAGCGGCTCGAATCGGTTGAGGTAATGCGGGCTGGATTTCTCGTTGATCGAGAGGCTGTCGGCCACGAACAGGAAATCGAATTTGCCGCGTTCGGCCAGTTGCGCCTGGCGCGTATAAAAGGCCAGGCTGGTGCTGGCGCCGGGATCGGCATCGGGATGGCGCCAATCGCCCCAGGTGCGGCCGACACCATGCAGGATGAAACCGAGTTTGAGCGTGCGCGACTCAGTCATGTTGAGAGCTCCGGTGTTTGGGGGTCAGGCGGCGGCCTGCAAGGCAATGCTTCGCACCGCATCCAGCACTGGGCCGGCTTCGGTGCGCACCAGCCAGTCCGGGCTGATATCGGCGAAGCGCACAACACGGTCCTGCCCCACCACAATCACCGCCGGCATCGGCAATTCCCAGGTGCCTGTGCCGGTGATCTCCCCCAGCGATACGCCTTTTTCCAACATGGCCTTCTGCGATGGCGCATCGGCACTGAACACAATGCCGAAGCTGCGGCCAAGCGCATTGTCCTTGTCCGAGGCGATGGTGAATGCCAGGTCGTGGCGGTCGCGTATTGCCACCAGGCGCTCGGGGACCTGCGGGCTGATGGCGATCAGTGTGGCGCCAAGCTCGCGCAAGGCCGGATACAGCGTGCGGTTATAAGAGGGCAGAGCCAGATTGCAGGCAGGACAGCCGGCGAAACGGAAGAACAGCAGCACCGCGGGGCCATGGCGCAGCACATCTTCCAGCGCCACGCTGCCGCCGCCGGCGACGTCCAGGCTGAAGGGCGCCACCCGGTCGCCGGGCTTGATAAAGCCGGCGCGATCGGCGGTTTCCACCAGAGACCGGCGCTGATTGATGTTGATGGCCAGCGCCTCCGGCGCCATGGTCCGCACACGCTCGGCGTGCAATTCGGCAAGTAACCCGCACACGGACTCGGCCATCATCGTCTCTCCACTCTTGGTCATTGAACAGGGGGGGATTCGAAGCGGCGGTCGAACGCGCCGCTTATATCGGGCAGGCTGGGAAGGATGCCGGCCTGCACATACAGCGCCAGAACCGCGCGCTCCGTACGCTGCAAGGTCTCGTCCATCGGCACCGGCGCGCCAACCAGCGCCTTGGCGGCCAGGCGCGCGATTGGCAGCGGCACGCCGGTATTATGCGAATAGATCGCGGCATACGCGTCCAGGTGCAACGCGCCCCATTGCTGGGCCTGACGGATGCGGCGCACGAAATCGCCGATCTCGGCGGGGTTTTTCGCCAGCGCCTGGGTGCTGGAAACAGCGAATGAGGCGCCGCGCACAACGTTTGTGCCGTCTGCCAGAAGCCGTGCGTCGCCTTGCGCCACCTGCATGGCCACATAAGGCTGCCAGGTGCTCCACGCATCGATGCTGCCGGCGCGCATGGCTGCCCCGGCATCCATCTGGCTGAGATAGGCAAAGCGCACATCATGCGCGGAAAGCCCCGCCTGGCCCAGCAAACCCAGCACCAGCGCCTGGCCGATAGAGCCTTTGGTGACCGCAATCAGATGCCCGCGCAGATCGGCGATGGTATGAATGGGCGAATTTGGCGGCACCAGAAGCCCCACCAGCTCGGGCGAAGCGGGAAGCAGCGCCAGCACTGCATGCACGGGTGCGCCAGCCGCATAGGCGAACATCATCGGCGAATCACCGGCAACGCCAATATCCACCGCGCCCGCATTCAGTGCCTCCAGCAGCGGGGCCGCGGCGGGAAATTCGCTCCAGGAAATGCTGTAAGCCGCACCATCCAGCGCGTGGGAAGCATCACACAGCGAATGCAGCAGCCCTTTCTGGTCGGCCACGTTCAGCACCGCGGCGGACGCGGTGCAAAGCGGCAGCATGAGCAAGGTGGCCAGCACGCCGAGTGCGGCGGCGCGACGAAGCAGCTCCGTGACGATACGATCCATGCTCTCAGCGTAACCGGGGCAAACCACGCTCACAAACCAGCAATACTCAAGGGCTACGTTAAGAACTCAAACCTTTCCGAGGAGCGGGACCGGAATAGATATCCTGGGTGGCCACATGTTTGGGAAGCTCATGTAGAATATTTTAAAGCACGATGGATGGTGGTGCTTATCTTGACATGACGAAGCTTGGGTGTGAACTCTGCTCCCATGCCGGAACGCGCCTCTACACTCACTTTGCCGAGCACGGCCCCCAGCACGAAGCTGGCTTGGCCGCGCCTGGCCTGGAACGGGCTCAATCCGCGGCGCGCGGTGACTCCGCTGGTTGTACTGCTGCTGTGGCAGGCAGGGTCCAGCCTTGGCTATATCCCGAGTCGTACCGTGGCCTCGCCGCTTGCTGTTCTGGCGGCGCTGCGGGAATTGATGGCTTCCGGTGCGCTGCCGCACCATCTTGGTGTTTCTCTGCTTCGGGTGGTGGCGGGGCTGAGCATTGCCATTGTACTGGGTACCGTATTGGCGCTTTCCGCCGGCTTATCCAAGCTGGGCGACGATCTGATCGACGCACCGATCCAGATGGCGCGCACCCTGCCCTTTTTGGCGCTGGTGCCGTTGTTCATCCTCTGGTTCGGCATCGGCGAAACACCGAAAATCGCGCTGGTGGCGCTGGGCTCGATTTTTCCGATCTACCTCAATCTCTATGCCGGCATCCGCGGCACCGACCCGAAGCTGATTGAGGCTGCCTCCACTCTTGGACTGTCGCGTGCCGCGCTGATCCGGCACGTGGTGCTGCCGGCCGCCTTGCCAAATGCGCTCACTGGGTTGCGTTACGCCATCGGCATTTCCTGGCTGAGCCTGGTGGTGGGCGAGCAGATCAACGCCGATGCGGGCATTGGCTACCTGATGATGGATGCGCGGGATTTCATGCGCACCGACATCATCATGGTTGGGCTGCTGGTCTATGCCATGCTTGGCCTGCTCTCCGATCAGGGCGTGCGCGCGCTGGAGCGCCATGCTTTGGCATGGCGCCCATCCGCGCGGATGGGCCGATGAGCGGCGACACGCGAGTACGTGGGCTTGTCCGCCGCTTCGGGCCGACAGCGGTGCTGGACGGACTCGATCTGGATGTGCCGGAGGGCGCGTTTATCGCATTGCTGGGGCGTAGCGGTTCGGGAAAGACCACGCTGCTGCGCACTTTGGCCGGATTGGATACCGCCGAGCAGGGTGAGGTGACTCTGCCGCCAAGCCGCGCTGTGGTGTTTCAGGAACCAAGGCTGATGCCCTGGAAGCGCGTGTGGGAAAACGTAGCACTGGGCCTGCACGGCGCCGGTGCGCGGGACAAGGCCGAGCAAGCCTTGCGGGAAGTGGAGTTGCAACATCGGATCGATGCCTGGCCGCTGACCCTGTCTGGCGGCGAGGCGCAGCGGGCCGGGCTGGCGCGGGCTTTGGTGCGCGATCCCGATCTGCTCCTCCTGGATGAGCCTTTCGCCTCGCTGGATGCGCTGACCCGGCTGCGCATGCAGGGGCTGGTGGCCAATCTCTGGTCGCGCCACGGCATGTCCGCCTTGCTGGTAACCCATGATGTGGACGAGGCGCTGCTGCTCGCCGACCACGCGGTTGTGCTCCAGGCTGGCCGGATCGGCATGCAACTGCGGATCGATCTGGCGCGGCCGCGCCGCCATTCCGATCCGAATTTCGCAGCCCTGCGCAGCGAATTGCTGCGCGCCCTCGGCCTTACGGAGGATCTCGCCGCCTGATGCGGCTTGCCGCATCAGGCGTTTTTTGTGCCGGCCCGGCGCTATTTTCCCCGCAGGCCAAACGGCGCACCGATACCGGTGCACAGATCGTAGCCCACCGAGGCGCTGCCGCTGGCAGCGTTTACGCAACTGCCCGCGGTGATATCGATGAAATCGGTTGCGTCGCCAAGTTTGCTATACATCTCGCCGAGCTCGGACTCGGTGGATGGCTTGAACGCGCCGGCGCTGTTGACGATGGCAGCGGCGGCCGGGCTGGAGACGCTGGTGCCGCCGACAACCAGCCAGTTCAGTACCTGGCCACTATAGGGCGTGCTGTCATAGATCCAGACACCGGTGGAGGGATTGGCGACCAGCGCAATATCCGGCGAACCGCGGAACTTGCCGACAATGGCGGTGACCGCATGCTGAAACGCGGGCACAGGAATGTAGGCGCTGGTCCCGCCGCCATCGATGCTCCAGGTGGTCTGGCTCTCGAACTCCCCGGACGATGAGCGGTTGATCGAGGTGCCGCCGACAGCGACGACATCGGGGAGCATGGCCGGAACACTGGTGCCGGGGCTATCGCCGGAGGAGGCAAAGAACACCACGTTGGCGGCCTTGAAGCTTGGGATGAATTTGGCCTCCTGCGCCACCTCGCTGCCGCCCCAGCTGTTGGAAACCTCGCCGCCGCCCGCAGCCGATACCAGCGCACCCGCCACCCGCTCGGCGGCGAACAAATCCGCATTGCTCGGTGAGGCTGCCTCCACCAGAACAATCTTCGCGTTCGGCGCCAGGGCATGCGCCATTTCGATATCCAGCGATTCTTCCACTTCCCAGTCGCCAGTCGGGTCCTGCTTCGGCCGGGTGCCGGCGGCGTAGACCACGGCAAAATTGTCTTTGGTAATCTTGGGCAGGCCGTATTTCGCACTATAGACGGCCAGATCATGGGCCGCCGTGTCATCGCGATAGGCATCGACAATGGCAATCATTTTGCTGCCCGTGGCGGTAACTCTGGAGAGCGTTTCCGGGTTGCAGCCTTTGGTATTCGGCGTGAGGCCATAGATACAGGCGAGCGAGGCCGGCGTTTCGTATTTCCCGCTCGGGGCGGTGTTGCCCGGCGCAGCACCCGGCGGCACAAAAATCTGCAGATTGGTGTGCGCGGCACGGCTTGCCGGCCCATGCGGCACGCTCGACCCCGGGGTGATGATGGTGCCCTCTGGCGTGACGCTGACCTGCGCCGCTGTGTCGGGCGCCGCATAGGCGCCCGCGGCCGGCAGGATGACTGCCGCAAAGCCAAGACAGGCGAGGCAAACTTGCCCCAATAACCCCTCCCGGCGTGGGCTGTTCGGCAGCAATGGCGTTTTGTCTGAAGCGTTTAGCAAGGCCATAAGCTCTCTCTCCAAAGGAAGCGCGCGTTTTGCGCGCCACGGCGCCAGTCACTATCACACACCCAGCCGGCTTTCCGCGCTTGCCAGATTCATATCCTTGATCCGGCGCTGATCCGCACGGCGCATCAGCCAGCCGGCGCAGCCGACGCCGGTGCTGACCGCCAATATCACCAGGCTGGCCAGCGCGTTCATGTCTGGGCTCACGCCGAGCTTCACTTTTGAATAGATCACCATCGGCAACGTGCTGCTGCCCGGGCCGGCGACGAAGCTGGAAATCACCAAATCGTCGAGCGAGAGCGTGAAGCAGAGCAGCCAGGCGGAGAGCAAAGCCGGCGCGATAATGGGCAAGGTGATTTCGGTGAAGGCGCGCAGCCGGCCGGCGCCGAGATCCATGGCGGCCTCTTCCAGATCGAGATCCGCGCTGGCGACCCTTGGCAGCACCGTCACGGTCACATACGCCATGCAGAAAGAAATATGGGCAAGGACGATGGTGAGGAAATCCCTGTGCTTCGGCCAGCCGAACATCTGGCCCATGGAGACGAAGAGCAGCAGGAGGGTGATGCCGGTAATGATTTCTGGCACCACGAGCGGCGCGTGGATCATCCCGGCGAGCAGGAAGCGGAAGCGGAATTTTGGGATGCGGACCAAAGCGATGGCGGCGACCAGACCGAGCACGACCGCGCAGGTGGCCGCCGCGGCACCCACTTCCAGCGACAGCAAGGCGGCATCCAGAACCTGGCGGTTATGCAGCAGCCGGCCATACCAGGCGACGGAGAACCCGCCCCACACCGTGACAAGGGCCGAGGCGTTGAAGGAATAGCCGATCAGCACCAGGATCGGGATGTAGAGAAACGCCATCCCGAAGCCCAGAGCCGCCAGCGCGGGGGTGGGCGCCGAGGGCCGCCTCATGCCGCCGCTTCTTTCATCTGATAATGCTGGTAAAGCGCCACCGGCCCCACGAGCAGAATGAGAAAGGCGGTGGCGACCGCGGATGCGACCGGCCAGTTGTGATTATCGAAAAACTCGTCCCAAAGAACACGGCCGATCATCAGGCTGTCCGGGCCGCCCAGCAAAGCGGGGATCACAAACTCGCCGATGGCTGGGATCAGCACGAGCATGGAGCCGGCGATAATGCCCGGCATCGAGAGCGGCAGGGTAATGTCGAGAAACGCACGCCAGGCAGGCGTACCCAGGTCGGCCGCGGCCTCCAGCAAGGTGGTATCGAGCTTTTCCAGCGTGGCGTAGAGCGGCAGCACCATGAAGGGCAGATACGAATAGACGATGCCGATATAGACGGCGAGCGTGGTGTGCATGATCCGCAGGGGCTGGTTGATGACGCCAACCCACAGCAGAAGGCGGTTCAGCAGCCCATGCTCGCTGATAATGCCTTCCAGCGCGTAGACACGCAGCAGAAACGATGTCCAGAACGGCAGGATAACCAAGAGAAGAAGAATATTCTGTGTGCCGCGCGAAGAGCGGGCAATGCCATAGGCCATCGGGTAGCCCAGAAGCAGGCATAGCAGCGTGGAGAAGAAGGCGGTGCGCAGCGAGAAGATATAGGAGAGGATGTAGACCTTGTCGGTGACCAGATAGCGGTAGTTTTCCAGCGTGGCGGTGAGGGTGAAATGCCCGTCAGGCGTCGCGCCGAGGAGTTTGGTGAAGGGGGGAATGGCGATGGTTGAATCGGCAAAGCTGATCTTGAAGGCGAAGGCGAACGGGATGAGGAAGAAGATACACAGAAACAGCAAAGGCGGCAGGATAAGCAGCCAATGCGACTGCCCGCGTAAGCTGTTCGGCACCTGCGCGGTCTCCTGAACTGAATGCCTGTTTAGGATACGGGCAGACCGCGGCAAGTCAAGCAAATGCTGGCCTAAATGTGCGGCCGCCCCGGCAGCCGGGTGCATGGTTCAGCATGCGTTTGTATGATCGGCCGCCTAGCCCTGCGCAAATTCAGCAATTTTGAATACTCATTCAAAATTTGGTGGACCATCGTTCCGGCCCCTGCTAACTTCCGCCCGTGAGCGCAATTTCCAAATACGATGCGATTGTCATGGGGGCCGGGCATAACGGCCTTGTCGCCGCCTGCTACCTGGCGCGCGCCGGGCTTTCCGTGCTGGTGCTGGAGCGTAATGCCTATGTAGGCGGCGCGGCGGTCAGCCGGGAGCTATATCCGGATTTTACCTACTCAAACTGTTCCTATGTGTGCAGCCTGTTGCGGCCGGAAATCATGCGCACGCTGGAACTGCCGCGCTACGGCTTGCAGGTGATCCCCTATGATGGTGGCTGCACCATGATGCGCGATGGTGGCCATCTTTCCATGTATTACGAGAATCACGAGTCGCTGCGGCGGGAGATTGCCCGCCACTCGCCGCGTGATGCGGAAGCTTATGACCGGTTTGCGCGCGACATGTTGCGGCAATGCCGCTTCATCAAGCCGCTGCTGATGCGCACCCCCGCCGATCCCACCTCGTTCAAGCCGCGTGATCTGATGGAGCTGCTCTATCTGGGCCAGCGATTCTGGCGCATGGGCGAAGCGCGCATGTACGACACGCTGCGCTTCTGGACCATGAGTTGTGCCGATCTGCTGGATGAGTATTTCGAGAGCGATATCCTGAAGGCGCATCTCGCCGGCAGCTCGATTATCGGCACTGCATTGGGGCCGCGCTCGCCGGGAACCGCCTATGTGCTGCTCCACCATTACATGGGCGATATAGACGACGCCGTGGGCGCCTGGGGATTTGCCCGCGGCGGCATGGGTGCCGTATCCCAGGCGCTGGCGGCAAGCTTGCAGGCCAGCGGCGGTGCAATCCGCACCGATGCGGCGGTGGAGAAAGTCCTTACCTCTGGCGGCCAGGCGACCGGGGTTGCGCTAGCCGATGGCACGGAGCTGCGCGCCAACATCGTGATTTCCGGCATGGACGTGAAACGTACGTTCATGGGCCTGGTTGACCCGGGCGCGTTGCCGGACGACTTTTTGAGTGCGGTAAAGAATTTCAAGATACGTGGCAGCTCCGGCAAGCTGAATATTGCCCTGGACGGCCTGCCAAGTTTCCCGGCGATTCCAAAAGGATCGACCAGCATACGCGGTGATCTGCACATTACCGACACCATCGAGATGATGGAGCGGGCCTATGACGATTGGAAGGATGGCACATGGTCGCAAGTGCCGTATCTCGACATGCTGATCCCGTCGCAGATCGACCCGACCATGGCCCCGGATGGCAAGCACTACATGTCGGTATTCGTGCAATATTGCCCCTATGTACTGGCGGAAGGTGCGTGGAACGATGAGCGCCGGTCGCGATTCGGCGAAACGGTGATCGAGGCGATCGCCCGGCACAGCCCCGATTTCCGTAAGCTGATCCTGCATGCGGAAATTCGCACCCCATGGGATATCGAGCGTGAAGTAGGGCTGACCGAAGGCAATATTTTCCAGGGCGAGCTGACCATGGATCAGCTGCTGTTCAACCGCCCGGTGCCCGGCTATGCGCAATATCGCAGCCCGGTAAAGGGGCTTTACATGTGCGGCTCTAGCACCCACCCGGGCGGCGGCGTAATGGGCGCGCCGGGGGCAAATGCGGCGCGCGAGATCTTGCGTGATCTCGGCAAGAGTTTGCCGCAATGAGCGGGTACGACGCCATCATTGTCGGCGGCGGCCATAACGGCCTGGTCTGCGCGGCCTATCTGGCGAAGGCGGGACAGCGCGTGGTTGTTCTGGAAGCCTCGGACCAATTGGGTGGCGCTGCGATCACCCGGCCCTTCGCACCCGGATTCCGGGTTTCGGCCTGCGCGCATCGCGTGCATATGCTGCCCAGGACATTGGTGCGTGATCTGGGGCTTGCACGGCATGGCCTGGCGTTTGCCAAGGTGCCGGCTCCGACATCCGTCTTATGCGCCGATGGCGGGCATGTGACGATCGCCGGCACCCAGGCTTCCGGCGTTTCGGCCGCCGATGTCGCCGCCTATAAGAAGTTCGCCGAGATCTGGTCGCGGTTTGCCGCGCATCTGCGGCCGGTTCTGGAGATGGTGCCGCCGCGGCTTGGCACATTGGCATGGCCTGACCTGACAAAATTGCTGCGCGTCGGTCTGCAGGTTCGCTCGCTCGGCCGCGGCGAGATGCGCGAATTGCTGCGCGTCATCGGCATGAATGTGTACGATCTGGTGGAGGAGACGTTCGCCTCCAAGCTGCTGCAGGGCGCGGTGGCGTTCGATGCCGTGCTGGGCGCCAATTTCGGGCCACGATCGCCAGGTAGCGCGCTGACTTTGCTGTATCGGCTGGCGGCGGAACACGACGCCGCTGTGCTCGCTGATACATCCGGCGGGGTTGGTGCAGTAACGGCGGCGATTGCCGCGGCGGCGCGCAGCTTCGGTGCGGAATTGCGTACCGGCGCGTTCGTTGAAAAGATCGTGGTGCAAGGCGATCGGGCCACCGGCGTGCGGCTGCGGGGCGGCGAGGACATTACGGCAGCAAGCGTCATTTCCAATGCCAGCCCGCGTACCACGCTTCTCGATCTTGTGGGCGCCGCCCATCTGGATACCGGTTTCGTGCGGCGCATTTCGCATTTTCGCTCGGCCGGATTGGCGGCAAAACTGCACCTGGCGCTCTCCGGCCCGCCGGCCTTTGCCGGGCTGGCAGAGGCGGCGTTGCGCGGCCGGCTGATTGTGGCGCCTTCCCCAGATTATCTTGAACGCGCGTTCAATCCCACAAAATATGATGGGTTCTCGGCGCAGCCGGCGCTGGAAATACTCTGCCCGACCATGACCGACCCCTCCCTGGCACCTGCCGGCAAGCATGTGCTCTCATTGGTGGTGCAATATGCACCTTACACCCTGCGCGGCGGGTGGGAGGCCGGCCGGCAAGCGTTTATCGAGCGTATCATCGCCACGTTGGAACCCTACGCGCCTGGGCTGCGCGGCCAGATAGAGGCGGCGGAGCTGCTGACGCCGCTGGACATAGAACGGGAGTTTCGCATCGCCGGCGGGCATTGGCATCATGGCGAGCTCACCTTCGATCAGATCTTCATGCTGCGGCCGGTGCCCGGCGCCTCGCAATACCACACGCCCGTCCCTGGCGTTTTCCTCTGCGGTGCCGGCGCGCATCCCGGCGGCGGTGTCACGGGATGGGCGGGCCATAATGCGGCGCATGCCGTGCTGAAGGCCGCCGCGTGATGGACACAGTCACCGTGCCCGAGGCTTTTCGCAAGCCATTCTTGCCCACGCCGTTCCATGCACGCGCGCGCGCCGCCTGCATGACCGATCAGTTCATCGGCTGGTCCGGCTACAGCACCGTGGATGTGTTTACCACGGTGGAGCAGGAGTATTTTGCGATCCGCAATAGCTGCTCGGTGTATGACCTCACCCCGATGATCAAGTACCGGATCACCGGCGCGGAGGCCGAGCTGTATCTGAACCGGCTGGTGACGCGCGATATCAGCAAGCTGAAGACAAACCGCGTGGCCTATGCGGTGTGGTGCAACGATTCCGGCCACGTGATCGATGATGGCACCATCTTCCGCTTTGCCGCCGATGAATTTCTGCTGTGCACCGCCGAACGGCAACTGAACTGGCTGCTCGACAGCGCCATCGGCTTCGCCGTGCATATCCAGGACGTGACCGATGATATCGCGGCCCTCTCGGTGCAGGGCCCCACCTCCTGCTCGGTGTTGAAAAAAGCGGGTTTGGACGGGGTGGAGAGGCTGAAGCCATTCGAAATCGGGCGTTTCACCCTTGGGGACGTGAAGCTGACGGTGTCGCGCACCGGCTTTACCGGCGATCTCGGCTACGAACTCTGGATGACGCCAGACGCAGCCGAATATGCGTGGGATACGCTGATGGCGGCGGGCCGGTCGCGGGGGATCAGGCCGATCGGTTCGCAGGCACTGAACATGGCGCGGATCGAAGCCGGCTTCATTATGCCGCATCTGGATTTTGTGTCCGCGGAAGCGACGGTGCATCTGGAGCGCGACCGTTCACCCTACGAGCTTGGCCTCGATTGGGTGGTGGATTTGCGGAAATCGCATTTCAACGGGCGTCGTGCACTGGTGAAGGAGCAACAGGCAGGGCCGCGGCGCAAGCTGGTGGGGCTGGATATCGCCGGGCAGAAGCCGGCGGGAAAAAGTTTGCTCTACGCACAGAAATCCTGCCGGAAAGAGGTGGGCGCTATTAGCTCCGGTTTGTGGTCGCCCACATGCAAACGCAACATTGCGCTGGCCATGCTGGATATGCCTTACTTCAAGCTGGGGAGCGAGGTATGGGCCGAAATCTATATGTGCCGAGAGCTTGTGTGGGAGCGGCGGGTGGTGAAGGCGGTGGTGGTGGAGAAACCGTTCTTCCAGCCGGAGCGGCGGAAATTGACCCCGCCGGCGGATCGGTAGGCACCGGATGGCGATGATGGCCTCCGTGCAGCCATCATCCTCGGATCGGCCCTGGCTCGATCCGAATGCCAAACCGCAATTGGTCATCGATAGGGTTTCCAAACTCTATGACCAGGTCACCGCGGTGGATTCAGTCTCACTACGCATCTTCAAGGGCGAGATATTTTCCCTGGTGGGTGGCTCCGGCTGTGGCAAAACCACATTGCTGCGCATGCTGGGCGGGTTTGTGGACCCGAGCAGCGGCAGCATCAGAATTGAGGACGCCGACATGCGCGGCGTGCCGCCGGAGGCGCGGCCGGTGAACATGATGTTCCAGTCCTACGCCCTGTTTCCGCATATGAGTGTGGCCAAAAATATCGGGTATGGCTTGCGCCGGCTGCCACTGGCGGAGACAGAGCGTACGCAGCGAATCGAAGAAGCGCTGGAGATGGTGCAATTGGCCCATCTTGCGCATCGGCGCCCCCATCAGCTCTCCGGCGGGCAGAGGCAGCGTGTGGCACTGGCGCGCGCCCTGATCCGCCGGCCAAAAGTGCTGCTGCTGGATGAACCGCTGAGCGCGCTGGATAAAAAATTGCGCGAGCAGACGCAGTTTGAGTTGATGAACATCCAGAGCAAGCTTGGTACCACCTTCGTCCTGGTAACGCATGATCAGGAAGAAGCCATGGCGCTCTCCACCCGCATTGCGGTGATGGACCATGGGCGGGTGATCCAGGTGGGCACGCCGGCGGAAGTATATGAGTTTCCACATAACCGGCATGTGGCGCATTTTATCGGCTCGATGAACCTGCTGGACTCCACGATCACCTCGTTCCAGCCAGGCCGCATCAAAGTGCGCAGCCAGGCTTTGGGCGTCGACCTGCTCGTAGACGATAGCGGCAGATTCACCGCCGGCCAGCAAGTGTGTCTGGCGGTTCGGCCTGAGAAAATCCGGCTTTCCAAGACGCCGTGCACAGACAGCGGCACAAATTGCATCAAGGGCGTGGTGTGGGAACTGGGCTACCTTGGGAACCAATCGATCTACCGGATCAAGACCGGCACTGGCGCTATTCTGGTGGTGAGCGCGCAGAACCGGCGGCGGACAGCGGAATGGGGCATCGATTGGAGCGATGAGGTGTTTGCCAGCTGGGATGCGGATTCGTGTATCCTGCTGACGTCGTGAAGGGTCGGGGGCAGGGCAATGGTGGCAGGCTGGCATAGATATCTGAGGTCGACAGCGGCCCTTCTTGTCCTCTGCATCGCCTCCGCCAGGGCTGAGGACACGCAACTGAACATCTATAACTGGGCCGATTATATTGGCTCCAGCGCAATTCCCGGCTTTGAGAAGCTCACCGGCATCAACGTGATATACGATACGTACGATTCCGATTCGGCACTCGAGGCGAAAGTGATGTCGGGCGAGTCGGGCTATGATTTGGTGACGACATCGACCGATTTTTTCGGCCGGCAGATCAAGGCCGGCGCCTACGAGACGATCGACAAGAGCAAGCTGAGCAACTGGAAAAACCTCGACCAGAATATCTTGCGCGTGATGAGCGCGCTGGATCCCGGCAACGCGCATGCGGTGCCGTATCTGCATGGTGTGAACGGATTTGCCTATAATGTGGATATGATCAAGGCGCGCATGCCAAACGCGCCGCTGGATAGCCTCGATATGGTGTTCAAGCCGGAGATCGTTTCCAAATTCGCCGATTGCGGCGTCAGCTTCATGGATAATGCCGAGGATGTGCTGCAACTGGCGCTGAATTACCTGCATCTCGACCCCAACACACAGAAGCCGGAAGATTACGCGGCGGCGGAAAAACTGCTGCTTTCCGTGCGGCCCTATATTCGCACCTTCGATTCGGCAGCCTTCATGAACGCCTTGCCAAACAAGGATTTGTGCATCGCCATGTCGTGGTCCGGCGATTACGAGACGGCGCTGATGCGCGCAAAGGCAGCCGGGCTGAGCATCAATCTGGCATTCACCGTGCCGAAAGAAGGCGCGAATATATGGTATGATGCCTGGTTGATCCCGGCCGGCGCGCCGCATCCGGAAGCGGCATATAAATTCCTCAATTATATGCTGGACCCGCAGGTGATTGCGGCAACCACAAACGAGATTCATTATGGCAACGACAATGCAGCCGCCGCCAAATTCGTGTCTCCTGCCTTTCTGCACAACCCGGCCATCTACCCGGATTCCGCCACCGCCGCGCATCTTTATGAATCCCAGGAGGTGAGCCCTGCGACGGAGCGGCTGCGGACCAGGAGTTGGACCCGAATCAAGACCGGTGAATAGACCAGGGCGAGCCCGAAGGCCTATAACCGGGATATGACCAAACAGGAGCTACGCACCGCCAAGCCGGCTGAGCGCCTTTCGCGCGCGCGGCAGAGGCAGAAACTGATTGATGCGTGCATTACTGCCCTGCACCAGTATGGCCCCTCACGCACCACCATCGACAAGGTTGTCTCGATCGCCGACATGTCGCCGGGGATCGTGAATTTCTACTTCGAGACCAAGGCGGCGCTGCTGGTGGCCGCACTCGAGCATCTTGCCGTGGAGTTCGAGACGCTGGTGCTGGAGCCGCTGGAGGCCCTGCGGCAAACACCGATGCTGGCGCTGGAGCGGCTGATAGAGCTCTACCTCGATCCGGACGTCGCAAGCCCCCGTAAAGTCTCGGTGTGGTATTCGTTCTGGGGAGAATCCAGCTCACGCCGCGAGTATTTCACCATCTGCGGCAAGCGGGATGTGGCTTTCGCAGCCCTGGTTCAGGATTTGGTGGAGCGGCTGATCCAGCAGACAAGGCGCATCCATCTGGATGCCGATGCGGTCTCTCTAGGGCTGATCGGGTGCCTGGAAGTGATGTGGCAGGAAATTGCCTTTCAGGAAGAGGAAGATATCGACAGGGACATCGCGAAGAAGCGATGCAGGGCCTATCTGCGTTCGGTATTTCCGGAGCAACCGGCAGGCGAGCCCGGGCGCGCGGCCGCCCCGGTTCGGGCTGCTCCCCCTGCTTCGGATGCCGCGTTCGCTGCGGAGCTGGAGATGTTCAGGCGTAGCTGGCAGTTTGCCTGCGCGAACAATGATATTTCCCAGCCGGGGGCTTATGTAGCCTGGCAATCGGCGGTCGATCGTGTGGTGGTCGTGCGCGACTCGGCCTCCGAGGTTGCCGCCTTCCTGAACACTTGCCTGCATCGTCCACATCAGCTTGTCGCGGGTGATGCGGGCAATCTCGGCGGGGAGATTGCATGCCCCTCGGATGGCGCGGTGTATGGCCTGGATGGCGTTCGGCACGAAGGTGGCCGTCTACGCTCGCTCTCGGTCGCACACAATGCTTTGTCGATCTTCGTAACCCACGATGCGGAAACGGCCGGTGACGTGCCGCATATTGCCATGGGCCGCACGGTGCCGGCTGGACCTTGGCACAGTTACGATACGGCGGCTGATTGGAAGCTGGTTATGGAGCATTTTGCCGACACATATTTCGATATGCCGGCACGCCTGTTTGCCGGCAGCACGCACCGGGAGACATGGACGAATAGCGAGGCCTCTGTGCTCCAGGTTCAGCCGCTGCGCGGACCGGCACAAGGGCTCTCAACCCGCTTATACGTAAGGCTCTCCGCGACTCAGGCGGAGGCGAAGGTTGAGCGATTGCTGATCTGGCCAAATCTGTTTGTGGAGAAGCGGCCGGATGGAGCGAGCATCAGGCAGGTTCTGCCGCTTGCCCCCGGGCGAAGC
>Ga0116227_10005819_pt1 | contig 25536 bp, 24 predicted proteins | sample S1TSphgellanicum_FD_89693 | JGI IMG/M metagenome (GOLD analysis project Ga0116227, IMG submission 89693) | Host-associated microbial communities from peat moss isolated from Minnesota, USA - S1T2_Fb - Sphagnum magellanicum MG | ecosystem: Host-associated > Plants > Peat moss > Unclassified... | reverse complement strand
CTTTACATCAAATGGATGTAAAGAATGTTTTTCTTCATGGAGATTTACAAGAAGAAGTGTACATGGAACAACCACCAGGTTATGTGGACCAAACACATCCTAATTTGGTTTGTAAGTTGAAGAAAACTTTGTACGGCTTGAAACAAGCACTTAAAGCTTGGTCAGACAAGATAGGTCAGTATCTTGTCACAAATGGATTTCAAACATCCAATGCAGATTTTTCACTATATGTGAAAAAGACATATCATGGGATTGTAATCATAGTCATCTATGTTGATGACTTGTTTATCAAAGAGATAGTGATGCAAACATCTTTGATTTGAAGAAGCTTTTGAAGCAAAAGTTTGAGATGAAAGATTTGGAAGAGTTGCGTTACTTCCTTGGCATTGAAGTAATCCAATCCCCTAAAGAGATATGGTTACTATAAAGACAATATGCCTTGAACAAATTGACCGAATATGGGATGACGAGTTGCAAACCCATTTCAATTCCATTGGAGCAAAATGTGAAATTAAGTGTAGATGAAGGAGACATTGTGGAGGATACCACTATGTATAAATGCATAATGGGGAGTTTAATTTACATGACCATCACAAGGCCAGATTTGAGTTATGCAGTTGGAGTGATGAGTCAATTTAGGCAAACACCATGAAAGCCACATTTGGATGCAATGAGGCACATATTAAAGTACATAAAACATACATTACAGTGTGGAATTTTTTATGAAGCCAAGAACCAGTTACAAGTACATGGATACACGGATGTTGATTGGGCTGGCAATGTTTTAGATAGAAGATGGACCAGTGGTTTCATGTTTTGTTTTGGAAGTGGTGCTATTAGTTGGAGCAATAAGAAACAACCAACAGTCACAATATCAAACACAAAGGCAAAATATAGAAATGTAGCAATTGTTGCATGTGAAGTAGTTTGGTTACAAAAAATACTATTAGATTTGGGATAGTCCATGGATGCTCATGTTGTCATTTATTGTGATAACATCAATAGCATACTACTTGCTAACAACCCGGTCTATCATGTTAAGACAAAGCACATTGAGGTGCACTACCACTTTATTAAAGAAAAAGTCCTAGCAAAAGAAATTGACCTTATTCATGTCAATACCGAAGATCAAGTTGTTGACATTTTCACAAAGGCTTTAGGTACAAACAAGCTAAGGAAGTTTAGAAAAATGTTTGGTGTACTAGAAGTGGATTTGAGCTTGAGGGGGAGTGTTGAAAATTCAAGCTCAACTAGTTAGGTTTCATTAGTTACTGGAGTAGGAAAGTAATTAGGTTACTTTCACGAGGTTAAATTAATTTTTTTACTTATATTAATTTGGTTATTTGTGGTTTGTTTTTTTAGTTAAATACCTTCGTGTTGATGGTTTGGTTCTCTTTCTTTCATTACACAAGTTTGTGTATTTCATGTGATAAGAACTTTAAGGAGTTCTTGATGTTATGTTTTGTGCTGTGAGCATCATGTTGTAGTTTCCTTTTAATAAATATTTATGTTTGCACTTGAGTAGATCTCCTATTTGTTAACACCAATATGTTACGGTAACTCAAAATCTATTCATGAAATTCATATAATGTGATCATATCACGTGTAATATATATTTTTGAATCCTTTTCACATATTATTCATTTATATTTTGTTCCATGGCCCATGATTGATAATCCAACAAGTTGTGACAAGATTATGTACTCCACTTTAGTATGTTTTCACCCAATATGCTTCTACTAATAGATAATATTTTGCCACATAGGACATGTCTGAAACAAAGGGGCACAATTTTTAATAAATGTGCCAATTTTTTATTTTTCTTTCAACACATGGGGCACCAACCTTGGTAGATTTTTGTATTAACGTTTGATTGAACAAAAACATTGTTGTTGGGTGTCCATGTGGCAATGATGACATGTGAGTTATTGTTTATAAGGTAGAATATACTTTTGTTAGGGTATATTTTAACATGTCATCAAAAGTTGTTAAAAAATATTTTAACCAACATGGATGGAATATAATTAAAATATGCCTTTTAGTTCCTACTCATAGGTTCATGCTCTTGCTCACATGTTCACCAAATAATAATCCCCTAATAAGGGAAGCTAATTACCTAACGTAGCGAAAAATCTAGAAAGAAGGGAAAAGACATTAAACAATTATGAGGGGAAAAAAAAGTGTGTAGTGTGAATGTGTGATGGGAGGGGATTGCTAAATTGTAGCCATCGTGAGGAACTGCATGGTACAATAGTAGTAGGGACATATTTGAGGATTTGTTTTCTTTCAACAATTTATGGAGGCTTTAAAAGTATTCTAATATCTTTGATAGATTACAACATTATTGTAATATTTGTTTTGGTCTATCATTCTTACATGTGCATTTATCATAGTAGAAAGAAAGTAATTGTTTGCTTTTGTTTATTTCTTCAAGTTTTCCTACTTGTTTTTTCCTTACATTGTAGTTATAGCCATTGATTCAACAAGTGAAAATTTATAGCTATATCTTCATGCCTAGAGGAATTCATTTATTTGTCCATCCCAATAGAGGCACTTGTTCGAGGCCCTTTCTATTGGGTCTTGGGAAAGGGAGCTTTTCCACATTCCTTTGACTATGACTATGCATTGCACATCCAATTATTTGAATGAACAAAAGGCAAAATTTCAACCCAACAATTAAAATGAGGAAAAAAAATTGAGCCCCATATACAAAAAAGTCAAAGATTAAATTTATAAATCTTTGATGAGACAATTTTAGGTGACCACTAATAATTTGGGATATGTAATTATGGGTAATAACTACAATGTTGATGGCACAAAATGGTGGAAATGCAACTTTTGTGAAAGAAAACATATAGATGAGGCAACTAGAACCAAATCATATATGGGCTTCCATCTATGTATGTGACATATTACTTTCACATAACAAGCTACCATGGGCATTGGTCAACATTTTGCACATGCAAGATTCTTTCATGTTGCAAGGACTTCAGCTTGGAGGACTGATCAATTCAATGGTGAAAGTTAGAGTGAACATTTTCCATGGACTAAATCAGAAAGCTTTGACAACCAACATTTTTTGAGATTGGGTACACAAAGTTTTGCACAATTTGGAGGTTCTCATCAAATCATTATGCAAATATGCATGTAGCATTGCTTTCAATGTTTGGAAATTTTGAAGAAAGACTAATCATCAATATCCTGATTGCATTGTGTAAGGGCACTATGTATGGATGGATGGACATCATTAACTGTATCTATTAAGGATATTCATTAGGTTTCTGTGGGTCAAAGATGTGGTAACAAAACGAAAGGGAATAATACAATTTGTGAGACAATAAAGGTTCTAAAATCAAGTGTGCTTCTGCATTTCCAGTTTTGGGAAGGCATATGAAATGTTATGGTACTATAAAGTAGATGTTAGTATGCAATGCTTAAGCTTGGCAAAGTTCTATGATTCTTGAAGTAAGGGAATTCAAAAAGCTTACATTGATTGATTTGTGTTTTTTTTTCGGTTTTTTTAATGTGAGGATATAACGGCTGATGTGCAACTGGAGGTTCTTTGATTGCCAGGGTTTTTACAAACTGAAACCCGAGCTTATTAGAAAAATCAGATAACCACCCAATACTGATAGACACCATACTATTTCTGCATATCCATCTCAGGACAATATATCTGTCATACACGTATACTGGTTTCACCAACCTCTATAAGTAAAGATGAATATAGAAGGCAATTGTTGCAAAGGTTGACAATTTCAGCCACAGTGAACCAGCACCTACCAGTGCACCATGAAGGATGAATGGTAATTGGTCAGTAAACAGTTCTCTGTTGGGTTTCAGTTCCCTAGCTAACCATGGTTCTTAGCTCAGTTGCCTTTTTTCTACCTAAATACAACAACCCACAAGCAGGTTGTTAATAGGTAGCCCCTAAAAACGGCCCTTACATATGTATAGACCATCTAATTACCTAGTAGTTACCTATTTTCTTACCTACCTATGTATGAGACCTATTTCCTACAGAATTGATTACCAAAGTGAAACCAAATATTAAATCAGGTGAGGTTCATCCACAACTGAGTAATAATAGGCATCCAGTGGATGGTGCACTGTGGGTGCTGGTTCACTGTGGCCGAGTTTTTTTTTTGGGCAACTGTTCACAATATTGCAGCAAAATGTACCAAGTCAGATCAAAATTGCACTTTATTGGAAAGCTTATATATGTATCTTAATTCTTAAGTTGAAATTCTAAAATATACACCTCTATAGTGGAACTCTGTAACAATTAGCTGGATAATAATATTTGAATTATCAGTAAAGTACTCCTAACTGTGGATACTGGCCCTGAGTTTCACTGAAACCGGGAATGAAATGAGAAGTCAGGATGAAAACAGTACAAGGGCAAAAACAGGGGATCGAACTAGTTTTGTCACCTGAATTGGTCCTCAGGGGAGTTTCAACCCCCAGGGTGGGATTTGTCTCACATGTGCCTTGACTACTGCTCAAAACCTTGACTAAATTTAGCCTTGTCAGGATAACATTTTGCAATCGTCTGAACTGAAACCTAATTTCATGAACCGGTACCCAATTTGGCTCATTTTAATGATGCACTCAAATTGGGGATGAAACAGGGAATAGAGGGTCAAACCAGGGCCAGAATACAGGGTGAATTTATGGATAACTCTACTAATTTGTCCCCAAGTTCTGACTTCTGACTAGCAGTTAGTGAAAATTTGCAGGTGATGCTGTTTGTCATGATATTTGCCACACTTTATGCATGCAAAGTGGATCCATCACAGAGATAAATTCATTTGAAATTTATCAATGAATTCGCTCAACAAACAGCTGCAAGACATAGTGGGAGAGAGATTGCTGGAGTTCCTACAAGCACTGCCAAACATCACTCAAACATGCAAAATCTGTATTGAATCATTCCAAATATGTGTGATCATCTGTGCATAACTTAACCCAGATGAGAGCATCTGTCATTTAAGGACCTGCTTCAGTAGTTAGGGCAGCTCACCTTAATCTTTTACTGTGAAAATAATTGTAGAAGTGAGTCATTCTAAATGCAGCCACATGCAATCAGTGTGAAATTTCCGGCAATCTGTATTTCATACACAGATTACTCAATTTTCTGACAAATTTGGTTCAGTCTCTTGTCATGTTTTGCATTCCTCTTCTAGGTGATCGTGGCACGGGAAACATTGAAATGGCCCATTTACTAAAGGAGAATAAGCAGCTCATCCTGTAATAGTTCTCCAGTTAATGGCAGATTCAAAACAGAATCGTGAGTGATAATAGAACCATATAACCATGGTTCTTTTTTTCTCAAATTTGTGAGGTAGATGGTCTGGCAATCATCCTATAGAATAGTTAGCCAAATTTGCCTACAGGTTAGAGACGAAAGTTGGAAAAAATAGGGAATCTTGTTATATTTTTGGTGGCATGCTGCAACCTATTTTCTAAACCTGGCAACTTCGAAAAGATTTTTCTCAAAATCTGGCCACTTTGGGCCAACATTTTCTCCAAAAATATCCATTGTATGTGTCACAGCATGTAACATGGTTAGGTAATTTCAAATTAAAATGGACTTTTTAAAAAAAGCTAGCGAAACAAAGTAAGTAAGTCTCCAGCTGTCGCCCACACATTGGTTCCAGTTTCAATGAAAAAAATATTAAAGGGATGAAGGCCCTTTGCACAGAGCCAACGACTGCGTTTAGCCCCCTAGTGATCACTAGTATGCTTCGGTGCATCATCATGGGCAAACTATAAGAGTCCAAATAGCCTAGAACTAAATATTGCCTTAGTGGTCAATATTAAGCTCTCCTTAGTACACTTGTGTGGAATTGATGGCTGCAACGCCCCAAGGCATTTCACTGATGACACTAGATTGAATCAGCGATGTTCCAAGGCAATAGTAGAATGATACCCTTCACCCTTTCCTGATAGATAAAACACAGAATAGATAAAACCCCACCACCAAGAATTGGAAGGTGCAGATTAGGCCTGCTAGCGGCAACACACAGAGAGTAACTTACTAGACAACCCCCAAGATCTCTGGCCTTGCAAAAGTGGAATACATCTTATCAGTTTGCCAAGAGGGGCCTACAACCTAAAACCACAGATTTATACGCAAGATACCTCTGCCAGGGAAGCCTACAAGCAGCAGGAAACCTTAGAAAGAACAATTCATTTTTAAAATGGGAAAAAGCTTGTCAATTTACAAGGAATCTCAGAAGAATTAAACATCCTTAGACAAGGTTTCTTTTTAGGTGGGGCAGTAGAGTTAACATTAAAGTAATCCTGGCTTTGGCCCTCAATGTACTAATTCATCCTCCATGGGGCAGTTTTTTGTTTTTGTTTTTTTTTTTTTTGGGGTGATAGGCCAACCAAATGGCCCATTGCAAACCAAAAAAAATCAAAGATCATCAAAAAAATTGTGTTTGGGGATGCACCACAACTAATCAAGTTAATTTATATGAATCACAATAAGCACCGAAGCTCTTGTAAAAACCAAAAATAAGAATAAAAGCTCTACTCAAGCAAGGAAGATAAACAAAATGTGCATTCAAAATATTCCTTGAAATATCAACATCATAGTCCCATATTTGGAGAAAATGCTAAAGTTTGATGAATATCAAAGTATCAAGATTTTTTTGGGTGAAAGGTGCAATCATAGTGGCTCAATTGTAAGAAAATAAAATTGACCTTTGGGATGCACTCACAACTAATTAATATGGATTTGCAAGAAGGTATAATTGTCAAAGGCATATACTATATACACTTACACTCATTTCACACCAAAACATTTACATGGGGTCATATAAGTGTATTTGACAAATATTTACACTACCATTATGAAAGTGTAAAAAGTTCAAACATGTAAATGTAAATGAATTACATTTACACAAGATTTACATGTTGTATATACAATTATTGACACTTACATGCATAACACTAATAAGCATTATGTAACCTCCTAAGTAGTCATTAGTTATCAAATAATCTAGGTAGGTACTTAGGTGTGTCCTTAGATAGGCTTTGTATAATACGTAAGTCTCCCTTATGCATCCCATGACCTAGGTAAACCCCTAGGTAGACACATACAGAATATAAAAAACTGAAGGAAACTCAAATCATTATGAGTTGAAAGAAAATTTGAGTTCTTTCTTCTCTTATTTTCTTTTGGCATAGTCCCATCCTACATTTCAATCATCATCCTTGATTTTAGTTTTAATGAAACCTAGGGTTCTACTTTGGGTTTTAATGTCTTTATGAATAACTTTATCATATAAATAAAAACATAAAATTGAACAGTTTACACTAAATTGCATCAATTTTTGTTTCTATTACATGTCTTATATACACCCCAAACAGTGATTTTTAAAATGAATTTTCGCCATTTTGAGGAAAAATATTTTGAAAAAGGAACATTTTGTTTACAAATTCCCTATTCTTTTGAAAAATATAATGCCTAGATATATAATTGCCTAAAACATGAAAGGGTGCTAAGTAAGATCTTTCTACATTCATGTTTTGAAATTTGGCTAAATTATCTTCTTCTGGATGATCACCACTTAGCCATCCAATTTTTTTTTTAAAATCACACCAACCCCAATCTCCCCCAACAGATCTTATTCTAAAGGAACTGAAATGGTTACTTGCCCTTTTTGTCCCAATCCTGTACGAGCCTAACGTCAGTTGAAGACCAGATCAACTAAAAGCAAAAGTGTGAATATGGCCTTGTAGACGCCACCCTCCAGGTACTGGGTACTACTGCTGGAAACTGCAACTTTGTTTGGTAATAAGGTTGGACCCACTGCTCATGTAGTCCATCCAAACGCAAAAGACTTGTAATTTGACACATCATGTATACCAACAAGTTGGACCTTGTAAGCTTTCTACAGCTTATGAGTAAAAACTACATGGAGCTTAATACGATACCATTTTGAAGGCCTCCTTATTCATGAAATCCATAGCAATTCTGTAACTTCCCTGAACCGCCACCACCACCCAGAAAGACTACCTCAGTACTTAGAGTTCTGTTCTTCCTCTCCTCCAGATCACTTTAATCCTCCATTAGTTACAGGTACATTACACTCTGTCCTTGCAGAATATGTCATTTTCTTCCACAAAAATAATTTTTGAGTTCCCCTCTTACATTTCCCAAAAAAAATTAGAAATGCCCTCTATGAAATCAATGAATGCATAAATCCAATATAAGATCTTACTCAATAGGATAATGATGTCGGTTTTTTATATTTATGCCCTTTGTGATTTGCTTGAGAAATTATTTTCTCCACTTAGTCCCGTAAGCAAAAGTTGACCAAGGTGATTGTCAAAACTTTCCTTTTTGAAAGAGGGAGTCTAAATAAAATAGAGGTCTAAATTTTTCATAAGGAAAGCCTGCTTGATTAGTTGGTTTAGACAAATTAAGGTCCTGAATTGGATTATAAGGAGAGGTTTAACGTTCCTACCTTTAAAGGGGAAACCATCTTTTCTCTCTCTGACAAATCCGTGCTTGTCCCACTTTCCCCTCCAACTACATACATCCAGGGGTGAAGCAAATTATGGTGCAAATCCCCTTTCATAAAGACAGGATTTGTTACTTTCTCTCGACAGGGGTGCTTGTACCACATGGTATATATATAATAATCATCCGGTGATAATCATACGCTTGTAATAGTGACCAAATTGTGTCTTTTCAACATAAGTTTTATTTATAAAAGTTGTTGAATCTGCCACCCCAGTGATGGAGTGGCCTCCTTCACACCCATTATTTTGGGTGCATTGCCTAACTCATCCTAGCTCCTTACACGACATAACAGGCAGAGGCTTGACCAATCTGTAGTAATACACCACCAGTAGACGTCAAAATTCTACTGAAAAGTCTCTAACATAGATGGTTCGATGCTTAAAACGACATTTAAAAGGGTTTAAAAGACATTGAAAGCAACGGAAATTCTGACACTTATGTTGAGCATTGTTCCTCCATTGACACTCATATTCAGTAGAGTCCATATTATTCTCCAGATCCTCCTCCCCCAACCCCAGAACCCTTGAAAAAATACTACTACTCAAGAACATTAATTCTGCAACTTCTTTTCATCAACTTCTTATGTGGTTTACATATATCATACACCAGAACATGTCAATGCAGAATTGAGAATTCTTTTCTGAGCCCCATATATTCTAAAAGTTTTTGCAAGGCTAAGTAGTCTGTTTGCATTTGGGCAACTGATGACTACTATAATGGGGCTACCAACAGTGTTTTGCTGCCCCCATTAACTAAACAGCAGAAGTCTATCAAAGAGCTCGGCCTGGTGTACAAATGAACTGCAGCCCAAGATACATAAGAAACTTGCTTCGTTCCAAGAGTGAGACGTTGTAGTACTACAACTTCAGAATCATGTGTTTGGCTACAAGTCTAAACCATTTGATTAAGCATCGCCAGCTGCAGCAGCTACTAAATGCTATAACGTGTACATCAAGTATTACAAACTGAAGATGATCCAAACCTTTTGAAGCTTAGACTGTAATGCCTTGTATTCTATTTAGTTGTGAAGAGGGTCAGGTCCAGTGGGAATCAAGCGATAAGTCGACCCAAATCTAGACCCAAATCCTTGGCTGTCGCGGCCGTGACCATGCAGGCCTCCAAGCTGCCTGCTTCTACTGCCAGCGCCTTTCACTGCAGGCGGACTGGTAGTGGATCCCACAGAATTAAGGCCATGAGCTGCATCCGCACTGCTCATCGACTTCTTCTCGTTCGTCATGTAACCCCTTAAGAATTTCATGTCGCCCTCCCAACTTAATTCAGCGCCACCTTCAATGGATCGAGCTGGTTCATCAATTTCCGTCACGCTAGAACCTAACGTAAGTGGCATCCTGTTAACGTGTAGAGAGTTCTGCTGTGTGTCGTAGTACATGAGAGATTGAGCTTTCAGTTTTGTTGCTGCAATCTGGAGTTCAGCTCCAGCGATAGTGGCGCAAGTGGATAGTATTAGCAGAGTCAAAAGTATGGCCATCGTGTGGATGATTGAGCTAATAAATCTTTGCGCTGCTGCAGCTGCCTGAAGCTGGACGCTGATCATGCTCCATCTAATGTAGCAGCTAGCATTGACGACTAATTTGTACTATCTTATCGCTCCAAAAGACTCAAGACTAGCTGATTCTCTTTGACTATAATGAAAAGCAACCACGAGAGCTGCTGCACAGGGCAACATGGGTAGACAGAAAATCTCGCTACAATCCAGCTTCCCTTGACCATCACTTACTCTGCAAGTTCTCATTGCCAGTGTCTGTCAGCCTTCCCGACCTGTTCTAGCCTCAGCCACAAGCTGTGGGGTACACGTTCATGTTGTCTGCTGATCATCTGCAACTCAACAACCATATAACAACACAATAGAAACAAGACTATCACCTCTCACCCTCCTCGATCCTCACAACAGACTACTCAATGCAGCAGGCTATACTTGAGAGTAGATAGAAACGTTTAGCGGCAATTCTGAGACTAACAACGGATTGCCCTTGAACCAGACGATGAGCATTTGTGTGAAACAATTTTGGAGAACTCGTGCGAGGAGCAGGAGAGAAGGGAGAAGATTATAGGCATCGAGCAGGTTCGAGTGCAGCAGCAGCTACGGCGGCACTACTCTCCTGACACTCTGTGACGTCTGCTTTGATGATGCGTCCCAGTGCAGCAGCTCCATCCGACACCCGCCTCATCAATCCTCGCACGTACAAAAACCATTGCCACTCTTCGCCACGCCCCTTTGTAAGGACAACTTGGTACCCTCCGGATCTTATTTTCCAAACTGGTTATTTGATAACTACCATGATGCATAACCAACAGTTATGACTTTTTTGATAACTTATCTGGCACTATTTTTTGATATTGATATTGATATTGATAACTTGTGGGATCCCGAAAAATCCAGAAAAAACCTACCTGACAGTTATTGAAAATAGCAATAACCAGCAAACTGTCGTAGCAATTACTGTCTTGTGGTTCCTTGGTTTTGCTAATAGCCACCGGTTCTGATTTCTCCTTTGTTTTTTTAGAATTCAGAATCACAGAACTCTGGTCCCAAGTTTTGAAAATTTTCAGGATCAAAGAATCTCCAGCTCCAGGTTTTGGAGGAACCAACACGTTTTATGAAAGAACCAGCAAAGAACCCATGGATGAAAGTAGGTGTGTTTTTGGACCCTATTCTTTTATGTTTTTTAAACAAGAGTGAGAAGTCAAAACCAGTCCTTCGATTTTATACCCTTTCTTACCCGCCCGGTTCCATTTTCCAAAGAGAGAGAATCTCCCAATACTAATAGCAGCCTGATGTCCAGTGGTTTTTTGCCTTTTCCAAATTTTCTTGTTTTTGCGAAAGTGGCCAAGTGTTGTTGGAGAAACACATTTAACACTGAAAACCCACATCCATCCAAGTTTTACTACAAAAACCCTTCTTTTTTTTTAATAGACGAAAATTCGTGTCACAATCAATCTTTAATTGGATAGATTTTCTGTGTCTTGGAAAATGGAGGGAGTTATGATCTCGAGCACCAAACATTAGCTGAACCTTTAAATAGTATTGATCCTTAAATATCTAGCTGAACTTGGCTTTGAGTACGTACTATGTACAAAGATCCCTCAATTTCTTAATTACTTTTTGGCTGTAGCACTTATTTATGAGGACAGTTTTTTGATCCACAAGTCCTATACGAAACCCCCAATGCCAAAACTAATATGTTACTGAATATTACGTCCCTATGCATAGCTAGCAACAAGGAATATCCACATAGTCTCTAAAGGGTAAATATCTTGGTTGTATTCGCAACTCTATTAACGAACTTTAAATTATGCTCTCGAAGCCCTATACTTGCCCTAAATACCCGGGGGAGGGCCGGGTGATTAGTATCTCCAGTAATATCCGTCCCACTCTTTTCTACCAAGGATATTCATGGATATAAGGTGATTTCTAAATCGGTGCTTTCTAGGGGCAATTTTTTTTTAATCTTGAAGAGAGCAAAAAAGTAAAACAGGAATATTCTGTCGAAATTCTCAGTTTTTAAGGGAAGAGTCCCCAACTTTTTGAGAAAAAATATTTGGAAGAAAATTTTGTCACATTTTGATTGAGTTTTTAGTTGGGAGGCAGTTTTTCCTTAATTGTTTAGGGTTTGGACAATTTTTTTAAAACTTGTCACTGTTTAATTCTAAACCTTTCTTGAGATGCTTGTAGGCCGAATGATGTTAAATCAAAAAATTGAAATAAAAAAACAGTGCTCCAACCACACTTTGAGAAAATATACTCCAATTGCTTTAGTTCTACTTAAAGCTCCCCTCAAGGGGAAGCAGGTGTGCCAAAAGCTAGAAGCTGTAGAGAATTGCAAGCCTTGCAACGAATATTAGGGTAGAACCAGTGTTCTATATTGTTTGATTCCTTAAATAACTGATGTTTTCAGTTGTTTAAAAAATTCAGAATCAAAGAACACTCTGTCAGTTCCAGTTTTTGAGAAAAATCAGATCAGAGAACGATTGGTTCTGTTCATTTCAGAAACATCAATGAACCTGTAGTTTTCATGAAAGACCTAGGCAAAGAGTTAACATTTACAAAGGCAGTTTAATTTAATTTATTTTATTTTAGTTTTGAGAACCAAGGTTCTATGGCAAAACCGATTTGACAACTGGCGGATATCTGTAACAGAGTCTAATAACCGCGGAATACTGTTTAGAACTCTAAAAGCAGACTACCATTTTACCATGAATGGTATATATAGAATATAGGCCAGCTACGATGGTGCCAGATGGGTGAAAATTCATTGTTTAATGATACACAGAAAGTGTACAGAATGAAGGGCAGGGGCTCTCTGCAGTGCTTTTACACTAGAAATAGTGGACATCCATCGAAGTCTTCTCCAGTTGTTAACACTTGACGATAGAGTGGATCTCATGCGGAGGAGGTTCAAGAGTAGCATCACTATAGCATCATGCAGGTTCGTCAATAAGAGATAGTAGCTTCAGTTATTTCTGTGCTGTATAGCAGCCGTTCTTTTCAATTCCCAGAAGTGAGGGGAAATTTTTGTAAAAGTCATCAGATTGTTATGTTTGGTTTTCAGTGTGTAGTCAAAAATAAAAAAGGATGATTAAAGTTCTGTACTTCATATATAGCCAGATTTGGCTAAATATTCGTCTGAATGATCGCCACTTTGGCTAAAAGAAAAAAATCCCTGAAAAAAGCATTGCTTTGATATTGTAACTTGTGTGTCTGCTACCTGTATAGCCTTGAATGCAGCAGTCCTACAAATGAATTTTGAGGGAGGGAGAGGGGGCAGCACTTTTATGACCATTCTTGGAAATGTCTCTCTGTTGGCAGGCGAACTTACCATTAATGTGATCTTCCTGAACGGCTTTCCATTGTTGCAATCATGACGATTCTTCCAAAGATTTTTCCCTTCAATGCATCTCTATGCAGCAAATGATCTTTGCTAACGCCTCCTCCCCAGTCCAAATCAAACATCAAACATCAAACCTTCAGCAGATGAGGAAAAAAAACTCTTGCCTCACGTGTTGGAAGTTTTGAACTGGTGAACTGTTTCACCTTAGTTGCTCCGGAGCCATATTCCGGTGTGGTCGCCTTAGCACCCCACCCACCTGAAGGATCGTGGTTTTGTGGTAGATGAAACCCTAAAACCCTCAACCACGAGCTTTACTGGAACAAGGACCCATGTGAATCAGAACCAGAATCCAGTAAAGCCCACAGAGGACTTCAGGGCCACAGTGAACCAGCACCCACCAGTGCACCATTAAGGATGGATGATATGTGATCAGGAACAGTTTTCTGTTGGGTTCCACTTCCCTATCTAACCATGGTGATTAGCTCAGTTGGTTTAGTTACTACCTACCAATTAGGTAGGTAGTAAAAACATTCCCTACCTACTCTGTATAAACTATCTACATATCTAGTAGTCCCCTATTTTGTTACCTACCTATCTATATGTTAGACCTACTTCTTATAGAATGGGTTACCAAGATGAAACTGGGTAGTAACTCAGTTGAGGATCATCCACAACTGAGTCATAACATGCATCCAGTGGATGGTGCACTGGTCGGTGCTGGTTCACTGTGCCCAGACTTTCAGCATACATAAGTCCTTGGGTCTTTTCTCCATTTTTTCTTGTTTTCTTGTTATACTTGTCTAGTATTATGAGAAAACAAGAAAATAAGTTGAAGGGCCTTACAAAAACTGGATCACCATTTTGTTTCTCAAAATCCTCCTCGAAGGAGGGGAACCAATATGTTGAGTACTGTGCCCTCCAGATATATAAAGAACTGGTAGATTATTTTTTGTGTATATGTAGAGGGCACCCTAAAACACAGAATTAGGGTCTCACAGTGATTTCACTATAAGATAATCTTACAAAGAATTTCCCTGTAAGACATCAGTTCTTTATGCAATGGAAGTCCCCTCGCCAGGGAACTTCTCTGCATTCAGGTGAGAAACCCTCCGGCTAATGCCCTCATGCCCTACCTTCACTTTGAACCCCACTCCCAATGTCTCCCCATCTGATTCCTTGCTGGGAGATCAGTCACATGTAGGCCAGTTGTCTCGGTCTGGCCCTTGCAAATTTCTTCTTTTTCACAATTAAAAACATGGGATTGCGAGGTCCTTGCTTAAATCTGGGTTGAAAAATGAGAGGCATTATTTTGGAGGTCTATAAATTTTGTGACCTTTTATATTATACATAGTTAGAGTACTATATGACTTATAGTAATTAATTGGTTTCAAATGATTTCAGACTTTTGGTTTTCTTCATATTAATATTTCAAGTTCGAAATTTGAAAATAAATTTTTATCAACTTAAGGCACAAAATTGGTTTGTTTGCAAGATGAAACAGGATAATATAACTATTCTAATTTGATCTGTTGAACCTTGGTCGATCTCAGCAATTCAAATTTCTTAAATGATCACTAGGTCCAATAGCTTTTGAAACTGGTTCCTCATCCCCCCTACATCCCCAATATTTTTTTCTTTCAAAGTTAACATTTTGGCATAACATTAAACCCTCATAATACTTCATCATATATTATGAATCAAGCTTGACCTATTTTAAACAAATAATGAGGACAAAACAATACCATATGCTTAGTGCTAGTTACAAGCTATAAACCATAATTGAAACATACATGTCTTATCATTTAAACTAATAATTCTGTAACTTTTTTCTCACCAGCATAAATATATTTAGTCTCTCATGGTTTTCAAACACACCTTTTTATCTCCCCCCATAGGGGCTTGTTGTTTCTGATTGGTTGTGATTTTCAAGTACCCAACCCCTAACGATATTGAATCCTTGTTTTTAGTCAAATGTGTTCATTATTTTCAACTCCGCAATGCATAACATATGCATCACTGCCCACTAAAACACCTTGCTTCCATGAATTATGTGGCACACATTAAGCCACATTCTATTGAAATTGCAGTAAACTTTTGCACCCAAATAGTCAGTGCAAATTACATTCATGCTATGTAATGGACTACAAGAGGACTTTAACTTTATTGTGTATCCACCTTCCCCATTCAATACATAATTTACGCAACGTTATTGAATCTTTTGTTGTTTGGTTATTATCTCAATATGATAATTACATCTCAATATATTTGTTAATGCAAGCATTAATGAATCAAAATATAACTATGTTAAGGGTGTTTTCTATTCCTTTTTATTTTACATGTTCTTTTATATTTTCTAATTCTGGTTTATTAAAATTATCAATAGGTATGGTTCATTTTTCCAAATGTGAAACATCAAAACACAAGAAGCATAGAAGTCCCTTACTTATTCATCAAGAACAAACTATTCTACATCTTGCATTCCAAAGAATAGAAAGGAAAAGTATTTAAAAAATTCAAAGTAAACTAGTTTAAAATTCCAAAATTCTCCAAGAGTTATAAAAAATAAAAAATCCCCCTTAACCTAGCTCTAAGTCCTCCTATTTATACCAACTCATAGTGTTGTTTCAACTTAGATAATCACTAGCTAGTATAAACTTCAAAATCAAAATAACAAAATTACTAGTCACAAGTTTAAATTAGCACGTTCTATTAATAATCGATTACCAATTCATGTAACATACCAATTAACTTTAAACCTATTATCTAAAAACTAAAATAGTCTTAGGGTTATACTGCCTCACTAGTTACCAATTGGTTTTAACTAGTCACTATACATACTAAAAAATTGGGTTAACATTAACCCCCCTTTGAAAACCAAATTTTGAAACCTAAAACTACATGTTTAACTCTTGCAACTAAATCATCAATAGTTTGTTCACTTGTGGTATCAATAGGTTCAACCAAAGGAACCAATTGAGATCCTAGTCCCTCAACGATATGTGTGTCTCTTAATACTATATCTAGAGTCTTTAAAACTTCAAAGGCATGGATAATATTGTCAATCAAAGTAACCTATGTGCCTATTCCAATTTATAGTTTTTGATTATTTGTGAGACACTAATTAATGGTATGGGTTTTGGAATGACAAGTTTTTCCAATGCTTATATTTGTTGTAGTTCTTCCAATCTAACTACAACAAGTATTTCCACAAATTCTATGGGCAAAGGCAAAGTATAAGAAACAACGGTCAACTCTACTCTTCTTCTAATGGGTTCAGGTTCTTCAATAGTAGTGATAACATGTGCACTCCGAAAACTTGTAGATACAATTGTTGTTTCCATAGGTGAAAATTTCTAGAAAACAGTAACAAACACCTCAACCAATTTACCAATAAGTTGTTCATACTTATAGCCTTCAAATTGCAACTAGTATGCAACCAATTCATTCAAGTAGGCTTTTTCATCTATATAAGAAATCTCCAAATTGTCTTAGATCTGTTCTTCCGTAATCTCATGTACAATTTGCCATCATTCCTTCCATTTAAGCTTTTTATCAACCAATGTTTGGTTCTATACCTTAAATAAGGCATTGTCCAAAAGAAATTCCTCAAACTTTTTAAACTAATTATCCATGTATGTGGTTTGAGAATATTTACCCGATGTTTTACAAATTGTCTCCAATTCGCCCTTTAATTTTTAGATCTATACCCAAAGTTCAAGGGTATGATTCTCCATGTCAATGTTGATTTCCATCAACTATTCCATTTGCTGCAAACATGTATTCTCTAGCTCCAACAAATTCTTTTCTCGTTATACATTAATGGCCTCCATCTTGCCATAATTGTTTGTTAACCAATCAAAATCAATTTGCAAGGTCTTTAGGTCATTTTTTTAAAAAATGAACCTAGGTTAACTCATTATACTCCGACTGTAGGGCTTTAGCCTTTTTGATTGCCCTTTTAGCTTCAACATTTTTAGTAACTAGATGTTCGTTTATGCCTATAATTTAAGGAGTTGGGTTTTCATAATAATCAAGTCCTTATTTTTGTTCTACAAGGCTTGTTTATGACTAACCAATTATAGGCAATGGGCCTGTAACTAGTTATTGGTGTCCTCTAACACAACAATATTATATTTGATTCTCAAATCAACTAAGTTGTGTAGTATCTAAGGCCAAGTATAGGCAATTAGGGCTACTTGCTCGAATAAAAATGTAACTTGTTTCAAGCTTTCATGTTCAACATAGGCTATTGATGTTTCAAAAATTAGAATCAACAGGCCTAAGTTGAACTGGTTCAACAAGTTTAGGGTGAACTAGTTGAATTAATTTTATCCATATTGATAACAAGTTGCTAACATGTTTTATAGGAACAAAAGTTTCTTGAACAGGTAAAGGTTTTTGATTTAATACTTGTTCAAAGTTAGGTTCATTTCAATCCTCCATGAATTGGTCAATTTCCATCCTTATCAATTTGTCATCTTATTGTGTAGTGACATTAGCTTCCATGTCCTCATCACCTCCCTCCATAATCATGATTCGCTAACAAGTGTGAAGTTTATTCTTCAACGGTGAATTGGTTGGCTTTGGACTCAACCAGTCCATGGGCATTGACTATTCAGTTCATATCTTCACCCATTGTGACTACCAAATTGGTTGTGGCGATATGTTAGCTGAGCACACCAATCATCACTCATTAATGAATTATTTCTTGGTCACAACCTCAGGAGAAGGTTCTTTAGATTGTTCTATAGCATTCTTTTTCTCTTATCTTTCCTAAATTAGATGCGGTTTTGGAGGGTCAATAGGTGTATCCTCCTCTGACAAGGGAAATTAGTATCATAATCAAACCTCTATAACTGATCTAAAGTAAAAGGTTGTTGCCTTCCTACCAAGTGTTGTTAACCTTGTTGCAATCTTTTTTTAGTGCTCAATCCATCAAGTCAATTTTATTGACATTTGTGTCAACATAATGGAACACCATTTGATTTTCTTTCCCTTGTTTGTCAAATTCAAAGTGATGGCAATATGGTTACTAAAATCGGCTAACCTTTTTCATTGGTAAATAATTTGCAAGATTGTTACAAACCTAGCATGGTATTCTTCCTTCATCCGAAAAATGTTCCATTGTTCTTTATTGACAAATGCATATGATCCAACTATGTTCTTAAGATCAACTTGAGCCTCTTTGACCAATGTGTTTACTACATTAACAAATATTCTGTAGGTAGTAATGAATGTAATCCGTAGACAAGTTGAAATGGAGTGCAACCAATTCCAACCTTAAAAGCAAATGTATAAAAGAATAAAATTGTGGATAGGTGCTCATCCCAGTCATTCTGATTTTCGTTCACTAATTTCGTGAACAGTGTACCAAAGACTTTGTTGGTAGACTTGCTTATCCATTCCCTCGTGGATAATAAATAGTAAAGCTGGTATGTCTCAAGATAAAATGATCGATTAAATAACAAATAACATCATTGATGAAATGGGTACCTTGATCTGTCCCAATGGTAAGTGGACAACCAAACCAAGTGAGCATATGGTCATATAAGAACTTCATAATAACAATAGTTATATTGGTGCACAAAGTTATGGCCTCCACCCATTTGGAAACATAATCAATGGCAATTAGAATTTACCAATCGCCATAATAACTTGTTGATTTAGTAAGTCCGATAAAATTTAATCCCCATTTCTCGAATGTTATTCAAGCATAATAGTAATTAACTTTGCCATATTTTGTGTTGATAGGTTACCTATTCGTTGGCACAAATCACAGGTTTGACAGAATTCATTCACATCTCTGTTCATGGTTGGCCACCAATGACCAACATTAAAGATCTTCCTCGTCGTGATGTTTGAAAAAAAATAACCTCCACCAAGTTCACTATGTAGCTCCTATAGTATAGTTGGCACATGTTCAAGTTGCAAAACACAATGAAACCTATTGTCTTGTCCAAATCTATAAAATACTCCAATTTGTAACACAAACAATTTAGCTCTCTGAACTAAATATTGTCTTTGTGAAGTTGTGAATATTTTCGGCATCATTCCCTCTAACAAATAATCATAAACACTTTATAACCACTCTAACTATAAAGTGAACATGTGAACATTAATGGTCTAATCAGGTACACCAACTGATTATACTTGATTAGGCAATCTACATAATGTGTTTACCAACAAATGGGATCTACTAGGCTTACAAACAATTTTGAAATCAAACTCCAAGAATAATAGTAACCACTTAGCTATTCTACCAAAAACTTGTGGCTTATTAACCATGTACATAAGGGCCATGTGGTCAACATAAAATATAAACTAATTATGCAATAAATAATGTCTAAATTTGTGTAAAGCATAGACCATAGCTAGGGCTTCCTTTTAAGTAGTAGTATAGTTTCTCTTAGTTGAATTTAACAATATGGAAGCATATGCGATTAGTTGATCAAACTTAGCAGTTGAATTTTGTGCAAATATGGCTCCTATTACTAACTAGATGCATTTGTATGAATATGAAACTCAAGCTCCTAGTTTGGACTTATCAAAATAAAGGCTTGTATATACCAATTCTTAATATCCTCCCAAGCATTTTGGCATTTTTTAGTCCATTCAAAGAGTTCAAACTTTTTGAGCAACTTAGTGATAGGTGGCATGATTGAAGCAAAGTTTTTGATGAAACACTTATAAACTTGGGCCATCCCATTAAAAACTTGGATCTCTTTGGGGGTAATAGGTATTGGTATGTTTACTAAAGCTTCAACCTACTTAGGATCCATGACTTTGTCTTTTTTGGACATTATGAAACCTAAGATGGTTCCTGAAAACACCATGAATGCACACTTGTTTGGGTTCAAACTAATACTGAACTTACACTTAAGAAAACACTTCTTTAGCTTATTGAAGTGAGTTGATAGGTCATTGAAAACTGTAAAGTCATCAAGAAAAGTCTTCATGAATACATCAATGTATTCACAAAAAGCTTTAGTTACTACCCCTTTGATAGGTGGGTGGTCCATCTTTGACACCAAATGGCATCACAACCCACACAAAAGCCCCCCCAATTTGTCACTAAAGCAATTTTGTGTTGGTCTTTTAATGGGATTGATATTTGATGATATTTTGAAAACTCGTCCAAAAAGGTATAAACTTCGTGCCCAACAACTGTGTTGATGACTTCATTCGTGAAAGGTAACATGTAAAGGTCCTTATTTGTTGCTACGTTGAGTTTCCTAAAATCAACACAAATCCTCAACTTTCCTTTCTTCTTAAGAACAATTCCAATATTGGAGACAACCAGGTTGCTTCCTCAACCAGTTTGATAAAACCAATAGCAAATAATTTTTCTATTTTTTTTTTGACAATAGCAACATAATTAGGATTCAACCAGTACCTTGCTTGATGAGCAAGTGGTACTATGGTATTAATTCAATCCAGTGTTGAACAATTTCTAGTGGAATACCTTTTAGGTCTTTATATGTCCAGGCAAATACATTTTTGAACTCTTTTAAAAGCCCAATCAGTCAATTATTTGTATTAATTCACTTGCAGAATTAAATCTTGTTTTACAAGATCTTATATTAGCTATACATCCCTTTACATCGCCAATGCCATTGGCTTTCGTCTATGTTTATCTAGAATAATGAACATTATTTTTGCATTCTATTTGTTGATGCAAAAGGAGGGCAGAGCTGAAGATAACCAAATGCTCGGTTCAATGACAATTGATTCAAGTGTAGAGTTCACTTTCACCGGTTACACGTTCTCCTTGGTACCCAAATTGATTTTGGTTAATTGTTCCTCTTTTTTAATTGTCCAACTTGCTATGGTTAAATCTTGTACTTGTTCTCGAGTAGATGTCTCATCAATAATCATTTCTCTAACCTCTGGATGGAAGAAGGTTTTAGGTAAATGTCATTTGACAATGTCAGGTGGTATATTAATTTTACAGTTAATACACCTACCATTTTAATAGGTTTTTTTTTAATCAGTTCTATTATACCAATATTTAATATGTATAATGGTTTTAGGAACAAGTTCAATATGAGTAGGTAATGCTATGGTTCCTATTAAGAACATGTCTAACTTTGTGGCAAACATCACATCTTCTTCTTCATCAAATATTCCAAAATGGAAATCACAACATACTAAGACTTTTGGTCTTTTGGTTTGAACACCAAGTTTCTTAGTAATAGGTATGGTTCTTATTGTACGTGTTCCTTGTATAATAACACTATTAATTCCCCAATCGTGGGATATTTTTGCATCTTTTAACCATGGGCATTTTAATAACATTGAATAATTAGAATCTAGAACATTGATGTTGATAATGGTAAATGTAACCATATAGGGAATTCCATGAACAAATATCTTCACATCCCTAATAAGACCAAGTGGTTTGGCTATAAGGTGAAAGCACAATTTGGTGGATTGTTTAGACTATCATAATTATAATATTTTTGGATTATAAATGAACTTAAAATCTAAAATCATATCAAACATTAAAATTTTCAATTTTTTCATTATCCATGTTGTAATAAACTATAGTAAAAATCTTATTATCGCAACCCTAACATTGGGTTTGCGACTAAGTGTGAAGTGCAAGGGCCCAGGAGGCCAAAAATGTGCTTCGGTGTGAAACACACTCTCACGAATGGGAGAGAATGCAAGGGATGAAACCCAATGACTCCCAAATGCACTCCCATTTTGGAAGTTATATTCATGCGAGAGTTATGAATGTTTAGAGCCTTGGTTACAAAACTAAACAAATGCCAAATTGGGCCCCCAAGACACCATTAGAAAGGCCTTGAAATGCAGATGCTTAAAATGAGCTCACATTGTTCATTTAGACCTTATTTGGATGAGTTATGATCAAAAGAATGTTAACAAATAAGAGATCTATTCAAGTGCAAACATAAATCTTTATTGAAAGGAAACTACAACATAATGCTCACAACACAAAACATAACATCAAGAACTCCTCAAGGTTCTTGTCACATGAAATATACAAACATGTGTAATGAAGAAAAGAGAACCAAACCATCAACACCAAGGTATTTAACTAAAAGACTAAACCACAAATAACCAAACTAATATAAGTAAATAAAGTAATTCAACCTTGTGAAAGTAACCTAGTTACTTTCCTACTCCAGTAACTAATGAAACCTAACTAGTTGAGCTTGAATTCTCAACACTCCCCCTCAGGCTCAAATCCACTTCTAGTACACCAAGCATTTTTTAAAACTTCCTTAGCTTGTCTGTACCTAAAGCCTTTGTGAAAATGTCAACAACTTGATCTTTGGTACTGACATGAACAAGGTCAATTTCTTTTGCTAAAACTTTTTCTCTAATAAAGTGGTAGTGCACCTCAATGTGCTTTGTCCTAGCATGATAGACCGAGTTGTTAACAAGTAGTATGCTATTAATGTTATCACAATAAATGACAACAAGAGCATCCACTGACTGTCCCAAATCTTATAATAGTTTTTGTAACCAAACTACTTCACATGCAGCAATTGTTGCACCTCTGTATTCTGCCTCTGTGCTTGATAGTGCGACTATTGGTTGTTTCTTACTGCTTTAACTAATAGCACCACTTCCAAAACAAAACATGAAACCATTGGTCAATCTTTTATCTGAAACATTACAAGCCCAATCAGCATCCGTGTATCCATGTACTTGTAACTGGCTCTTGGTTTCATAAAAAATTCCACACTATAATGTATGTTTTATGTACCTCAGTATGCGCTTCACTTCATCCAAATGTGGCTTTCGTGGTGTTTGCATGAATTGACTCACCACTCCAATTGCATAACTCAAATCTGGCCTTGTGATGGTCATGTAAATCAAACTCCCCACTATGCATCTGTACATAGTGGTATCCTCCATAAGGTCTCCTTCATCTGCACTTAACTTCACATTTTGTTCCAATGGAATTGAAATGGGTTTGCAACTTGTCATCCCGTATTCGGTCAATTTGTTCAAGGCATATTGCCTTTGTAGTAACCATATCCCTTTAAGGGACTGGATTACTTCAATGCCAAGGAAGTAACGCAACTCTCCCAAATCCTTCATCTCAAATTTTTACTTCAAAAGCTTTTTCAAATCAGAGATGTCTGCATCACTATCTCCTGTGATAATCAAGTCATCAACATAGGTGACTATGATTATAATCCCATGATATGTTTTTTTCACATATAATGAAAAATCTGCATTAGATGTTTGAAATGCACTTGTGATAAGATACTGATCTATCTTGTCTAACCAAGCTCTACATGCTTTCTTCAAGTCATACAAAACTTTTTTTAACCTATAAACCAAATTAGGATGTGTTTGGTCCACATAACCTGGTGGTTGTTCCATGTACACTTCTTCATGTAAATTTCCATGAAGAAAAACATTCTTTACATCCATTTGATGTAAAGACCATCCTTTTGCTACTACCATAGCAATGATTGCTCTTATAGTTCTCATTTTGGCAACTGGACTATAGGTTTCCTCATAGTCTATGCCATAAGTTTAAGCTTAACCTTTGGCAACCAATCTTGCTTTGTATTTGCTCACAGATCCATTTACATTGTGTTTGACTTTGTACACCCATTTGCACCCAATTGATTTCTTGTCCTTTGGTAAAACTACCAATTCCCAAGTAGCATTAGCATCCAAAGCTGCCATCTCTTTATCCATGGCATTGTCCCACTTAGGGTTTCTAACCGCTTGTTCAAAACAAGTGGGTTCAACCTCCTATATAACTCTCACCATGTATGCATAATGATGAGTTATAAAGCCATCATATGTGAGTCTTTACATAGGGTACTTGACTCGTGTGGATCTTCGTACTCCATTGTTGTTATCAAGTGTTTTCAAAACTTTCTTGGCCATCTGAACTCCAGGAGTAGTAACTGAAGGGATTCTTGATTCTTTCCCCACACTTTTTTCTGAATCACTTGACTCATCATCTACATGAGGATTTCTAGATGATGTTTGAAAATTACCATGTATAATGCTTGAAGATCTTAATCTTCCTTTCCATGGAGTGCTACTGGACCCATTAATTGAAAACTCTTGTGGTCCACTGATTAATTGTGATTCTTGTTCCACATTTGATGAAACATCACCATTTTTAGCCTCTCCATCTTCTGCTACCTTCAGTGGTGAGTACCAACTAACCATCTCATCAAACACAACATCTTTACTCACTTGCAACTTTCGAGTGGAAGGATTGAAGCATCTATATCCTTTTTGTTCTAAGGAATATCTAATGAAGATACATTTCTCAACTTTGGGTCTAGTTTTGATCTCTTCTCATCAGGAACATGCACGTATGTAATGCAACTAAACACTGTAAGGTGTGAAACATTGGGTTTCTTGCTTGTGAATTTTTCTTCAAGTGTCATGCCATGAACTGTCGCCGTGGGTGTTTGATTCATGATATAGACTATAGTTGCTACCACTTCAACCCAAAAGTAATTTGGCAAATTCTTCTCATTTAACATGGCACATGTTATTTCTACAATGTGCTTGTTTTTCCTTTCAGCAACTCCATTCTACTATGGGGAATAACTACATGAGTACTTCATTTGAATTCCATGCTCCTTCAAGTACTTACTGAATTCATTTGAAAAATATTCTCCCCGTCCATCGAACCTTAGGCACTTGATGCTCACACCCCTTTCCTTCTCCACCATTACTTTGAAATTCAAAAAATGTTGAAACATTTCACCTTTGTGTTTCATGAAGTAGACCCACACCTTCTTTGTGTGGTCATCAATGAAACTCACGTAGTACTTGCATCCTCCAATGGATTCTATCTTTGTGATCCACACATATTAATGGATCATTTCCAAAGGTTTGGAACTTACATGAGTTGTTTGTGTTGGGAATGGATGCCTAGCTTGCTTGCCCAATTAACATGTTTCACAAACTTTTGACATCACCTCTTCTGTTCCAAATTTGGGAAGGCCTCCAACAAGATTGTATTTCTCCATCAACTTAAGACATTGGAGATTAACATGGCCAACCCGCTTGTGCCAAATTCCAATGTCTCCAGCTCCTTTTCCATGTGTGAATAACATGGAATTCACCTTAGGCATGTTCACATCCAAGGTGAACATTCGTCCATTCCTTTCCCCTTTTGCAATCACTTTG